>Ga0209835_1001089_pt1 | contig 15809 bp, 16 predicted proteins | sample LakKivwa52mmetaG_FD_184138 | JGI IMG/M metagenome (GOLD analysis project Ga0209835, IMG submission 184138) | Anoxic lake water microbial communities from Lake Kivu, Rwanda to study Microbial Dark Matter (Phase II) - Lake Kivu water 52m metaG... | ecosystem: Environmental > Aquatic > Freshwater >...
AATTAAGAGTGGTTACACTAGGTTAACCCATTAGTATTATTTACTGTTTTTCAACCCCTCACGTCAGTAGGGGGTCGATCTCACGTCAGTAGGGGGTCGATTTTGGTTACATTAAACAACTTTTTGACCTTATCGGAAATTTCTTTTTTAATCTTTCTTTTACCTGTTAAAAGTCTTCCTATTTGCTGTGCGCTGATACCTAATCGGTTGGCAAACTGACGCTGGGATAGCCCGCTTTTCTCAAAAATATCCCGAAATTCTTCCTGTGTGATATATGACAGTGCCGGCGGGTTTGGCACTCTTTTCGTTTCTTTCACAGCCTTGATCGCGTCAAGTTCACTTTTAAGCCATGCCGGCGCGGTGAGGGTGAGAATAATATCGAAAGGCTCGGTGTGTCGTGAAGGATGACCTTTATTAATGATAGAATCATACCTACGGAATGATTAAAACATCCAAAAACACCCTGTAAACGGAGGACAAAACACAGTGAACTGGTTTGTAATACCCTCTTTACCCTCCTACGAGATAAACAATCTTCACGAAGTAAGAAGTACACGCATGAAGAGACCAATAAAGCAAAAAGATGGTATTGTAAAGCTTTACAATAAGTCTCGTCATACTTACACCAGTAGGAGCACAGAAAGCCTTTATAGGGAAGCTACAAAGAATAACCAAGGGATTAGTATCCCGTCTACTCTTCCTGGTGAGTATCCTCTTCAGAAGATTGCCTCAAACCTTCTCAATACCATCCTTGAATACTACAAAACGTCTATGGAAAACCTCACTCATAAGGAGCGCATTAGGCTTCTTAAAGTTCTTATGTCTTTCAAGGGAACGTAGGGGGGATTGATTAAGAATATCCTTAGGCCTTGTCAGGGAGCACGAGGTCTTCACGATTGAAGGTGTGCCCCTGAAAGACCCAAAGAGGATGGGGGGTACCTATGTAAAGTCATGCAAGGGAAGTACCCTGCTCTTCTGTTCTCCATGCCGCATAACGAAGTGCTTGCAATATGTCTTCTCGCTCAAGATACGGATAATCTTTTAGTATATCTTCTATGGAATAACCAGCGCCAATCTGGGCAACTATCATACCAACAGTAACTCGCATGCCACGTATACATGGCTTACCGCCCATTACATCGGGTTTTTGTGTAATACGTTCCAGGAACATACCAACTCCTCGAATGCTTTTAAAAACTGTACCTTAAACCAAGGGAGAAACTAGCGGTTTCATTACCATTCTTATAGTCTGGAAAGAGATTTCTGCCCTGGCTTGTGCTCTTATTGCGCTGACCAAAATGCATGCCCAACGTTCCTATCATCGCCAGCCTTTCGGTGAAGTGCGGATTTTCCGTCCTGCCTCAATGATTGGTATATTGGCCTCTGTGGGAACATACACTATCTGGCTAATCTTTCCTGATTCCAAGGCATGGACAAATGATCCGATGAACTCCTGCTGGCGATACTCGGGGAACTCTTTTGCCGCTTGACCTACAATTTTGATAGCTTTGGCGCGCAGTTCTGCCGCCTCCATTTCTGACTGAGCCTGAGCAACCAAAACACGCCGGGATTGCTCCGCTTTTGCCAGGGCTGCTTGACCCTCCAAACGTTGTTGCCATACCCGGTACGGAGGCACCCCAAACATAAACGACAGGATTATAACGATTATTGCCACTGCGATACCGCCGCAAAGTAAAATTAAACGCCAGTCTAATTTCGTTCGTTCAACCATAATGCTTCCCATTTCATACTTAACGATTTAATGACACAAGTCGTCTTCCCGCAGACAGCATGACGGTCAATACAAGCACCATGACAACGGCCGATAAACTGGCCATCAAGTATAACCCTTTGGGAAGATAGTTCACGGTAATATTAATATAAGCCGCCCATAGCGTTACCCCCGCAAGAATTATCCCAGGGATAAGCGTTACCCATACATACTTTGCCTTGCCCATTCTTACCAAAATGTATCTTAGCATTTTTTTAGTCGATAGTTAGTTTTCTAACTATATAATATCATTGCCATTTCTCCCTCATAAAATATTTAAAATAATTAAAATAAAGAAAACGCGCGCGTTCAAAAAAGACTAGAAGACTTTTTACAAGGGAAAAGATAAAATACTTTTAACGGGGAGGAACTAATCCGAATGGAAGCAGTGGCAATTAAGGCGCATGAGATATTTAAGAAACACTTCTCAGCGGAAGAGGCTGAAGTAGTTATGGCATGGAAGGACGAGTCTCTCTCTAAATGGGTGGCAAGTAAGGAGGATGTCGCTAATGTTAGGGGCGAGTTAAAAAAGGATATAGCTATCCTTAGGGAAGACATGGCCAAACTAGAAATACTCAAGCCACTTGATCATAGTGGCTTGTTGGAACGGCTATTGCTTTGGTTGGGGTTATCTTCGCTTTGATAAAGCTTATTCATTGATTATCTTCCTAGACAATTGGCCCTGCAACCCTGCAATGATACAGGACCTAACATTAGTCCTAATCAATCAGCACGGTTTTAATAATAAGGAAAGCAACCTAATTTGACCCAGATTTATCGACACAGAGAAGAATCCATAAACACCCAACTTGCTATATTACTTAGTAGGCATGGTGTCGACGCGGAAGCCGAGACCATACAACAGTCCGGTCGCAATAGACCAGATGTCTTATTTCCCTTCAGAGGCTTGCGTGTTATTATTGAAGGTAAATTCTCTGATACACCCAAAGCTAAAGAAACAGTTCTAAAAGATGCATTAAGGCGAATTCAGAATGGCATCTGTCACATTTCCGTTGCCTTGATATATCCTGAGTATCTGCGTACCATACCTACAAACGATTTTCAAAAGGTTCTTTCACGCGCTCGATTGCGTTACATAATCATTTCAGATACAGACCAGACCGATTGGATTGAAACCATTCCAGGAGAAATTCTTGCCTCTCTTAGACGCATACATGAGACTTTGGTAAGAGACGATATCGTAGCCAAAGCGGCGAGGGGTCTTTCGGAATGTATCGATCGAATCTCTGAATTATGGATTAATCAACCGGCAATATGTGAGGGTCTTGCGGAGATTCTTGAGATGTTACCCAAAAGAGGTGAAAAGCAGGAAGAGCGCAATAGCCGCCAAATAGCCGCAACGAAAGTCGCATCGTTGGTACTGGCAAATGCAATGATATTTCAAGAACAGCTAGCATTAAGCGGGGACAATAAACAAATAAATTCATTGCGTGCTTACGACAATAGCCACGACCCCATCGCTAGCCTCAAAGAACACTGGAGGTGGATATGGACAAAGATTAATTACGTTCCAATCTTTCAGGTTGGAGAAAAGATTCTCACCAAGATACCTATTAGCTTGAATGCTATAAACGCTGTTCGTCAGCTAATATCGCAAGCCAAGGAAACTTGTGCTAATCAATCAGCCCTTCGTCATGACTTAATGGGCCGTATTTATCACTGGTTAATACATAATGCAAAATATCTCGGAACATATTACACGGCAACTTCTTCTGCTACTTTACTACTTAAATTAACATTTTCCTTATCTTGGGCATCTCAGGATTTTAGTTCTCCAAGGAAACTTGACAGTTTTATCGTAACCGATCTAACGTGCGGGACAGGAACGTTACTTATGGCAGCTGCCCAAGCGTTGGCCGATCGTTTTATTATCTCGCGGGCTGGAACGGGGCGGACCTTGAATGATACAGATTTAGGGCATCTGCACAAAACTCTTATGGAGAATGTTTTATACGGTTATGATGTTCTCCCCTCTGCGGTACATTTGACCGCTTCAACTCTCGGTATGTTGGCACCTAATGTGACATATCGAAAAATGAATCTTTTTGTAATGCCTATGGGAATGAGTGGGCATACAACACCGCGGTTGGGTAGCCTGGACTTCATTACCCACAGGCGCGTGAGAACCCAGCTTGCATTGGACGATAGCCAGCTCGAGAGCAAACAGAAAGGAACAGTAGCCGAACATTACGTGTCGGCCGAAATACCCACTACTGATCTTTTCGTTATGAATCCACCGTTTGTGCGATCTGTCGGTGGCAATCTATTGTTTGGCAGCTTACCGGATGATGAACGAGCTAAATTACAGACGGAACTTAAGAAACGCTCTAAAGGACTGAATGCTTCGATTACCGCTGGTTTAGGCAGTGTATTTATTGCGCTCGCCGATAAATATCTTAAGATTGGTGGGCGTATGGCCTTTGTTCTTCCCGTGGCACTTGCTACCGGTGAAGCTTGGGGTATTAGCCGCAAGTTGTTGGCTGACGGATACCACGTAGAAATGGTGATAGTGAGCCACGACGCTGAACATCCAAACTTTTCAGAAAATACAGGCTTATCCGAGTTGATGTTTATCGCTCGTAAGTTGAAAAAAAATGAGTCTGCCGGTAATACGATCTACGTCAACCTTTTACACAATCCCCGTACCATATATGAGGCAATGGATATTGCTGAACGTGTGAAATCAAATGAGTTAGTAAAACTCGATAAAAATGCAATCATCCCTGTTTTGGGGTCAGAAGGACATAAATTAGCAGAACTTATTTCTTTGCCGGTAACCCATGCTACAGACCAATGGATGGGTGTTCAGTTCGTTCAGGCCTCGGCGCTCAGAACGGCAGTAATGTTAAGTCAAGGTAAAGTAGTAATTCCTGGAAAAAGTACCGTAAGTATTCCCATGTGCGAACTAGGCCTGCTTGGTAATTTAGGATATGACCGACGAGATATTCACGATGCCTTTACCGTTTCAAAAGAAGATTGGTCACCATATCCGGCTTTTTGGAACCACGATTCTAAACAAGTAGTGTGCATTCGGCAAAATCCCAATTCATTCCTCCAGCCTCGGTCCGTCGCTGCGCCGAAAAGAAAATTGAAAGACCACAAAAATGTAGTCTTAAACTCTGGTCGGATTTTATTAGTTGAAAGGGTCAGTACTACAACACATCGAGTCTTAGCGATAAGTTTTTCTGAACCAACCTTAGGGAACACATGGTGGGCATTACAGACAGATTTATCAGAGGAACGTGAAAAGGCTCTTTTAATTTGGCTTAATAGCACGCCGTCTTTGCTTTTAATGTTATCAAGACGTGTTACAACTCAAGGAGCATGGATGAGTGTTAAAAAACCGGCTTGGTCCACAATGCCTGTACTTGATGTTCGCAATCTTCCTGACAACACTGTAAGACGGCTTGCTGATGCCTATGAGCGACTTTGTTCGAAAGAACTGATGGCATTGGCAAAACTAGATGTTGATCCAATCAGGCGGGAAATAGATGAATCATTGTCGTCATCTTTAGGGTTGTCGGATATAAAGATGTTACGTCAAATTCTTGCCCGCGAGCCGGGACTAACTGGAAAGAATATTTCACTGGAACAGAACAGGAATTTGGTCAAGCCATAAATATCCCCTCAGGTTATCTAGAATACATTTTCCCTGGGAAGCAATACATCCCCCTCAAACACCATCTTTTTAACCACAACTTCCAAGCTTTTCCTCGAGAGCAACAATGCTAGCCTCTTCACCACGCATCTCAAGAAGTAACAGCCCACCCCTCCAACCGTTGACGAGCTGCGTGACGATGAACGGCGTGCACCGGCATTGCCGCTTTCATTGACGCCATGAAGCGCAAGCCGTGTTTTTATGTTGCATCTGTATTCCGTGAGAATCCTATTGAGGTGTGTTGGGGGTTTTTGCCTTTCTATCTTTCCCCTGTTAAAATCTTTTGTCTTTGGTATTGAACTTGCATCGCGCGCACGCGCGTAGTTAGCTTAACTAACAACTTAAAGAACTATTTTGTTATTTGTTTATTTTATTATTTTACCCAGGAATAAGGCTAATGATTTCAGCATGTTAGTGGATTTAACGTGGGCAAAAAAGTGATGGATTTCTGAGTTATTAACAAAAAAAACTTGACAGGTGGACAAATAGTTTATATAGTCAACCATGGATAAACTCAATCGAACAATAGTCGTCATGTCCAGAAATGCCGAAAATTCTCTTGTTGTTCAGTCAAATTCGCTCATTGAGGCTCGATACAAGCTTCCTTTACTCGCTCAACAAATACTTTGGGTACTCATTTCAATGATTCAACCATCGTGTGTTGATCTCAAAGAACAGTTCTATCAAATTGACGTGTCAGAATTCGGAAAGCTGATAGGGAGGGAGGAAACCGGCAATCTTAAAGATGAAATAGTGAGGGCGGCTAAAACACTGCGCAGAACTCCTATAATTATCCGTAAAGAAAAGGGTGATTTTTTGGAAACGTCTTGGATTCAAGCTTATCATTACCATGACAATGCCGGATACATCGACTTTATGTTTTCAGCTCCGCTTAAACCTTTCCTCATAGAACTTCGCAAACGGTTCACCCAGTACCGACTTGATAGTGTGTGTCAGCTTAGCAGTCAATATTCTATTCGACTATACGAACTTCTCAGGCAATATTGCGACATCGGGTCAAGAATAATACAAATGCATGAAATAAGGGCCATGCTAGGGATTAGAAAAGAAGAATATGGTGATTACAGGGATTTTCGAAAAAGAGTTCTCGACGTTGCCCACAAAGAGATTGTTCTGAAGACCGACCTCTCCTATCACTGGCGTCCCATCAAGACCGGCAGGAAGGTAACAGCAATAGAGTTTTATGACATCGTGATGGCTACACCAAAAAAGAACAGGGAGAAGATAAAAGATATCGTCGGCAATCTCGGTGGCAAGCTTGAGTCACCCTACAAAGGCATGGGCAATGATTATGGTACCAAGAGATGAGCCCCTTCTCCCGGCAGGTCTCTGCATGAAGTCTTAATCCAAGATCCTGCAGTATTTTAAGAACTGCATTGAATCACACGCTCCTTTCTCCAGATAGTGCCCTGTAGAGACTTTTCCGAGACAGGTAAGTACTAGTCCATCTCTTTAACGAGTCACCATCCCGTACCTCTTTGCATGTATAATAAATCGATCGATTCATCTTTATGTTTACAGCATACGAATACGCTCGTATATTCTTGCATATTGATGTAAAAATTAAATCGTAATAGTACATATTTTTATGCATGGAGGGCTAAAATGGTTATCGGGTATGTAAGGGTCTCAACAGAAAAACAGGACATGAAAAACCAGCACCATGAAATTCTTGAGTATGCGAATCGCTGTAAAATGCATGTTGATGAGATGTTTGAGGTCGAGGTGTCAACCCGCAAGGATATGAAAACACGTAAAATTGACGTGGTCGCGCGTAAGCTTCAAAAGGGAGACACACTCATCGTGTCTGAGCTGTCCCGTCTAGGGAGATCAATTGTCGAGATAATTTCAATTATCAACGAGTTAATAAAAATGCACGTAACGGTTATTGCAATTAAGCAGGGTATCAAAATAAACGGAAACCATGATGTACAATCAAAAGTGCTCATCACTGTCTTCTCCCTTCTTGCCGAGCTTGAAAGAGACATGATTTCTGAGAGGACAAAAATGGCCCTGGCAGCCAAGAGGGCTCAAGGTGTGGTGCTAGGTAGACCAAAGGGCAGAATCGGCAAGAGCAAGCTTGATGGAAGGGTTCCAGAGATACTCGATCTCATGAGAGACAAAGCAGGATACAGTTTCATGGCTAGGAGGTTTAAGGTGTCACGGCCAACCCTTATGAACTTCATAAAGAGCAGGAAGCTGATAGGATGAGAAGATTTTTTAGAAGATGGATGGTTTAAGGGGCCTGGTTAAAAACAGAGAGGCCTTTAGCGTCACCCTGATGCATTTTTCTTGGGGCATTAATGGACTTATATGGATCAAGGGTAAAAATTGAACCACGTTAATCCTACGCGATCTGAGGGGCAATTGACATTAAGGGTGTGGAAGGGGGGGTGACACTTGATTTTTATAAGGTGCTGCCTCACCCCTCAAGTATGTTTTTCTTCAATTAGGACTGCCTATAAAGGGTAAATCCCAGGAGACAGAAAGACAGAGGTAGGGTTTCTTCACCGCTAAGCGGAGAGCTGATAAGGAAGGGGAAACGTGTGCCAAGACCATCGTTGTGCAGCAGACTGGTCGTGAGAACCTCCAGGATGCCCGTAGAATAATTTCTGTGGATGAGAGAGCTTCTGCTCTTTCATGAAGGCCTGTCAAGTCGCTTGAAATGAGTATCACTCGGTGATATACTCACCCAATGCGGGTATTCAAAAACAAAAGAGCGAGCATCTCTTCAAGGGAAGGGGCGGCTTTAAGTTTGATTGCTGAAAGCTTTATTTCCACTACTGACAGGGAAACAGACAGGCTCTCCGCATCAGGATCGATATATGAGGTGAATAATGAGTGAACTATTGAATATTGCCCATGGTATGGCCAGGGATTTATGGAAAACAGGAGCCATGAGCAAAATTACCTTGAAAGAGATAGAATCTTTATGTCTTCCTCCCAAGAAACTCATTCAGGCAGAAGACATCAAACGGATAAGAAAAACCAACAACGTCAGCCAGGCCGCTTTGGCTGCATTCCTCGGAATAGGCAAGTCAACCGTTCAGCAGTGGGAACAAGGTATTAATAAGAGGCCGGGCGGGACTGCACAGCGGCCTCTTGATTTGATTGATAGAAAAGGACTTGCCGTTCTCTACGGATAAGATTTGGCCTGTTCCCCAAAAACCCCTGTTTCAGGATCAATACAATCTCCGGTCGTAGCGTTCCACTCCTTCGTTTCTTCATTCAAGACCGTGTCGCTCTCAACGGCTTTTGCACACTTTGACAATTCTACCTCTCTTTTTTAACCTCGGCTTCAATCATGAATTCATCATAAATATATAATGTATTGATTGTTCAACCTTCCACGCACTCTCTATGGAGGTATAGCATGCTAAAGGACGATATTTTTAAGCTGGTTATGCTCGTGGGGAGGGTGTGATCTTAAAGGTGTCCTTGAATAACTTGTCTAAATGGAAATAGTTGTAAGTTGTCAGAAATTAAAATATAATAAGGACAATGACAAGTATTAACGATGCGATTATAAAGCTTGACGCAAAGCGTCCGACTTTCATGCGATGGATAAAAATTTACATGGCAGAGTTGGAAAAACAGGATATTATTACTATCATCCAATCTGGGTTCCACAAGCGTATAGATATTGACCTCGATCGCTTTGTCGAGTTCATGGAAAACAAGGGAGCCAAATTCTCAAAGTACCGCAAGGAGGCCTGATGGAATCGTCAGCAATACGAGCGTATGAGATATTCAGAGAATTAAATCTCCCGCAAGAAACTGCAAAAGAAATAGCCGAAATAATCGTGAACTCAAAAGACGAGTCCCTGTCCAGATGGGTTGCGAACAAGGACGATGTTATCGCCATCAAGGAAGATATTGCCGCTCTCGACATGAAAATTGCGTCTGTTAGAACCGAGCTCAAAGAAGATATTGCCGCCGTCAAGTCCAGCGTAATCTGGTGGTTTGCCGGAATTTCAGTGGCCCTGCTCGGTATTGTTCTTACAATGATGAAGTTTGTGATGTGAGAAAACAAAACGCACATAACTACCAACGTATGAAACTATCAGACGTTTCTATTCCCCTGACAAAACCAGACAAATCATAAAATGGCTCTACACTTTACCCCGCCGAGACACACGGCAAGTCCGTATGCTGCTCAAGAAAATCTGTTTCCCAATACGGTCAACGACGTGACAGCGTTCCTTTGCGGGATGAACAAACCACTACAGAAAAAACTTGTTCAACCTATCATTACAATCTGTCCAGGCAGGGAGGGTGATAGGTTAAATGGGATATAGTGCCAACACCACGAGGCAATACAGTGTCGGTTTATGATAAAAAATTATTCGGTTATTTTCTTTCCAGTCTCGATACTAGTGAAATGGAAAAAATCTACAACGAAAAACCAGCACCGGGCGATGCTCTAACGTGGCAGGAATCGCGTGCCAAGACTTATCTCTACGACCCGGAAATCATGGATTTCATAAAAGCAGAATTTGAGAGCCATTACAACGCACTGCTCGAGAATTATTGTTGGTCGAGGTTCAAAAGGATAATGGAACTTTTTCCCCGGCCATTACCACAGATTCTGGATGATTTGCTAAACGAACGCAGTCCGCTCCTTAAAGTACATTTTATGGCGGATTTTAAAAACAGCTTACTGTTACCGTTACGGGAGAGCTGTCCTTGGTTTTTTAATCAGGACGGCGCGATTAAAACATTTGACGAGTTCTATCCTGGATTCCTTGAGAAGACACACCCCATGCCAGCCAAGCCTGAACGCCTGCGCGTTGTCCAAGGCAACGCGCTCATCGAGGCACACTACAAACTTCCGCTTCTCGCACACCAGGTGATGAGAGTTCTCATTTCGATGATAAAGCCCGAGCAAAAATATCTGTACGGGCAGTTCTACCAGATTGAAGTCGGCAAATTTGCACACCTGATAGGACGGGATGACGTCAACCATCTCTATGCCGAAGTAAAAGCCGCGGCGGAAACATTGCTCTCAACGAAAATTACTATCCCGATGCCCGTCGGTGTAATCCGCACAACTTGGATAGCCAGTTATAAATACCACGATGGTACCGGAGTGGTTGATTTTTGTTTTTCTCCCATGCTTGAACCTTACCTTCTCAATCTGAAAGAGCGGTTTACCCAATACCATTTGCAGGAGATTTGCCCGCTCAAAAATCAGTATTCAATACGCATCTACGAGATTCTTAGACAGTATGCCGTTATAAAAAAACGCACAATACCTCTCGAAAAATTCAAAAACATACTTGGAGTAACCGACGTGTATGAACTGTTTGCCAATATTCAACAAAAAATTCTCAAGCCTGTTCATAGCGAAATCACAACTAAAACAAGCCTCTCTTATGATTGGCGTCTTGTCAAGACAGGCAGGAAGGTAACGGCAATAGAGTTCCATGACATCGAGAGCAGACCGTCACTGCCGGAAAAAATTATTGAACTCATTCCCGAGGCTTATCGAAAAGACAAGACGCTTGTTTTCGCAATTTACAATTATCTTAACCAAAACGGACAGGAACGCACTCTTGAGAAATTGCGCTACGTGGAAAAACAAAAGCCCAAAAAATATCTCGCATACACAATATCGGCCTTTAAAAACGACTTCACTGACACCGCTCCCGGAGAAAAAACCATAAAAGAAAAAAACGCCTCACCGACTGTCGACGACCTGCCCGACTTAGAAGTAGGAACACGGATATGGATAGACGGGAAAGAGGCTGTGATTGTGAATAGTGCCGAGGCTAATCTCAACAATGAATGGATGCCGTTCAAGATCGGCGATGAAATGCATCGCATAAAAAAATCAAAGCTCTCTGAGTTTCTCAGGAACGACAGGGCTTCGCTCAAAAAACCTGAGAAGCCGGAGCGGTCGGCGAAAAGCCTAATTAGTGATGTGGCAAAAAAACATGACTTCAAGAGTAGACATGACAGAAAGAAAGCGACCTCAGAACATTGAACTGGAGCAGTCCCTGCTCGGCGGACTTCTCATTAATCCGGAGGCAGTTGATAAAGTTGCCGACATTGTTTCACCATCCGATTTTTACCGCGAAGCTCATAGTCTTATCTATGGGTTAATATTCCAGCTCTACGAAAAGAATAATGCAATTGACATCTCGATCGTGGCCAGTCTCGCCAAAGATAAAGGTGTTTTGAAAAAAATCGGGGGCGTTGCCTACCTGAGCGAACTTACCGACACCATGCCGAGCGACGCGAACATTGTCCATTATGCAAAGACCATCAGGGGCAAGGCCGTGGCCAGGTCACTCATGGATGCAGGTACAACAATCACCGAAAAAGGCTACGACACGGAAATAGATATTGACATGTACGCCGACGAAGCCCAAAGGCTTGTCTTCGAGGCGTCTGAAAACAGGCTCAAAAAAACCTATTCACACGTTGGTGATTTTATTTTCAACAGTGCCAAACAAATAGAAGCACTCTATCAAAAGAAAGTGTCCACAACAGGAGTTCCGACTGGGTTTGTTGATCTCGACAAACTTACAAGTGGTCTCCAGCCATCAGACCTCATCATCGTGGCAGGCAGACCAAGCATGGGAAAGACGGCGTTTGCCATGAACGTGGCAAAGCACGTTTCGACTTTATACGAGAACCCCATACCCGTGGGAATATTCTCAATGGAAATGTCGAAAGAACAGCTCATGACAAGACTTTTTAGTTCGGAGTCAGGGATTGACCACTCCAAGCTCAGAAATGGCAAACTTTCTCCTGACGAGTGGACGACATTTACCAAAGCTTTTAAAAAACTGCAAGATGCAGCCTTATTCATTGACGACAATCCCGCCCTCACAGTTATGGAGCTCCGTGCCCGTGCCCGCCGGATGAAAAAAGAACAGAACATCGGCCTCATCGTGATTGACTACCTCCAGCTCATGCGGGGCCGAACTGGAGCCGAACGGCGGGAACAGGAAATATCCGAGATATCGCGCTTTCTGAAAGCGCTTGCAAAAGAGCTCACTATTCCCGTCATCGCAATATCCCAGCTCAACAGGGCGCCAGAGGCACGTGAAAATAACAGACCCCGCCTGTCTGATTTGAGGGAATCAGGGGCAATAGAACAAGATGCGGACGTGATACTCTTTGTGTATCGCGACGAAGTATATAACAAAGACAGAGACGATAATAAAGGCATGGCCGAGATTATCGTCGGGAAACACAGAAACGGCCCGACCGATACGGTGACTCTGGCTTTCAAAAGCGAGTGTGTCACGTTCGTAAATTATTATTGGAAAGAATATACTTAATCAGTCTGATACTCTAGTTTTTCAGACTGAAATTTCCTATAATATCAAATTGTTATACTCTAAACGTGAGAAAAAAACCGTGTTCAGTCCGTTTAGGTTATAGTTCAGTCCGTTTAGGTTATAGTTCAGTCCGTTTAGGTTATAGTTCAGTCCGTTTAGGTTATAGTTAGAGCCAATAATTCCCATAATATCAAATAGTTAGACCTTCCGAAAATAGGAAAATAGGAAAACCTTTAAAAAAAGACTACGGACGTTCTTTGGGAAGTAAATTAAACAAAACCAAAAAATTAACTGCCTAGTTTCCAAAAAAAACTGCCGCTAACATAATCTAAACAAAGATCTCAAGAGACAGGCGGAAGCGCCCCTGATAGAATTTATTCGCGGCAAAGAAATGAATCGACATTCCAAAACTTCTTTCAAAACGCCTAAGAGCATCCCCTCAAAAACTATCCTCCCTAAAGACAACTGACCGCTTTAACCTTTACGCCCCTCCAACATTCATGTTAAAATCTTTTCTCCCCCGTCTGCTGTTAAGAGCGAGGATGTTATAACAAATTGGAGAATCAGAGCGTTCTGAACCCCCAGCTATTCCGTAAAAGCCTTCTCAAATCGCGCAGGGTTGACGTAGCGATGTTCCCCCTAGAAAGGACATAAGCGTTAACGACGGATGGACAGTGACTCTAGGACGTTATTCTCCTCTCCACACCACTTTTTCCGTCCGTCTCCGCCCTTTCACAAGCCGCTCCAAATCGATGTATTACAAAAAACCCCCGATTCCATGCTCTTTCTTCCAGAACCACATCCAATGATTTCAATGAGTTAGAAAATACCACTTTGTGAAAAGTATACAAAATGTATATTCCGTGAACAGTTAAATGGGTTCCAGGGGGGGGTGGCCAACTCCTTAAATCACGTTGTTTCTTGCTCAATACATAGTAAAAACGAAGTTCGGAAGGAGTAAAAAAAGAGTAAAAACGAAGTTTGAAGAAAGTAAAATTGAAGCAGTCCTTGATTTTGCCGTTGCATCAGGATTAAAATCACAATAACTCGTGATGGCAAACAAAGATAAAGATAACAAAGATGGTGAAGGTAAAAAAGAAGATATTGCTTCCCTGGAAGAAGCCAGAGCGAGACTAAAACCCGCTGATGCCATGGTCAATATTCTGGAGTCACCCATGGCTAAGCGTACCATCTTTGACCTAAGCCTCGCCGAGTTCCCCATTTTCTTCTTCTCCCCCCTTCCCGAAGGCACATCGTCCTACACCTATCAGGATACGATTAACCTCAAGGGATTACCGCTTAAGAGGTCGTGGGAGGTAAAATGGCATCCTACCGACGGCTATCCTTCCGCATCAACCTTCGAGGTCTTTTTTACCCTTCTTCAGATAGCTAGGGAACAGGGATTCCCTCGATATATTGATTTTGGATCGATATATGCGCTCAGGAAAAGGATGGGAAAGAAAAATCCCAATACTGATTATGACCAGACCATCCGCGACCTTCGCTGCCTGCGTGGTATACGTATCATCGCCATTAATTCTTTTTGGGACAACGAAGAAAGACTGTTTCGCCCGGCTCTCCACTTTGGCCTATTCGATGAGCTTTCCGCAGAAGTGCCAAAACAGGAAGAGGACGAGTTCACTCATTACAGACGAAAGAAGCAGGGAAAAGTGACGCACCCGGCTATCGTCAAAATGGGTGATATTTTCCGCAGGAGTCTTCAAAACGGAAACCTCCTTCTCTCTTTTGAATCGGATTTTTTTCTTTCCTTACCCCCCCTGGCACAGCGTCTCGCTCTCATTGTCACAAAATACATGCGATTTTCGAAGAATAAAGACACATACAAAAGAAACCTGAAGAAGTTCGCGGAACAGATACCGATATTTGCGAAAGAACAATACAACATCAAACGTCAGCTTAAACGCTCCCTTACCTCCCTTAAAGAGGCAGGTCTGCCAGGATTCAAGGATTTTTCTTTCTATACTAACGAACAAGGGGAAGAAATCATAGCCTTCACCTTTGTCAAAACTGAGGCAGCTAGAAAAATCCTGGAAAGCATAAAGATTGAAGAGGAACCTAAAAAAGCTAAAACCCTTCCTTTTGTACCTAAACCATCCAAGTCTCTCACACCAAAACAGATAGATGCTCTTCCCCCCTATCTGCAAGAACTGTATCTCAATCACACCGACGATATCCCAGAAGAATAATTAAAATCTTTTGCCTGTTTCTTCTTTTTTAAAAGCCCCCCGACCGGCCCCTTAAGTTGGGGTTTACCCTATTTTAACAGGCCGATTTTTTGCATTCTTGCTCCGATTACGTCAGAAGAGGGAAAAATCGTACGCCAAGTTCGGCGGTCAAACTTAACATGCTTCATATTTTAAGGATGTGGGGTTATCGCAATTATGGTGATATGATTATTGTCGGGACCATAATACCAGAAAATACGATAGGCCGCCGGTGTCCTCTGCTCCGCATACGCCTCGTAGACTTTTTCGCCCCGGGGACCCTTGATACTCATAAATTCGTGTGTAGATAGTCCGGGATGGCGGGGATTTTCTGCCAGAAGCCGGATTGTTTTCGTGACGGCCTTGTATCGCTTCGATAAACCTTTATCTGCTTTAAGACCGACTAGTTGCTTACTTGCCTGGTTGGTGAGGAATATGTCGAACAAGGAAAACTCTAGAGGTTTTTCAGGTCAAGCTTCGACACTCTGCCGCTGGCAACATCGCTAAGACCCTCCCCGATGCGCTCCAGCGCATCGGGGTTCTCAAAGAGCCAGGATTCTTCAGGAGGGATGAGTTTCAAAACCTTGTTTATCCTTCCAAGCTCGCTCATATCGATGATCGCCCCGACTTTGTCGCCTTTTTCGTCTGTTATGTACTGCTTTATCCGAATGGGGCACTTCGTTTGTTTTTGCACATTTGCTATCATAACCAAGTATACCCCAGATGGACGTGGGAATAAAAACAGATACCGGTGCCTTCGGGAAGGGGGGAGAAGAAGAAAATGGGGAACTCGGCGAGGCTTAGGTCAAAGATGGTACGCT
>Ga0209835_1001090_pt1 | contig 15807 bp, 5 predicted proteins | sample LakKivwa52mmetaG_FD_184138 | JGI IMG/M metagenome (GOLD analysis project Ga0209835, IMG submission 184138) | Anoxic lake water microbial communities from Lake Kivu, Rwanda to study Microbial Dark Matter (Phase II) - Lake Kivu water 52m metaG... | ecosystem: Environmental > Aquatic > Freshwater >...
CTCCGTCCATTCGATGATGATGTCGCAGCAGATGTCGTTTTCAAACCCTATCTGGAAGAAGACCTCCTCGATGCAAAGTCCTGATGCATCGGTCACGGTAAATCCGTAAACTCCCGGGCAAAGGTTTGTCAATGAGAATGGTACACCGGCCGGAACTGTCCATGATGGTCCCGGAGGCGAAACCTGGGTTACCGTAAATGGCGACACTGTAGAAGCCGGGTCAATCTGGAACGAAAGCGATCCGTCACAGGCTTCGGGGCAGGAAGCATTCGATTGCTCCGTCCATTCGATAATGATGTCACAGCAGATGTCATGTTCAAATCCGATCTGGAAGAAGACCTCCTCAACACAAAGCCCTGATGCGTCGGTGACGGTAAATCCGTAAACTCCCGGGCAAAGGTTTGTCAGTGTGAAGGGCACACCAGCCAGAATTGTCCATGATGGTCCCGGAGGCGAAACCTGGGTTACGGTGAATGGCGATACGCTGGAGGCAGGATCAATCTGGAACGACAGCGAACCATCGCAAGCCTCGGGGCATGAAGCCGGTGTTTGATTAATCCATTCAATTATGATTTCGCAGCAGACATCATTTTCAAAGCCAATCTGGAAGAACACCTCCTGATGGCAAAGTCCAGAAGCGTCGGTTACAACGAATCCATAAACACCCGGACATAAATTGGTGAGTGTAAATGGCACGCCGGCCAGCACTGTCCACGACGGTCCCGGAGGCGAAACCTGAGTTACGGTGAATGGCGATACGCTGGAAGCCGGATCAATCTGGAACGACAGCGAACCATCGCAGGCCTCAGGGCATGAAGCCGGGGTTTGATTAATCCATTCAATTATGATTTCGCAGCAGACATCATTTTCAAAGCCAATCTGGAAGAACACCTCCTGGTGGCAAAGTCCTGAAGCGTCGGTTACAACAAATCCATAAACACCCGGACATAAATTGGTGAGCGTAAAAGGAACACCAGCCAACAATGTCCATGATGGCCCCGGAGGCGAAACCTGAGTTACGGAGAATGGCGATACGCTGGAAGCCGGGTCAATCTGGAACGAAAGCGAACCATCGCAGGCCTCAGGGCATGAAGCCGGGGTTTGATTAATCCATTCAATAATGATTTCGCAGCAGATATCATTTTCAAATCCAATCTGGAAGAACACCTCCTGATGGCAAAGTCCTGAAGCGTCGGTTACAACAAATCCATAAACACCCGGACACAAATTGGTGAGTGTAAATGGCACGCCGGCCAGCACTGTCCACGACGGTCCCGGAGGCGAAACCTGAGTTACGGTGAATGGCGATACGCTGGAAGCCGGATCAATCTGGAACGACAGCGAACCATCGCAGGCTTCGGGGCATGAAGCCGGGGTTTGATTAATCCATTCAATAATGATTTCACAGCAGATATCATTTTCAAACAATACCCTCACAACGAAATCTTTGATGCAACTTCCTGCGGCATCAGATATCATAAATGAATATAAACCCGGGCACAGATTGGTTAATGTGAAAGGCACTCCCGGAGTAATTGGCCATGTTCCGCCTGGAGGGGATGTCTGTGTTATAAATAAAGGTGTCGGGCTGGAAGCAGGATCCAGCAAAATAGTCACCTCGCCGTCGCAGGCATTCGGACATGACGCTTTGACCACTGTGATGGACTGAATGATGATATCGCAACAAATGTCACTTTCAAAACCAATCACCACGTCAATTACCTGTTCACAGGTACCATCCTCATTGGAAATGGTGAAGCTGTAAGTATCGGGGCAGAGGTTGGTAAGCACGAATGGCACACCAGGAACTATTGGCCAGGTATTTACCGGAAGGGGAGATGTTTGCGTAATTGTGAATGGCCCGCCTGTGGATGATGGGTCAAGCAAAATGGTCAGCGAACCATCGCAGGCTTCGGGACAGGATGCGTTTTGAGTTTCAATGGACTCTACCTCCACAATGCAACATTCTACGGTCACGCAAAAGACCCCTGCCGTGCTGCTGCATCCCAGGTAATTTTGCACAACAACCGAAAACTGATAGCTGCCGGAGGTTACAGGAATAAACGGAACCGGTTCACCCGTTCCAACCAGATTGTTGAACTGGTCGTACCATTCAATTATGGGGTAGGTATCATTGATCGTATTCGGCCATGGCAGAGCTTTCAGCGGCAATGGAATATAAAGATCAAGCTGATTGTTGCAAACGATGGTCTTGCATCCGATCGGAAACAACGAAAGGTCTGGATTTGCATAAATCATTGCAGCAAAGACAGTTGCTGAACAGCCGGTAAGTTTGTTTGTAATGGTTAAAGCATATGTGCCAGGCGCCGATACCGTGATAATCGGTGTTGTCTGGCCACTGCTCCACTGGTAATAGTAGTTTACAGGATCGTTGGGAGTGGGAACCAGCGTTGCCGGTGTTCCTTCACAACCGCTATAAAATGGTACCGACAACAATGGCTCGGCATTGAAGGTTACACAAATATAATCAGTTGATTTGCAGCCTGTAATGTTATCAGTTACGGTAACGGTAAAAATAAACTGCCCTGTTGTTCCCGGCGGTACTTCTCCAAAAACCGAATTTTGATTGGATGGATTAAAATAATCTCCGGGGTTGCCGCTCGGCCCGTTCCACTGGTAGCTGTAATTGGGGTTAAATGGCGTACTCAGGCTAAAATAAGTATTGGTCAGCTGAGATGCACAGATGTAACTTTCACCCGTAATTTTAGCAACCGGAGTGGGGTATTGGAAAATGTAAATATCGTCCGAAACAGTAACACACCCAAAAGTGTTGGTGACCTCCACATGATACTCTCCGTGCTGGTACACAACATAAGATGCGTTGTTTGCACCGGAAATGGCTACATCATCCTTAAACCATTGATAACTGTTCATGTTTGCACAAGCATTCAGGGTGACAAACCCTCCAGGACAAAAAGCTGTGTCGGATGCTGCAATCACACATGGACTCTTGGGATTGATCCAGACCTGCTTTTGGGCCGTCGCTACGCATCCGTAAGGATCGGTAATGGTGAGATTAACAGTGAACGGTGGTGGGCTTGCTGTGGCATAAGCATGCTGGGTTACGGGGTCATACGAGGTAAATCCATCGCCAAAATCCCAGAAATAGTTGAAATTCGGATTGTTGGGAGCCGGAGTGAATATCACCGGCTCATCCACGCAGGCGGGTGTTGTAAATGTGAAATCTGCTGTCGGCAGCAATATGTTCACTGCCTGTGAGAAGGTGTCATCGCAGCCGCTTGCTGATGAAACCGTCAGCGTGATGATATACGTTCCCGAAGCAGTAACTGTTAGGACTGGATTTGGAACGCTGTTATTTGGAGAAAATGTTCCGGTTCCGGGGCCGGTCACAGCCCACTGGTACCCCGTTATAACACCACCTGGTAATACAACCGATTGATCTACAAGGGTTACAGTGCTACAATTAACATACGGCCAGAACCATGCGATCACATCACATCCGGCTCCGCCTCCGCCTGATCCGCCTCCAGGGTTTGAACAGTCTTTGATTTCAACATAAACAATGTTGGATTTGATCGAACAGCCATTTTGCGTAACAATCACATAATACTCATAAAAACCGGGTTGGGTTAAATTTATAATATTGATATTCAAAGAGTTTGATGTTCCTACCAGACTGTTTTGATAGTCGTACCATTGATAAGTACAACCAACGCATGTTGCGGTTGACAGTGTCAGCACTGCGTTTGATCCTAGGCAGAAGACCGGTAAAGTGTTGTAAGTAACATTCGCTGAAGGAGGCGTATTGACAGCAATTGTATGTGTGTCATTTCCGCCGCAATGCTCTACTTTCAGGATGACATTGGGATTTGCCGGGCCGTGCCATTTAATGCTCACAGTGTTGGAACCCTGCCCGCTGATAATTGTACCTTGTCCTGATGGTGAAATTGACCACTGAAATCCTCCCGGTGGGGTAGGGCCGCTTGCTGTGTAAGTCTCGATGGCGTCCACGCAAACGGTTTGAACGCCGGAAATTAGTGGCGAGGGATATGGGTTGATATTGATAACCTGCGAATCAGACTGGCAGAATTTTCCGGGAGCAATTTCGATTTCCTGGTAAACGGTTAATTGCCATGAGCCTGGACTATCGAATTTCACAATGATCGAGTCCTTGTCATCTCCCATTTCTGATTGGATGTTGCCGGATCCGCCAGTTATCTGCCACACAAAAGGACTTCCGCTGGTGTTGGATGTAACGCTGTAAGTCAGGTTTTTGTCCGGGCAAACCATTAAATTTCCAACGATTGGTGAAAGTATGGGTTTGGCTATAACTTCCACTATTTTTACTGCCGATGTGTTGCAATAGGCCGAAGTATTGACCGGGGTGGCAGTGAGAACATAAGTCCCCGGAATATTGAAAATGATTGGTTTGTTGCTTGATGGGCCTGGAGGAATAATAACCCCGGCAGCGGGAGAAACACTCCAGTTGGCATTTCCATTGGCAAAATAGGTTTCTAATGACCCCTGACAAACTGTTTCTGATCCGGCAAATATCGAGAAAACCGGTCGAACCATTACGGTTATGCTGCTCAACCCTGAACACCCTGCCATCGGATTGTTGTAGGCGCATTGAATCGTGAATACTCCTGGCGTGGTGAAAGTTATGTTGACATTTGGCACGTTCCGGTCTTTGTCGTTAAAATCATACCCGCCGCCGGTAACTGTCCAGGTGTAATAGGTTCCGGGTAAAACAGGAAGTGAGTAGGTAGCCGATGCTCCGACACAAACCGGGCTGGGGCCAATGATTGGAAGATTTGGATAAAGTACCGGAACAAAAATGGTGGTTGAGCCGGGGCAAGGGTTAGAGCCGCAACCCGGTGTGCTTAAAGTGACCGAAGTGGGAACACCCGGATAAGTCAAAGGCCACTGCACCGTGATGGCGCTGGTGCCTAATCCTGAGATGATTGTCCCGCCGCTAACGGTCCAGTTGTAAGTACCGCACACTGCATTGGTGAAAAATGAAGAAGTGCCTCCAGGGCAAACAGTTCCGTAACAACAGTCCGTTTCGATACTTGGCCCGTCGCCATCTAAAACAACAATGGTTTTGCTGATCGTATCAATACAACCACATGGAGGATGATCGGCAGTGCCTTGTGCGCCTCCGCCTCCCTGATCCTGAGCTGTGAGCGTAATCACGTAGGTTCCGGCAGTATTGTAAAACTGTACCGGTGGATTTGCTCCTGAAAATGTTACCCCGTTGCCAAAATCCCAAAAATAGCTGCTCCCGCCAACCGAAGTATTGGTGAAGCTCACCTGAGTACCCACACAAACCGGGTTAGGGGTGAAGGTAAAATCAGCCTGCGGGCCATCAATCAGGCACACTTCCTGGCTGATGGAATCGGTGCAGTTGCCGGCGTTTATTACCACCTGGATTATTCCTGATGAACCATTTCCCCAAAGCACCGAAATAGGATTGCCGGTGAACGTAGCCGGAGTGCCGCCAATGATGGTCCAGGTATAGGTGAATCCGGGATCATTTGGGTAAACAGTGTAGGTATGCGTAGTTAATTTACATGCAGCCATACCATTTTTAATTCCCGGAGATTGCTCGCCACCGCAAGCGCCGCGTGGAGGACAAATCTCAATAGCGTCTTTTAACTTGAACTCCGGACAACAACAGTTTGCCGGATCCAGAACGATTGTCAAATCCATACAATCACTTGCCGGCTGCCCCCCGCCTACCGGAAAAGCATCCAGGCACAACGTTACCGATCCGTTGGCAATGTCGCCCTGACCAGGAACATAAACCGGATTTAAGCTGACCGGTGTTATAAAATACCCGTCACCGGTGGTTGTCCACATCAGCGAACCGTAATCGGTAGCAGTTGCCATTGTCAATGTGAACTTCTCAACCGAGCAGATCGTGGCGTCGTTACCTGCAGATGCCGTCGGTGGATTGCTGGCCAACACTGAATTGGCAGTTCCTCCGGCAATAAACCCCAAGTCCACAGGGCTGAACTCAGCCATTGTTGTAAGTTCTTGTTGCCCGTTAAGCACATCCGGCCGCAAACTATTACTGGTCGGATCTTTCAGCGAATTATGGCTCATCCCAACCGGATAAATCTGCAAGGGTAAATTTTGATTGGCTGTTGCCAAAAAAACAAGGCTGAGCAAGCTAAAAAGTAATCCCAGCCTAAATTTGAAGAGTAAATGATTTTTCATATGGAAAAGTTTATTGTTTAAGTAAATAAAGCAGTACAATTTTACGCAAAAGTACAATCAGTTATTACCTGAATGCAAGTACCTGACTGTTAATGTTTAGTTAAAAATTTGAGGAGCCCCTGAATCACTATTTCAAATTGCCGGCCAAAGTCAGCTTAACTTTTGAAATTGCTTCAAACATATTTATAATAAATTGATAATGAATCTGATAGAAATCACAAAATTATTCTCAAATGAATTTGCCAGGTTTTCCGAAATCAATTATTAGAGTATTGAAATGTGTAAAATCACCCAGATGGGTGAAAAACCGCACCGGCCAGATTCATTAATCATTTCATAATTATTGCGGAAAACCTTTGCTGATGAAATGAACAGCGGGTTCGGTACTAAACCCCGGCCGTTTGCGTTCGCTCAATTGTATTATTTTCGCAAACTGAAGTTTAGCCTCTATCTATGTTCACTTTACTTAAAAAGGAAGTAAGCGGGTTCCTGAGTTCATTAATCGGTTACATTGTAATAGCCGTTTTTCTGTTGATAAACGGGCTTTTTTTATGGCTTTTCGCTTCCGATTTCAATATTCTCGACTTCGGTTTTGCCAGCCTCGAAGGGCTTTTTATGATCGCGCCCTTTGTCTTCCTCTTTTTAATTCCGGCTATTACCATGCGTACATTTGCAGAGGAGCAGCGGCTGGGCACCATAGAGTTTTTACTCACCAAACCTATTACAGACCTCCAGATCATCCTGGCCAAGTATTTCGCCGGCGTACTGCTGGTTTTGTTTTCGCTTTTGCCCACCCTCATTTATTTCTTTTCGGTTTATCAGCTGGGACTGCCAAAAGGGAACATTGATACCGGCGGAATGTGGGGTTCCTACATTGGATTGCTTTTTCTGGGAGCAGGCTTTGTGGCCATCGGTGTTTTCGCCTCATCTATTACCGGAAATACCATCGTTGCATTCATCCTTGCAGTTTTTATCTCTCTCTTCTTTTATGTAGGTTTCGATTTTATTCACTCTCTTGAACTGTTCGGTTCTGTTGATCTGTTTATTAAAGCGCTGGGAATCAATACGCATTACATTTCGATGAGCCGTGGAGTGATTGATACACGTGATTTGGTCTATTTTATCAGCCTGATTGCATTTTTCCTTTTGTTAACAAGGCTTTCGATCGAGAGCCGCAAATGGCAGTAAGCGAATAAGATGGAAAAATTGATAAAGAAGAATCTCAGAAATACCAACCTTTCCGGCCTGCTGCTGGGCTTGCTGATTATCCTATTGGCCAATATCATCAGCACTTATTTGAGTTTCCGGCTTGATCTGACGGCCGAAAAGAGATACACCCTTTCGCCGGCCACCAAAAAAATGTTAAGCGAAATCAACGACCTGGTTTTTTTCAGGGTCTATCTTTATGGCGATTACCCCGCTGGTTTTAAAAGGCTGGAAAGAGAAACCCGAGACATGCTGAATGAGTTCCGCGCTTTTAATAAAAATATTGAATACAAATTCATTAATCCGTCCGAATCACAGGATAATAAGGAGAGGGAGTTGATTTACAGGCAATTGGTTGATAAAGGTCTGGAACCTACTGATCTTCAGGTACGAACCAATGATGGAACTTCTCAGCGGATCATTTTTCCGGGGGCAATCGTTTCCTTCCAGGGCAAAGAAATACCACTTTCGTTGCTTACTTCTCAAAGGGGCACTCCACCAGAGGAGATTCTTAATAATTCCGTGGAAAACCTCGAGTTTGTCCTGGCCGATGCCATTCGCAAACTGGTAACCAAAATCCGTCCGAACATTGCCTTCATCGAAGGACATGGTGAGTTGAACCGTCATGAAACCGCCGATGCAAGAGCTGCGTTGAACGATTATTATGTGGTGGAGAGGGTAAGGCTGGATGGACGTTTGAATGCGCTGACCGACCGGATTGAGGTTGATTCGGCTACTACACGAGTGCGAAATAAATATGGAGCCATCATTATTGCAAAACCCGACTCAGCTTTCAGCGATAAGGACAAATTTATCATTGACCAGTTTATCATGCGCGGAGGCAGAGTACTTTGGCTTATTGACCCCGTTCAGACCAGCATGGATAGCCTGCAGGCCAACCGGCAAACGCTCGGCATTACCCGCGATCTCAATCTGGCGGATATGTTTTTCAAGTATGGCTTCAGAGTCAACAACGAGTTGGTGATGGATCTCAATGCTCTCTCCATCCCTGTTAAAACCGGCCAGATTGGCAATGAACCGAAATTTGAATTTTTCCCCTGGTATTTTTTCCCCATCATTACTCCCCAATCCACCGATCCTATTGTCAGAAACCTCAATGCCATCAAGACAGAGTTCGTCAGCAGCATTGATTTCGTGCAGTCGGCATCATCGGTCGAAAAATCTGTTTTACTCACAACCTCCAGGTATTCCAGAACCGTAAGGACTCCTGCCATGATTAGCCTCGATATCCTCGGGCAAAGGGTTGACGAAAGGTTGTATGACAAACCGAACATCCCTGTTGCAGCAAGGATTGAAGGTGAATTTGAATCACTTTTCAAAAACCGCTTACCTGCCGAGATTGCCGGTGACAAGGACATTGACTTCAGGGAAAACAGTCAGCCAACAAAAATGATTGTGGTGGCAGACGGTGATGTAATTCGCAACCAGATGCAGTTTTCGCAGGGTAACTACCTGCCTTTGCCACTGGGTTACGATCGTTACACCGGGCAACAGTTTGGCAATAAAGATCTCATTCTGAACGTAATGAACTATTTGACCGATGATTCCGGTTTAATAAGCATTCGTTCCCGTGAACTTAAAATCCGGCTCCTCGACAAAACACGAACTGAATCTCAGCGGGTTTACTGGCAGGTACTCAACATCGGTTTGCCAGTAATACTCGTCCTGCTTTTCGGGTTGGTGCAGGTGGCCATTCGTAAGAAAAAATATGCTAAGTAATTATCATAGAGTTAATTAACTTAATTCAATGAAAACCGAAAAAAAAACCAAAACCAGTCATGGCCGTAGCCAACATCCTGATTTTGAGGAGAAATATCCTTCCATAAAATACCTGATCTGGGTTCCATTCATTTTCGCATTCATTCTTTACGGAAATACGTTGACCCATGATTTTGCCCTGGACGACCTCCCACAGATTGTCAATCATAAATACGTTCAGCAGGGCTGGGCGGGCATTACAAAACTGGCAACCCAGGATTACTGGGCAGCTTCTGGTATCAGCCTTGGGTATTACCGGCCATTGTCGCATGTGAGCTTTGCCATTGAAAATGCGCTTCATGGCAACAACCCATTCATTATGCACCTTGTAAATGTGCTGCTTTATGCGCTATCGGGTATGGTAGTGTTTCTGTTGCTGTCGAAGCTGTTCCGGAAAATGCCGGCTTTTGTGTTGCTGGCCACGCTTTTATTTATGGCTCACCCTGTTCACACCGAAGTTGTAGCCAATGTGAAGAGCCGGGATGAAATCCTGAGTTTTCTCAACGGCACACTGGCGTTGCTGCTGGTCTTCAATTTCTCAAAGTCCAAAAACCGCATTAGTCTCATCGGTTCGCTTGTTTTCTTTTTTCTGGCACTGCTTTCCAAAGAGACCGCCATGACAACACTGGCCGTTATCCCTTTCATGCTTTTCTTTTTTACTCCAAAGACCGGTGGTTACATTGCTCGTATAACACTTGCATTTGTAGCGGTTTCTGCTGGTTTTCTCCTGTTGAAATATGCTTTCCTGGGAACGCTTTCCGGCGATCCGCCGGTTGACATCAACAACTATCCTTACAGGGACATAGCTTTGCGGATACCAACCACACTATATATTTTTGGGTTTTATTTATGGCGGCTCCTGGTTCCATACCGGCTACTTTACGACTACTCCTATAACCAGATACCTGAAGTTGGCTGGGGAAATCCGGTGGTTCTGGTTTCTCTGTTGATAGTAGCTGCGTTGATTGCTGTCGCCATTAAAAATCTGAAGCGCAGAAATATTATTTCATTCAGCATGATCTATTTCGGTATCAGCATGGCGCCGGGAATTGCGTTCATTTTGCTCAGGGGCGGTATTATGGCTGAGCGCTTTCTTTACGCGCCGGTGCTTGGATTTTCCGTTGCCCTAACGTACTACATTTTTAAGCTTTTGCCAAGAGAAAAAACAACAGGCAGGGTGGTTTATGATTTTCAGCCGGCACTTTCGAAACTTTTTTTGGCCTCTTTTGCCCTGCTGCTGGTATTTTATTCGGTTCGGACGATTGCGAGGAATCCTGTTTGGAAAGATAACCTGACGTTGTTCTCGTCTGATATCAGGTATGGCGGAAACAGCGCCCAATTGCGAAAACATTATGGCAGTGAACTGGTGAATCAATCCGTGGCATCAAACGACAAAGCGGTAAAAGACTCACTGATGCAGGCGGGGGTGAATGAATTGTTGAAATCGGTGGAGATTAACCCACGTTTCGGAGAAGCCTTTTTCAAACTGGGCTATGCCTATTACCAGATGCGTGATTTTGATACTTCAATTGGATATTACAAAAAAGCCAACGTCAACTCGATGACAATCGCCAACCTGGCGCTGGCCTATTATATGAAAGGTGATTACGCCGAAGCACTCAAATTGTTAAAGCAAGCGCTGCAAATGGATCCGGATAACGCAACCGCCCGAAATAATATGCCGCTGGTTACCAATGCTTTCAATAATAAATTGAATTCAATGCAGTCCAGCGAATCCACTGATCCGGATCACTACTTTAATCTGGGAAATCTTTATGTTGAGCAGCAGAACTACGCTGAGGCACTGATAAATTTCAGAAAATCAGTTGAATTAAAACCAGATTACGTCGGAGCGTTGATTAACGTTGGGAATTGCTATTACATGCTTCAGGATTACGATAAAGCAGTGGCAACTTTCCAGGAGGTGCTCCAGTTAAGTCCTAATAATCAGATGGCTTACAAGAACCTGAGTCACCTTTACGGCCTGATGGGAAATACGGAGATGCAGCAGTTTTACGAACAGCGTGTAAAAGGAAACTGATGCGACGAAAATGTTTAAAAGGTAAAATCAGATGAAGAGACAAAAACTTAAATTGATTTTGATCACATTGATGGGTGTGATTGCTTTGGTATTGATATTTCAGAATCGTACCGGCACCCTGAAGAAGGAGATCGGCGAGTTTGCCATAGATGACACTGCTTCGGTGACGAAAATTTACATGGCCGATATGCGTGGTAATGAGGTTTTGATAACCCGGAATTCTCCTTTCGACTGGATGGTCAACGATTCGCTCAAAGCAAGAACTGACGCTGTAAAAATGTTGCTTTCCACAATGTACCGCCTTGCTGTTCAGTCGCCGGTTTCAAAATCAGGCTACAACAATGTAATCTCCAACCTCGCCGGTAATTCGGTAAAGGTGGAGGTTTATCAGTATTTACCACGAATAAGCTTCTTCGGGTCAAACTTTTTCTACCGCGAACGACTGACCAAAGTCTATTATGTCGGACAGCCAACATCGGATAATCTGGGCACCTACATGCTGATGGAGGGCTCGGACACCCCGTTTATCGTCTACCTGCCGGGATTGCGGGGTTTTGTCTCAGCAAGGTTTTCAGCAAATCCCGGCGATTGGCGCGATCATACCATTTTTGCAAAAAATCCCCACGAAATCAGCGCTATCCAGGTGGAGTTTCCTCTCAATTCTGAGGAGTCATTCCGTATCGAGAAGTCTGGTAGAGATAATGTTATTCTCAGGAAATTAAAGGACAATCAGCGGATAGAACAATTTGATGCCGACCGTATTGCTGGTTTTATCAATGGCTACAAGAATATCCGTTTTGAAAGCCTGATCGAAAAAAGTGCTCCCCTTAATGTAGATTCAATTCTTCTGTCCATCCCACTTCATGTCATTACCCTGACTGATACTTCTGGTAATATTCAGGTTGTCAAAACATTCCGCAGAAAGAATTATGACCTGATGCTTGATGATGATGATAATTTTTACCCTTTCGACATGGACAGATTGTATGCACTAATCAATAATGGAAGTGATTTTGTTTTGATTCAGTACTTTGTCTTTGACCCCATTACAAGGCCATTATCCTATTTTCTGAGGGAGGAAAATTAGCGAGTTTAATCTTCTATCCTCAAATCCATTCATTTCATAATCGGTTGATAATCAATTAACCTGAAAAAAAAGAGCCACCTGTGAAGGCGGCTCAAAAGAGAATCTCGAAATGGATATAAAGAACGAATTTCTATACAAGTCCCTGGGCGAGCATGGCATCGGCAACTTTAACAAAACCTCCGATATTAGCTCCCTGCACATAGTCAACTGAGCCATCATCGCGTTTGCCGTAAGTGACGCAGGTAGTATGAATATCTTTCATAATGCGCTGCAGACGTGCATCAACCTCTTCGCGCGACCAGCCAAGCCTCATGGAGTTTTGCGTCATTTCGAGTCCTGAAACCGAAACACCGCCAGCATTGGCTGCTTTACCCAAACCATAAAGAATGCCTGAACGTTGATAAATTTCAATTGCTTCGGGAGACGATGGCATATTGGCGCCTTCTGAAATACAGATGCATCCATTGGCGATCAGCGTCTTTGCTTCGTCTTCGTTCACTTCATTCTGGGTGGCGCAAGGCATCGCGATGTCGCACTTGATACCCCATGGACGCAGGCCTTCGTGGTATTCGCAGTCAAATTTTTCAGCATAGTCTTTAATACGGCCGCGTTTGATATTTTTCAGCCACATCATCCACTCCAGTTTTTCTTTGTCAATGCCTTTCGGATCATAGATAAAACCATTGGAATCGGAGAGTGTAACCACTTTTCCACCCAAAGCAGTAACTTTTTCGCAGGCATATTGAGCTACATTGCCTGATCCTGAAACGGTTACAATTTTTCCTTTGATATCAAGATTGCGTGTGTTGAGCATTTCCTGGGCAAAATATGTTGCGCCGTAGCCAGTTGCTTCAGGACGAATCAGAGAGCCGCCCCAGCTAATTCCTTTGCCAGTAAGAACCCCGGTGAACTCATTTCTCAACCTTTTATACTGGCCAAAAAGGAAACCAATTTCGCGACCGCCAACACCGATGTCGCCTGCAGGTACGTCGGTGTCTGGACCAATATGACGGAAAAGTTCAGTCATAAAACTCTGGCAGAAACGCATCACTTCGTTGTCAGATTTGCCTTTTGGGTCGAAATCGGAACCGCCTTTACCACCACCCATTGGCAAGGTAGTGAGCGAATTTTTGAATACCTGTTCAAATGCAAGAAACTTCAGAATACCGAGATTTACAGTAGGGTGGAAACGGAGCCCGCCTTTGTATGGCCCAATCGCACTGTTCATCTCAATGCGGTAACCCTTGTTGATCTGTACTTCCCCTTTATCGTCAAGCCACGGAACGCGAAACAGTATTACCCGTTCTGGCTCAACCATACGCTCAAGAATCTTTACTGCTTTGTACTGCGGATTTTCTTCTACGTAGGGAATCAGTGTTTCCACTACTTCGTGAACGGCCTGGTGGAACTCGACTTCACTTGGATTCTTGGCAATTACTTTTGCCATGAAATCATTGATCTGTTGTTGATAAGCGTTTGCCATAAATGCTAAAATTATTGGTTAGTGACTATAAATTCATGTAGCAAGTGTACACATTATAGCTGATGGTTAGGAGAGTTGAGTTGAAAATCTACCCCTTTTGAAACAAAATTCCGTGAATCACGCAAAATTGATTTGGGTAAATGCTTATCCACGCAAAACAGTTCCATTGATTCTTGCCGAAAATAAAAAAGCCGGGTGAAAAATTCATCCCGGCTTTTTAAAGATTCACGACTGATTTTATTTGATAATCAGCTGTTTTGTGGTTTTTGATCCGTTCTCAAATTCAATACGAACAATGTAGGTTCCGGGTCTGATGCCTGAAATGTCAATCTGGCCCTGTGTTGAACCAAAATTGAGTTTCTGCACCTCCTGGCCTGTGATGTTGAGGATTGAAACGGTTTTTACTCTGTCTAAACTGATAAAGTGGGTGATTCCATTGGCAGGATTGGGATAGATAGTGGCCTTACTAATGCCTGAACTGAGATTCTTAACAGACGCTTTTTCATCTACAATGCTTTCGATCATTGACATTCCATAGGTGTAGAAGATATCAGCATGCGGCATGTTATCGTCAAATAAAGGTTGAATTTCAAACTCCTCGTTCGTTGAAGGACGATAAACCCTGAAAAACATCTTGCTACCGTTGGTCAGTCCATTGAGTTTACCCATCAGCATATCACTGGCATTGGCTCTTAGCAGGTGATTTTCAGTTAATTCTGTTACTTCCGTCAACCCGGCTATCTCTCCGCTTGCATCAAAAACGCCGATGAAATCACCAACATTCAACGAAAATATCGCGTTAGTGGAAACTGAGATCATATGGAAATTACCAGTTACTTCAGGATCAGGCCAATTTGTGTTGTTTACAACTTGCTGATGCTCAACGGCGTGACCTACACTGATTGCATCCCAGGTGATGGTAGCCTGTTGGTCGAGTTTTACCAGATAAGCATTGCCTGGTTCAAAATAATTGAGTGAGAAAATTTGCCCTTCCGGCCAGTAAACTTCGTTGAAATTGATGCTGACGGCAATAATGAGGTTGCTGCCCAGTTGGTCGAAAATATCGGTTGCAAAAACGGTCTCCGTGCTCCAAACCGGTATGATACTCCATCCTGATTTGATCGTCATTTCGGGGCCAAGGGTTGGATAACCTGTTACGGTGAAATCGGTGGGCCATGAATTGTTGTTCAGGTAGAGTTTTGCTCCTTTGTCTTCGCTCCAGCAGAAGGGCACGCTTCCGGGAACATAAACGCGGTCAATGAACTCTAACGCCCTCAGGTTTGAACCCAACTGAGTCATAATGTTGGCAACGTTGCAATCAACCAGATCGAGGTATGTTGATACTCCATTGAGATAATTGGGAAGATGAATCACCTGTGTCCAGGGTAGTACATCGAGGAAAACAGTTTCGCTGCTTACAATTCCGCATTCATTAGCCACCTCGCACCAGTAACTACCTTTATCATCGAGGGTGATGTCGTTGATGAAAAGTGTTGAAGTTTGAACGCTTTCTTCAAAAAGTATCAGTCCGTTGGGGCCGTACCAACTGAAGGATATTGCAAAGTCTGCTGATATTGAGAATGATACATCAGATCCATAGAGTTCACCTACATTATCTGGTTGTACTGTGATGGCTGGAATTGGAAGCACAGTAATGGTGAATGTACAACTGCTGTTACAATTAAATTCTGTAGTTACATAATAATCAATCATATAATCGCCAGGAACGTAGTCTGCGGGATTGAATGAGGTAATTACCTGACCATCCAGAATATAAGTTTCAAATTCAGACGGGTTGAAAATGAGGGGATCTGCTGTGATACAAATTTCAACATCCTCACAAACTGCAACTGGCAGCGGGTGAACATTTATGTTAAATGAGCAGAAATCAATGCATCCGAATTCTGAAGTAACCTGGTATGTGATTTCGTACTCGCCTATTGCAAATGCCTGCGGATCGAATGAATTAACTTCCATTCCGTCAAGGAAATAGACTTCATTGGTTTG
>Ga0209835_1001091_pt1 | contig 15800 bp, 17 predicted proteins | sample LakKivwa52mmetaG_FD_184138 | JGI IMG/M metagenome (GOLD analysis project Ga0209835, IMG submission 184138) | Anoxic lake water microbial communities from Lake Kivu, Rwanda to study Microbial Dark Matter (Phase II) - Lake Kivu water 52m metaG... | ecosystem: Environmental > Aquatic > Freshwater >...
TCCAGATAATCTACAGGCGAAAGCTTTTGACCTGCTTGGGATAGTGTACCCAGTAAATTGAAACATCCTTGAGCATAAAGTCATTTATTAACAAGTAGTTAAATCATTATTCAAGCAAAAACTTCCGGTTAAGTCAGTGCAAGACAGCACACGGCTCTCTATCATCTACGTCACCCAGCCTTGATGAGGCGATGGCTGCAGGTGCCGTACTCGATAATGCGCTATCGAGGCTCTTTGCAGACGAGGTGGCTTCAATTGAAATTCTCATGGAGGCAAGCGGTGACACCGTATTGCGCAAGGATTTGAAAACGCGCAAGGGAAAGAAGGGGTTCATTCCGGGCCTTTTACTATCCGGCGAAGCTGAGCAGCGCGAAGCACTGCTTTTGATAGCAATCGGCGAACCAGACCCTGTCATCTCACGCCGCTTCCTCATAGGAAGAGCAGACACAGTGAAACTGCGAACTACCGTTACTTCTCGGTATCAGGCGTTGTTCTCATGGCTTCAGGACTTCAGGATGGCAGCACTGGTGAACGGCTTCGCGGAATATCGGGGCTGCCGGAAATACCTCGTTGGGCTCCGCAGTTCCGACATTGACAAACGCAACAGGGCGGTTCGGTCGGTGGTCCGATGGCTAGCAAGGTACTAGCGCGGACGGCATTATGCAGTTTGCGCATGGAGCTTTAGGCCAAGGGCTTTAATAACTTTCAGAATCGTGCCAAATTCCGGGTTGCCATCGGCAGAAAGCGTCTTGTATAAATTTTCCCTCGCCAAGCCTGTGTCTCGCGCAAGCTGGGTCATGCCACGTGCGCGTGCAATAATACCGAGGGCATGGGCAATAAATGCCGGATCATCTCCCGCTTCTTCCAGGCAAGCATCAAGGTACGCCGCCATATCCGCATCAGTTTTAAGATGTTCCGCCGTATCATAATTTGTGAAATTTTCAGCCATAATCTAATCCCTCCATTCTTTGGCGATCATCCTTGCCTTTGAAATGTCGCGCTGCTGGGAAGTCTTGTCGCCGCCACACAACAGAACAACTTTTTCATCACGCTGAATAAAATATATTCGATAACCCGGTCCAAAATGGATACGCAATTCGGAAAGTCCTTCTCCAATTGGCGCTGCATCGCCAAAGTTGCCAAGCCGTACCCGGTCAAGGCGAGCATAAATTCGTATACAAGCCTGCTGATTCTTCAGTTCCCTCAACCATTGATGAAAAGTATCACTCTGGATAATCTCATTCATAGCAGCATTGTAATTTATAAATTACAATTGTCAAGAGGAAATTCCAACAGATGGGCAACCGGGGGGGGGGCAGTGCACCATGCGAACTTATCGTATAAGTCACTGGCCGCCACGGAAATCAGCCGCTATCTTGATTCGGTGATCTTTACAACGGCGTCGCCCGCGTCAAATGCTAGGATTGCAGTGCGGAATTCCTGCTGCTGTTTTCCTGCAAGTGTCGCTGCTTTCAGCTGGTAATCATAACTTCAATTCCGAATTAAAAACCACGGACTTGTAGGTGTCGCCAATAAACAGCACCTGGCTTTGGGGGTGAGTATTACGGGTCGTACTTTGCTACAAAATCCAGCAGACCTCCTTCGTTGACTTCAATAAAAAAAAGTACCAGGCCAGTGGAAGAATAAATTGAATGACTTATGCGCCTTACCACAAGCGGTCCCGCTCTCGTTTCGATTTCGCCAATTCCCTCTCAATATCCATTAAATCCGTTCAATCTTTCATTGCGCAACCGTATCGGATTGTGATAGGCATGAACATCATTAATAAAAGAGGGATGGGATATGACCAATCTCCAGGATATCGATGGACGCAGGATCGCCTGTTGGGTCAACAATGGAAGCTTTCTTCCCGACCGCAAGACCCTGGTCTTCATCCACGGTTCCGGCGGTGACCACACGAACTGGATACGGCAGTACACCCTCCTGAAAAATGCATTCAACATCGCGGCTCTCGATCTGCCCGGCCACGGTCGGTCCGAAGGTCCGGGCGAGCAGGATGTCGCCAACTATTTGGAATGGGTGAAGAAGATCCTGGACGGCCTTAAGATCGTCAAACCCATCCTTATCGGCCATTCCCTCGGCGCCGCGATCGGTCTGAGTTTCGTCATCCGTTACGACACGGCGGCCGCCGCGGTCGTCCCGGTGGGCGGCGGCCTGAAGATGCCCGTCAACCCGATGATTTTGGAAGGGCTCGTGCAGGACCCAGCCTCCGTCATCGGCATGGCAGCTAAGTTCTCCGTCGCCAAACAGAATCGGGATAAATTCTCCGGCCTCATCGCGGACAGCCTCTCCCGGGTCGATCCCGGAATCCTGCACGGTGATTTTTCCGCCTGCAACGCGCTGGACATCACCGATGCCGTTGCGGGGATCCGGATTCCGACGCTGGTCATATGCGGCGCGGAAGATAAGATGACGCCCCCTTCCCTGTCGCAGTCGATCACCGAGTGTATCCCCGGGGCCAAGTTCACCCTGATCGAAGGGGCGGGACATTTTGTCATGATGGAGAATCCGGAGGCCTTCAACGCGGCCCTGGCGGATTTCGTGAATGCGCTGCCGTAAACTGAAAGAAAGGATCTCCACTACATGTTTATTATAGGAAATTTCATCGCCGCGGCGGCCCGGATCGTCGATATCGCGCTGACCCTCTACATGTGGATCATCATCATCCGGGCGATCCTCTCCTGGGTGAATCCCGATCCCTACAACCCGATCGTCCGCCTGCTCTATCAGGTCACCGAACCGGTCATGGCCCTTGTCCGGCGATGGATTCCGCTGCGGGGCATGGGTATCGATCTTTCACCCATAATCATTCTGCTTGCGATCGTCTTTCTCCAGAGTTTTCTCGTGCCGAGCCTGATGCAGCTTGCAAACTCCTTCCGGTGATGGGGATGGCCGGATCGCCGATACCCATTCGTGAAACCGCCGACGGCGCCATTTTCCGCATCCGGGTTGTCCCGAGGGCATCGCGCAGCGAGGCAGCGGGCATTCAGGGAGACGCCCTGAAATTGCGGATCACCCAGCCCCCCGTGGAGGGAAAGGCCAATGACGAGTGCATCCGTCTCCTCGCTAAAATTCTCGGCGTGAAAAGGACGCAGGTGACGATCATCGCCGGCCACGCCGCCCGGACCAAGACCGTCGCCGTTGAAGGGATGAAGGCAGACCGGGTCGCTTCGCTCATCGGGGCTGCATGAGGTATTGAACCGACGTGAAACCTATAATCCCTCCGCTGCGGGGGCAGGGTGCCCCGAAAAATCTCCAATGTGCGCTTCCGGGATCATAGATTTCAAGGATCTCCCGGTGATGTCGCTTTTTCAAGGAAATTCCACGATGGCGAATGATCAACACTCCGAAAATACCCGGGTTGCCCGGGCGGCCGGCGCCGTGGGAATCGCGACGATGATCTCCCGCATCTTCGGCTTCATCCGGGATATGGTCGTGGCCGGCTTCTTCGGCGCAGGACTGAAGACCGACGCCTTCTTCGTCGCTTTCAGGATCCCGAACCTCCTCCGGCGGCTTCTCGCCGAAGGGTCGTTGACCGTCTCCTTCGTCCCCGTCTTCACCGAATACCTGCGGAACAAAACCCGTGAGGAAGCCCTGGAGCTGGCAAATATCACCTTCACAGCCCTGTCGATCATCCTTGTCATAGTCTCGCTCATGGGGGTCGCCTTCTCCCCGCTGATTGTGAAGGTCATGGCGCCCGGTTTCATCAAGACGCCCGCCCAGTATGACCTCGCCGTCTTCCTTACGCGGATCATGTTCCCATACATTCTCCTCATCTCCCTTGTCGCCCTCTGCATGGGGATCCTCAATTCGCTTCGGCACTTCGCGGCGCCCGCCCTCTCGCCGGTCGTCCTCAACCTCTCGATGATCCTCGCCGCTTTGACGCTTAGGGACTTCTTTCAGGAGCCGATTGTCGCCCTGGCCGTGGGCGTCATGGCAGGCGGCATCCTCCAGCTCGCCATGCAGTGGCCGTTCCTTGTCAAAATGGGAGTCCGGCTGAAGCCCGATTTTCATTTCCACCACCCCGGGGTGAAGCGGATCGGCCTGCTGATGCTTCCCGCGGCCTTCGGGGCGGCGATCTACCAGATCAACATCTTTGTCGGAACGATCCTCGCATCCCTGCTGCCCCCGGGGAGCGTCTCCTACCTTTACTACGCCGACCGGATCGTCGAACTTCCCCTCGGTGTCTTCGCCATCGCCGTGGGAACGGCGTCGCTTCCCAGTTTTTCAGAACAGGTCGCCCTCGGAAAGACCGAGGAACTCAAGCGGACGACAGCCTTCTCGCTCAGACTGATTCTCTTTGTCACGATCCCGGCAACCGTCGCCATGATCATGCTGAGAAGCCCGATCATCTCGGTCCTTTTCCAGCGGGGCGAGTTCGACGTCCAGGCGACGACGCACACGGCGCAAGCGCTTCTCTTCTACGCTGTCGGCCTCTGGGCCTTTTCCGCCATCCGGATTATCGTCGCCGTTTTCTATGCGCTGCAAGACACCCGCACCCCCATGAAGGCCGCCATCGTCGCCCTGATCGTCAACGCCGCCTTCAGCGTTGCCCTGATGTTCCCCCTGAAGCATGGAGGAATTGCGCTTGCCACTTCCATCGCCTCGGCTGTGAACGTCGGAATGCTCTGGGTGATCCTGAAGCGGCGCATCGGAAACATCCTGGATGCGGAATTCTATCGTTCCTTCGGCAAGACCGCATTTGCGTCGCTGGTCATGGGAGGGGTGATCCTCGTCGTCGAGATGATCACCCCCTGGCAACCCTTAGGGCCGTTCGATGCGAGGCTGATGTACCTTGTCCTGTCCGTCACCGGGGGAGCCGCGGTCTTCTTCACGGCCGCCTTCTTCCTGAAGAGCCCGGAGATCGAGTTCATGCTGAAGTCCGCCCGCCGGCGGGTCGCTCCCATGAATCACCGTTGACAAAATGAGGGAACCATGTGCGGCCGCTTTGTCCTGTTGACCGATTTATCCGTTATTGTCCAGTCGTTCGGCATCGAGGAGATGGCATGCCAATGCAGAACGGGCAACTCCATCTCCCCGGGTCAGCACATCGCGACCGTCATTCGCGATGACAAAAACCGGCTTGTCGACACCCGCTGGGGGCTTATTCCGTCGTGGTCCAAGGACCCATCCATCGGATATCGAATGTTCAACGCCCGTGCGGAGACGGCAGCCGAAAAACCGAGCTTCAGGAGCGCTTTTCACAAGCGCCGCTGCCTGATCCCCGCGGACGGATTTTACGAGTGGCAAAAATTGGGAAAGGTAAAAAAACCCTTTTATTTTTCCCTCACGTCGGGGCGGCCGTTCGGCTTTGCCGGACTCTATGAAATCTGGACGTCACCGGAGGGAGAGCCGATCCGCACCAGTACGATCATCACGACCCGGCCCAATGAACTGGTGCGATCCATCCATGACAGAATGCCGGTCATCGTGCCTAAAGACAAGGAGCGACAATGGATCGATCCTCTCAATCACGATCGTGAAATGCTACTGTCCCTGTTAAAACCCTATCCGCCGGATGAGATGTCGATGTTTGAAGTGGATGCGAAAGCGCTCTATGTGCCGAAAGCGCCGACTCGCATGTTGTTCGATTCGGGCCCCATAAGATGAGGCTTAAATGAAAATGAGCGCCGCTTATTTCTGTCCGCGTTGGCGGGCTTGTTATGCACTGCCCGATACACGGGGATACCACCTTTTACTTCTTGGAGATCTTCCATAAGCGCTCGGCATTTTCGTGCGCAATCGCATGGGCGACCTCACGAGGAAGAGCGTCGAATGCCTTCCGCCAGTACTCGACCTGCTGCAGATAGTATTCCCCCCAGTGCTCGGGCCACACGTTATCCAAGGCAAAAACGAATCTGTCTGGATATTTAACTAGAAGCTCCTTCCAGTCGCGAGCCAGCATATCGCCATCGAACATTTGTGTCCATGGCTGCTTCGACTTACTGATGACCACCGGATTGGCATGGGAGGTTATGAAATACAAATTCTTGTGGGCCTCTATTAGGCGCTGCACGTCACCCGAGCGCAATTGGCCCATGTGGATCATCATGAATGGATGGTCCGCGTTTTGGCTGAGCATCGCTTCGAGCTGTTCCATGTATTTGATTTTCTCGCCCTCAGAAAGTGATGCGAATTCGATGTGCACGACAAGTGGCCACTTTTTCTTTTTCACGAGAGTCAATGCCGACTTCACCCGATTGTCATTGGGATAAACGGCGACTTCAGGCGCTCTCTGTCCCTTCTGTGCGTGGTACATGAGCAACTCGGAGATTGCGCCAAACCGCCTGCTCCCCACGTCGCGTTCTATCGTCTTGTAGTATCCGGCAGAATTCTGCTGATAAGCGCGGCCTTTGGTTCTCACAGAAGCTGTGATCCGTTCTGGATGTTGTTCGGCAAACTTTGCAATGTCGCCTGATGTCAAATTGTCTCTCGCAGATAGAAGGGTATGTCGAACGCCTGCTTGGTCCATCAAGGGGATCACCTTTTGGAGAACCTGCTCACTGTCAGCCTGGCTGTGTGCATCGATGAAATACAAGTCAGAAGGCTCAGCACCGACCGCGACGGGCATATGCAGCGAGAAGATCGCTATCAGAAAAAATGTGAAGCTCACCGCCCACAGGGCGAGGCTTCCCGGTAAGGAAGTATTTTTTTCGATGCGCCCCTCAACCCCGCCTGCAAGGCGGGGCTTGCGGGATGCGCTCCCGGTCAAATTTGAAAAAGTCAGCAGAGGGGAACAAGGAACTCCCCAACTGGTTGCGAGGCTTTTGTATGGCAGTGGGTTGCGGATTATGGAAGCCGCCCGCCTCCGGGTCAAGGACGTTGACTTCCAGATGAAGCAACTTACCGTTCGTTCAGGTAAAGGCGATAAAGACCGCTTCATAAATTCCTCGATCCAGAGACGACACTGTCTATACCGTGCATAAAATTTTCTTTTGCCCAGGCAACCCGAGATGCGGCAGTCAAGAAAACAGCGGGCAGGGCTCTGTCCGTTTTATCAAGGCGTATGCGGAGCCCGCTCTGGTTTGCCATCTGGATGGCCAAACCTGGGCGCGCATTCAACTCGAGGAGCACCGGCCCTCTGTCCCGATCCAGTACAAAATCGGCGCCCAGATAACCAAGACCCGTCATTTCCATCGCCTCTGAGGCCGTCATCAGCAGTTTGTCCCAATGGGGCAGATGAATGCCGTTTACGGGATTCTTCGTGTCCGGATGTATTTGAACGATGCGAGACTTGTGGACAGCGTTCAGGGTGATGCCGCTGCCGAGATCGATGCCTGCGCCGATCGCCCCCCTATGGAGGTTCGCCTTTCCATCCGAGGCCTCCGTGGGAAGCCTCACCATCGCCATGACGGGAACGCCCTTGTAAACGATGATCCGCACGTCCGGCACGCCTTCCTGATAGGTGACGCTGTTAAATACCGGGTCCGGGTGGATGAGCGCCTCGATGATCGCCGCATCTTCCCCCCCCTCCAGAGAGAAGATCCCGGACAGAATAGACGCGATGTGGTAGTTGAAATCCTCTTTTGACATGATCTTGCCGCTCTGGGTCACGAAGCCTTCTTCCATCCTGCCCTTGATCAGGATGATGCCGCTGCCGCCGGAACCTCGAGCCGGCTTTACAACAAACTCACCCAGATGCTCCAGCACACCCGGGAGTCCGGCGATGCTGCCGTGATTCTCAACCACATAATACAGTTCAGGGATTGGAATGCCGAACTTCTCAGCGAGCCTCTTTGTCTGCACCTTGTCGTCTACGAGCGGGAAGGCGGAACGCGCATTGTAAGCCATGATATATCCGGCATTGCGAAAATTCATGCCGAGTACGCCAAATTCACGGAGTCTGCGAAAGCCACCGAGAATCATGAAGTCCCCTTCAGGTCCCGGAAACGGTAAAGCTCGGAGAGCCGGTACCCCGTGTATCGCCCCAGGAGAATCTGCAGCGCGGCCACCGTCAGGACCAGCTCCGGATAGACAAAAAAGGTCAACTGCAGCGGCTCCCAGCTAATGATCCCGTAGGTGATGACCGAGACCCCGACGCTCCCGACGGCGGCGCGGAACGCTTCCCCGACTCCGGACTCCTCGATAAGGATGAAAAACCGTTCGATGGTCATGGTGAGAATGACAAAGGGGATCAACCCCACCGCCATCAGTTCCCTCAGCCCCAGTTTGTTTCCCACGAGGGCCAGAACCGTAAAGCAGAAGATCACCAACGTCAGGATGACCGACAGACGGGGAACGAGCAGGAGATGAAGTTTATCCAGAAAAGACCTTGCCGCGTAGCCGACCAGAAGAACGCCGCAAAAGATACCGACGCCGTAAACGGTCCCGGTGTTCCGGAACGCCAGTGCGATCAGCAAAGGCATGAAGATCCCGAATGTCGGCAGGCCCACGACATTGCGCAGCAGCGAGATGATCAACGCCCCGATAGGCACCAGAAGAAGGATGCGAAACGTCCCCTGAAACTCCTGCGGCAGTTGCAGCAAGGACCAGCGATCAAGAAAATGGGCGGACCGTGCGATATGTTCATAGAAGAGTTTCCACTGGCTCACCACCTGCCGGGTTATCGTCCACCGTATATCGGACAATTCCCCTCCCGTCACCTTGACAACCGGAAAACCGCCTACCGCTAAGGGGAGAAGCGCCGCCGGAGAGGGATAGACCTCCCACGTTTCGGGATTCAGATGGCCCCAGCTCCTGTCAACCCAGACTTCGATCCATTTCGTCGGCAGGATCTGCACCCCCTCGGCGAGTCTGAGCCCCTCCACGGACCTTGCCGGCAGGTTGGCTGCCCTGAAAAGGGCGAGAGCGGCGTCCGTTGGATCATGTTTCTGCTGAACAACCTGCCATCGCCGGAACACTTCATCGCTCGGCGGCGAATCGCCCCGGGCGCTTTTCAACGCCGCGACAACGGCCTGAAATCGGATCATCGGCGCCAGGGCTTGCCACTTCATGGTCACCCCTTCCGCCAGTGACTGTTCCTCCCTGTTCATTGTCGGCGGGAAGGGACCTAACAGGGGTGATTGGATTGCAACGCTACGGCGGGGGAGGGAGTGGATCGTGGCCCTGTATTGGATTTCCTCCGGCCTGTCTACGCCCGCCCCCGACCAGACGCCGAACCTGTTTGGACCCTGCGTTTGAATGTAAAATGCGTACATGCCGGAAAGGACGCGTTCCTCGACAACCATGTTTCCGATCAGTTCGGAAGGGAGCGCCAGGGAGAGCGAGCTCTGCTCGTCTTTGGGGGTGACGTACACGTTGACGAGAAGCTGCCATGTCTGCCCTTTGGCCACCGGCAAAACCGGATATCCGAGCCATAGGATTCGGTAGAGTACCAGAATACACGTCAAAAGGAAGAGCGCGGCGGCCGGCAAGAAACCAGGACGTCTCATTTCGGGATGACCACGGGGCAAGAAGGCTTTGTGCAGAAGGATATGTCGCATGCGACGACAAAACCATGCATGAGGGTATTCCTCCCGATAAGAAGAGGGTGTTTGACATTGGAACGGTTATTGAGATTCACCTCCGTCTGCAACCGCTTTGGCCCGATACAGAGATCTACCACTACGACCGGCCTTTGCTCTTTCGTCTCGGCGCTCCTGACGGTCATCCATTTCACGATCGGCAAGCGGATATGCTGGCCCCCGTATTCTTCAGGCAGAGTGAATTCGACAATATTTCCTTTTATTGTGAGATTCCTGGCATCGAGGGAAGAGATGGCCGCTCCGGTGTCTATTCGGGCGGGGAGTGAGGCCCGTAAATCCCGCCCCGCGTGCATGGAGCTTCGGACGACCCCTTTGCCTCATAATAAAATGTAACCGGAGGGATGTTGGAGAAGGGACGATATAATCATGTTGACACGCAGGGACGCTTCTCATATCTTCACACTGCATAAGGAGGAACTGATGAAAGTTTGCATCATCGGCGGGGTGGCCCTTCGCTGCCAGGCGTTCGGCATGAAGATCCTTTACCATAAGCGAACCGGGGACCTCTCTTTCGAAAAAGCCGCCGGGATACCGTATGCGCCACTGGAGGCGCTGATCAGGGAATCCGACAGCATCAGCCTGCACCTCCCGCTGACGAAGGAAGCAACAAACCTGATCGACGCCCACGACGTTGTCAGGGTCATCCGGGACGAGCTCCCCGAGAACCTGGTGAACCCGGAGGTCCTCCCCGGAAGGACCCCTTAGAAACGTCACCCGGGCTATTCCACCTTGTTTTCAAACGGAAGCCGGATCGATGGGGCTTCAAACAGCCTCAGGAACAGCGCAAACGCCACCGCATTTCCTTTCGGATAATCGAAGCTTGCCAGCGTGGCGACAGGGCTTCTCAGCTTCCCGAGCATCTCTTTCCATTTTAATGAGTCGGCCTCAACGAGGATGTCGAGATTGCCGGAGAGCCTGGGTATCATTTCCGCGACGCCGCGGCGCACGTGGATCGTGAAGGCCTCGCCCGTATCGGTGAACTTCATGCCGACCCGTTTATCGATCTCAGCGCTCGCCTTCGGATCGAGGTTGACCGCCATCCGGTCGAAGAAAAACAGCAGAGAGAAACCCTGAATCATTTGCGTATTCGGTTTTATCTGTGTCGCGGCGACAAACCGATCGCGTATTTCCAGGGCCTCCGTCAAATAATAGTGGCGGGCATTGGCGTTGCTTTCCCTCTCTCCCAGCAAGGTCAGTGCTTTGAGCCGGATGGCGCGCGCTTCGGTGTTTCCGGGATTCAGGCGAATGGCGTGGCCGGATAGCTCGAGAGCCGCCTGGGGGTTTCCTTTTTCGACATAACTCCTGGCATGGTCAAGAAGCTTGGCCTCGCCCCCGGAAATATCGGCGATCATCCGCGCCTGCTCCTTCACCGGCAGCGGCTGCAGGTTCGCCGAATCGCCGCTGAACCAGCCCATGGTTCCGCTGTGCATGGAGCGGGCCGACCAGGAGACCTTTCCGTAGAACTCCTGCAAGTAGGGCGATTTGGCCAGATGAGCGGGCAATACGACGCTCTCTGCGAGCTCATCGGGCGTCATCCCCTGATTGATCCCCCGGAGCGACTGGTCATGGACGTACTGGATGGCGTCCCGGTAATCGGTCGCGATCTCGTGGATCGCGGCGGCCCCGGCGATCGGCTTGCCGTGGGATGGGACGAGATATTCGGGCCGCAGCGCGCGGATGATGTCGACGGACCGGTACCAGTTTTTCAGGCTGCGGAACCAGGTCCCACGGATCGTATAGAGGTTCGGAAAGGACTTGTAGAGGTTGTCGCCGCACAGGAGCGCCTTTCGGTCCGGGAGCCACACATAGATCTGATCGTCCGTCTCTCCCGGGGCGTGGATCAGCTCGAAGGAAATGCCCGCCTCGTTCGCCTTCATGCGGTCGCGGAATGTCTTTGTGGGCTTGATGTAGCCGAGGGTCGAATCGGGGCCGAGGCCCATAAATGGCCCGATGCCGACATTGATCATCGCACTTTTGTCCAGGAAATTTCCGTACATCCGCATGCTCCTGGACCCGTTTATCGGCGCCGTTTCGCCGACAGCGCGGGAGACACTCTCGTCAAGGCTTTCATGGGCGTATATCTCCGGCGCGCTCTTTCCGGCAAAGGCCGAGGCGCCGAAGATATGGTCGGGGTGAAAATGGGTATAGACGATCGCCTTCAGGGGCAGAGGGGTCAATTTTCGGAGATCTTTCCAGACCTCGTTCCCCTCCTCGATGGTCGTCATCGTATCGATGATGATGACGCCGTCCTTTCCGACCAGCATGATGACATTGGCGATCCCGTATCCGACGGCGGAATAAATGCCATCGGCGACCTTATGGATCCTCTTTTCAAATTCCCTCGAATGGTCCGCCAGCTTCCGGTTTTCGGCAACATCCGGCAGACCCTTCTCCGTCTTTTGGCAGGAACCGAAGAGCAGCGCAAGGGTGGTGAAAAGGATGACGCCCAGGATGGCCCTCTTGCCCATGATGTCTCGCCTCCGCAGATGGATGTTTGCCGCTTTCTTTGTTACCGCCTCATTCAGCGGGTGATCATCTTGTTAGGCAGCCAAAGGGTCAGCTCCGGCCAGATCGAGCAGATGGCAATCCCTAACAGGAGAATCAACACAAAAGGGAAAGAACCGACAAGCACCTTACTTAAAGGCACATCGGGGGCGATCCCCTGGACGATATAGAGATTCAGTCCCACCGGCGGTGTGATCAACCCCACCTCCATGTTGATCGTCATGATCACCCCGAACCAGATGGGGTCGAATCCGTACTTGACAAGCACAGGGTACAGAATGGGCGCCAGGATCAGGATGATCGCCACGGGGGGCATGAAGCACCCCAGTACCAGCATGAAGATGTTGATCATGATCATGAGCGACCATTTGGAGAGACCCGCGCCGACGATGGCGTTGATGATGGACTGGGTGATGTAGAGCTTGGTCATGACGGCCCCGAAGAGGAAAGAGGCGGCGATGATCATCAGGATCATGGTGCTTTCCTTGACGGTCATACGCAGGACCTTTTCGTAGTCTTTGAGCCTCAGCTTGTAGATGGCCATGACCAGAAAGAGGGCCGCTACCGAACCGACGCCGGCCGCCTCGCTGGGAGTCGCCCAACCGCCGTAGAGGCTGCCCATGATGATGACAATCAGGAAGATGAACGGTATAACCCGGCTGATGGCCGACATCTTTTCCTTCCAGGAATATGTGACGGATTCGAAGAATTCGGTGCCGATGCCTGATATGGACGGACGTGCGCCTCCCCCGCTCCGCTTCAACCTGGCCCACTGGGAATACATCACCACCCACATGCACATCATGATGGTGATCAGGATCCCGGGGATGACACCGGCCAGGAAAAGCTTGCCGATCGAGGTCTGGGTGGCAATGCCGTAGATGATCATGGTAACGCTGGGCGGAATGAGAATTCCCAGGGTCCCGCCGGCGACGATGCAACCGGTGGCCAGGGAATCGGGGTATCCCCGTTTGCGCATTTCCGGAATGCCCATCGTGCCTATGGCTGCGGCTGTGGCCGGGCTGGACCCGCAGAGGGCGGAAAAAATGGCGCAGGAAACGATGTTGCTGACGGCCAGCCCCCCGGGAAGGCGGTGGAGCCAGCGGTGCAGGCCCTCGTAAAGATCCGCTCCCGTCTTTGTCGAGGCGATGATGGAGCCCATAAGGATGAACAAGGGGATGGCCAGGAGACCAAAGTCGTTCAGCCCGTCGAACATCGTATGGGCGATGAGGTCGAATTGGTGGCTGTCCATAAACAGCAGGATAAAAAGCACGGAGGGAACGCCCAGGGCAAAGGCAATCGGCATCCCGCTCAAAAGAAAAACGAGGGACACCAGGCCGACGATGATTCCCAGAATGTTAGGATCCATGGCTCTTCCCTCCTCTTTTTTCGATGATTTCGGTAATCAAACTGATGTATTGGAGGGATAAAAGCGTCATGCCCAGCGGAAGAAAAAAATAGGGGATAGTCAGAGGCGGACCCCATAAGGATTCCGAATGCCATCCCTTGGCGGTGGCCTCCCACCACATTCCCCAGCCTTTCCAGGCCAGTAGCATGCAGAAGGTAAGGGAGATCATCGAGGTGACCATGGACATCTTTTCGGTAAATCCCTTGGGGAGGAGACGGGTGATCATGTCGATATTGATGTGGGCGCCGTCTTTCAGACCATACGCCGCTCCCAGGTAAGTGGCCATGACGGTCAGGTAAACGGAGGTTTCGATCTCCCAGATGGTGGGTATTCTCAGGACGTACCGGACAATCACCTCGTAAGTGAGGATGAAGGCGGAGAGCAAAATGGCCAGGCTGCTTACATAATACAGAATGCGGTTGAGATTTTCGATCTTCTGCAACACCTGCCGGAGATGTTTCATCATCATAAAGCCTCCTTTATCAATCGACCGGGAGCGCAACCCGCAGGTCCCGCCGTGTGGGCGCGGATAAGGGACGCAGTGACATACGGATCGCTTCCTTGCCGGGAAGCCCCGCCCCGCAGACGGGAGCTTCACAAGGGGAGCGCCCCGGCTCCCCCTGCGAACTGGATCACGGGTTACGATCTTGGCTATCCCGAGTTATTTTACCTGAAGCGCCTTCTCCAGAAGTTCTTTCCCGCCTTTTACCTTGTCGCTGTACTCCTTCCAGGCGGTATTCTTGGCTGTTTCCGCCCAGATTTTGAACTCATCGGGGGTCATATCGTGGACGATTACACCTTTGGATTTAAAAAGGTCCGTCACCTCGGTATCGTCTCTTATGGCTTCGTTCAGGGCAAACTTCTCGAGTTCTTTCCCGACTTCCATGACGATCTTCTGCTGTGCCGGAGAAAGTTTCTTCCAGGTGACCATGCTCATCACCAGGGGTTCGAACATGTACCAGGTCGTGGTGACACGCGGGGAAGTGTAGTACTTCACCTGCTCATAGAGGCGGAAGGATTCAAAGGAAGAAGAAGAGGTCATGCAGGCGTCCAGAACCCCGGTCTGCAGGGCGAAGTAGATATCGCCGGAGGGCATGCTGGAGATACCGGCCCCGGAATCATGGAGCATCCTCTCGAACATTTTTCCCGCGGCCCGGATTTTCACCCCCCGCATATCCTCCGGCTTGATCAGGGGTTTGGATTTACCCGCCATACCGCCGCCGCACCAGGCCCAGGTGATGATCTTCATCCCGTTGTCTTCGCAAAGCTTCTCGATTTCCTTGCCGATGGGGGCGTCTTTCCAGCGCATGGCCTGGTGATGATCCTTGACGATGCAGGGCATGAGGGTGATGGAGAGCTGGGGAATCTTCCCGGCGGCGTAATCGAGGGGATAAACGGACATGTCGAGCGCGCCCTTGAGCATGGCGTCATACTGCGGCCCCGCCTTGAAAAGGGCCGAAGCGGGATAAATCTCGAATTTCAGGGCGCCTCCGGTCTTTTCCTCCGTTTTCTTCGCGAAGAGGCGGCAAAGCCTGTCCCGGAAGTCACCCTTGTCGATGGTCCCACCCGGCCATTGGTGGGAGATCTTGATGGTCATCGGGGGGCCGACAGGCTTGACCTGGGCATAGATCTGCGTCCAGCTGAAAATAAGCGACAGAAAAACAACCGCAACAACCCATTTGATTTTTCGATAGTCCATTTTTCTTTCCTCCTTTATTTGGGGTAAGGAACCTTTTGCCGACAGGAGTCGACGCCTTCGTAAAAAAAGTCGGCAAAGACGAAACTCGCGCTTCACGCTCGAATAGTCGTCTTCGCCAGCGCTCCGCTGCGTGGGCAGGGGCAAGGGGACAGATTTGAAATCAGCCCCCTCCCCAAATCTCCAATCCGCGCTTGAAGAGATCCGATTTGCAAGTTACGAAAAGGACTCCCATAGGCGCTAAGACGCAGGATCGAAGCTCCACCCTTGGGGCGGCATGTCCAGTCTACGGAAGAAAATCCGGTTTCATCGCGCCCCGTCGCCCCGCAAACGGGCTCTCAGGTTGGCGCTACCGGTGTTGAGGAATGAGGCGCACGACGTACGCCTCAGTAATGTAGAACGAAGTGCAGAACAGCAGGGGCCTGTCCCTGTGAAAGAAGGGGCGTTTTTTCGAAGCCCTCCGCTATTGTGTATTGTAAATGTATACGCCGTCCTGTCAAGTCTTTTTTTATCTGCAATTCAGACACTAATGGGGCCTGGAGGGTGAGCGAGAGGATGAAGGCGTGAAAAATATACAGCGCCATAGTCGTTGGGAAGAAGTTACGGTGCCAGGGGTGCATACTACAGGGAGAGCGTTTTCAGGGATAGCAGAATTCTGTGACTCGGGGGAAAAAGGAGGAGTAAG
>Ga0209835_1001092_pt1 | contig 15782 bp, 15 predicted proteins | sample LakKivwa52mmetaG_FD_184138 | JGI IMG/M metagenome (GOLD analysis project Ga0209835, IMG submission 184138) | Anoxic lake water microbial communities from Lake Kivu, Rwanda to study Microbial Dark Matter (Phase II) - Lake Kivu water 52m metaG... | ecosystem: Environmental > Aquatic > Freshwater >...
ACAGTATACCTTGAAAGAGTTCAATTTGAAGCGGTCAAAGATATGTAAAGAAGCGGAATCAGAGGACATTTTGATTATAAAGCACAACAAACCCTACCTAATCATAAAATCCGCAGAAAGTGACAAAGTAGCTACTTTCGAGCAAAATGTAGCTACTATTGAGGTCCCTGTTCACGAAAGGTCCTATGAGGAGAGGTTGGCAATCGCCCGCAAAGCGTTAGTTAGCGAGCCTTTGGTGGAAGTAGAGGTAGTGGAAACCCGTGAGTTTTGGAATGAGGAATTGGGGGAGATGGTTCCTATGACTAAGGATGACCTTCAGAGGAGATTGGGGAAGGCGTGGGAGGTGGCTTGGAATCGCTCTGTGAGGTTCGGGAGGAAGCGTGGATAGGGGGTCTTTATTCAGAGCTTTCTGTTACGTGTATTTGAAGGAGCATATTAAGAAGCCCTTCTGTGGGGTTCATAACGAGTGGTTCAAGTTGGTGACTGAGAAGAAGGTCGCTATCGCCGCTCCTAGAGGATTGGCTAAATCTACGGTGTTTTCGTTCTTCTATCCGCTGTTTTGTCTATTGGTGGAGAAACAAGAGATAGTCTTAGTGTCGTCGTCCCAGAGGGTCGCGGAGAGATTTATGAGCCAGATCATTAAGGAGATTGAGAATAATCGGCTCATTATAAGGGATTTCGGGGACCAGATTGGGGATAAGTGGACCTCGGAATGGATTAAATTAAAGGACGGTGGGGAACTACAGTGTATCGGAGCCGACGGAAAAATCCGTGGTATGCGACCTGGGATACTCTTAATTGACGATATAGAGAACGATGAGAACGTCCGTAGTGAGGACTATAGAAAGAAACTGAAGGATAGATTCCAGAAAGCCTGGTACTATCTCTTGAAGCCGGAGGGACAGATAGTCGTAATAGGAACTCTACTACATCCGCTATCGCTCTTGACCGAAATATTGGATAGAAAAGGCTTCGAGTCGTTCACTACTCGAAAGTATTCAATGCTCGTGAACGATAGAGGGCTTCCCGATATACAAGGTCGCTCAGTCTGGGAAGAACAATGGCCAACTGCTCTCTTATATCAGGAGAGAGACGACTGCATAGAAGCCTTCGAACAGGAGAGAATGAACAATCCCATACCTGACGAAATGAGAAAATTCGCAGAGTCGGATATTGTTTATTACGAGAGAATACCGATGGTGGTAGAATATACTATGACCATCGACCCAGCTGTTGACACCGACCCTAATAAAGATTATACTGCGTTCACTATTGTCGGGACAGATGAAGAACAAGTAATGTATATTGTCGAAGCGTACCGAGCTAGAATGGAACCAGGCGAGGTCATAGATAAGATGTTTCAACTCTACGATATATATAAACCGCACACTATCGGCATTGAAGATGTCGCCGTTTCTAAATTATATCGAAAATATTTTGAACTGGAATCGAAAAAAAGAGGCGTCTATCCGAATATCAAAGCGATGAAATTGCAGATGGCTCGCTCTGGTAGAAGCAAACAATACCGCATAGAAGCTCTAAGACCGTTCTTCAAACAAGGGCGAGTCAGGATGCTCAAGAATCATATAGATCTGAAGGGAGAATTATTGTCCTTCCCGACAGGCCGTCACGACGACATCATAGACGCTCTGGCTCTGAATCTGGAAATAATCCGCCCAGCTAAAGTAAATTCTCAAAAAATTGTCCCAGGCTCTTTCGGAGAGTTCTGGATGAAAAGAAAACAAAAACAAAAGGAAGTGAGGTTTCACCAATGGCTAAAGCGTCAACACTACTAGACAGAATCAAAAAAGCCGAAGATTTTCAAAAAGACTCAGGATGGTACGATAACTATAAAAGAATCTTAGGATACTTTAAAGGCGATTACGGAAATCAGATGGACGAATTGAAATACGTCGTGAACACGATGTATAATCTGGTCAATCTTATTATCCCTAATTTGTATTTTCAGAACCCGTTTATCTCGGTCAAACCAACAACAAAATATATAATTAAAGATGACCTGAAGATAGACGGGTTCAAGTCTGCTATGCTCGTTGAGTCTGTATTGAACAACGAGATTAAGATAATGAACTACAAGAACGAAGTCAGAAAAATAATTCAGGACGTTCTCCTCTCAGGTATCGGCGTGATGAAACTAGGTCACAGCGGTTCCACTATCCACGAAGAGAATATGAATTACTTGGATGACGGCGATATATTCGCTCAGAGAATTTCTCCGTTAGATTATCTCCCCGACCCGATGGCTACTGCTCCAGAGAATTGTCGGTTCGAGGTCTATAGATATGTCGATTCGCTAGAGAACGTTAAGAAGAATAAGATGTTCAAAGGCACTCAAGACCTAGAAGGGACAAGCATTTCCGAACAGTCGAGCAAAAAAGCCAAGAAAGATAAAAGCAAAGACGATGATAAATGGGTCGAGTTGTATGAATACCACGACCACGAGAAGGATAGAGTTAAAGTTCTTACAAGAGATACCGGCGATAAGAAGAGATTGCTGATGGACGAACCGAAACCTTACGATATGAAAGGTTCTGATTTCGTGGTGATGAGATTCACCGGAGATTCAGACTGCTTCAAAGGAATCGCTCCTCTGATGATGATAGAAGATGAAGCTCTCGCTATTAATGAAGTAATATCTCTGACGATAAATCACCTACAGAAATTCGCAGGAGTTGTCGTTTACGAAGAAGGTGCTTTGGACGATGACGATATACAGCGCTTCGAGTATGGTACTCAGGGAGATATGCTCCAAGTTCAGAACGGAGCATTAAGAGAGGGTCGTGTACGCAGAGAAAATCCTCTCTCTATGGGGGCGGATTATTATAATAATTTCAATCTATTCACAGCGAGTATTGATAGAACCCTTGCTATACCTGACTTTCAGCGTTCTGCGCAAAGCGGTAAGAGAAAGACCGCGTTGGAAGTCAACGTATCGGCTTCGGACGCCAACAATAGAAGAGGATATTATCTATCGTTTGTTAAAGATTTCGTCATACAATCTTCGTCTAAATTAGTTTCTCTAATGCAGCAGTTCTATGACGAGAAGAGATGGATTAGAATGTCCGGAGAGTTCCAAGAATGGGTGGAATGGACTAAAGAAGATATTCAGGGAGAGTATATATTCGATTTCGATGTCGAAGATATTAAAGCCTACTCCTCGGCAAAAGCTCAAGCTATCATACAAGCTCTCCAGATAATGGCTCCTCTACAGATATTCGCTCCTGTTTGGCAGAAAGTCGATCCGTTTAAATTAGCCAATCAGATATTTAAGAATATGGACTTGAATTTCAAATCTATTATGAAGGGAGAGGAATTGGCTCATTATGAGCATAATCCTTACGAAGAGAATAAATTGATTCTATCAGGGAAACATATCATCGACCCGTTCCCAGGAGAGCCTCACGAGGACCACGACTTAATCCACGCTCAAGGTGAGAACGAAGCTATGATGAACAACCCTAAAGCCGTTCAAGAGTTCCAAAGACATAGACAAATGCACCAATATTGGAAGAGCATACAGGGTCAAATACCAGGTCAGGTCCAATCTCCAGTACCCGCAGAGGCTAAAACTGAACCCGAAATGCAGGGAGGATTTACTTACAATCAAGCAATGAAGGAGAATATGTGAAATGCCCATCCTGTAATAGCGAAACGCCATCCATTAGAGGCTTTTTTATCGATGGAGAGATGACGTATAAGTGCAAAAATTGTTATAATGAAAATAAATGTTTGCATACTATTCAAGGATGTGATAGTTTCGTGCCGCATTATGATACTCAGCTGGGTATCCATCTGGAATCCAGAGAGCATAAGCAAGTAGTTTTGAAAAGTCTAGGATTAACACAGGTTAGCGGTAGTGAGTCGCCAAGACAGACAGAGGGGATGGGACGCCTAGTCTGTTCGAAAGACCAATACCGAAACCACAAACATTTATTGGGGGATTAAATGGATCAGACTCAGCCTACAGTAGAAACCACAGAGTTAGCTACTACGGAGAGCCAGCCCGTCGAAACGACAGCCGTAGAAACAGAAACAACGGAGTCGAAAGTCGATTGGTGGAATCCTGATACGTGGGGTAAAACACCCCCAAAAGAAGTAATGAAGCAGATCCAAACGCAGTTTAACGAAAAGGCAGAAAAGGCCAAGAAGGCCGACAGTTTGGAGAAGGATTATCAGGTAGCAAGGGCTGAGCTGGAAAGAATAGCGAACGATACAAGGGCCGCGCTAGCAGACCCGAAAGTTTATAGGGAATACAGAAAGAAACTCGGTTACGAAACTGGCGTTGAAACTCCAGAACCTGCTCTAGATTTTACCAAGATGGAAACGGTTGGGGACGTGGTAGATTCATTTAATAAAATGAAAACGTACTACGATTCCAAATTGGCAGAATTAGAGAGGACGACAGAGTTAAGAGCCGAGAATAAGATACGTCAGGCTGTTGACCCTATAGCTAAGGAACGCTGGTCGGTGGCTCTTGATACAATGAAAACTAAGTATGGCGACAAGTTCTCTAACGTAGAGAGAAAGATAGTGTCAGCTATTACCGCTGGGCAGTATCAATACAGCCCAGGACAAGAAAAGGAACTCTTAGATAAAGTCTTTAGGGCTGAAGCCCCTGAAGAATATAACTCGTTCTTAATGGACAGTTTAAAACAGAAGGCTGAAACAAAGGCGAAGCAGACAACTGCCGCCCCAAGACCGACTGTTCCTAGAGTTCCTTCTAAGGGAAATACAGCTGACGACATCGTTAAGAGAGTTCAAGCCAGACTTGGACCAGCCAGATAGCTACCATAAGACTTCTCCTAAAAAGGAGAAATTATGGCTTATCCGTTTCCGGCAATCGATACGGCGAGAACGACCGAACGATTGACCGCATTTCTAAGTGAGTATATCGAATCAAAACCAGTAGATCAGTATTTCGAAGATTATCCTACACTCAGCTATTTCTATAAGCAGAAACGCTCTATAGATGGCGGAGCGCAGATGTCCTTCCCTATCGGGAAAGGCGAATCCCCGAACTCAGCGTGGTCAAGGGATTATGATATAATCGGTTCCGCAGGTACGAACAATACCTATATGGTAGTTTATGATTTCGCCAATATCTTTGACAGCTATGTTATTAGCTGGGCAGAGATGAGGGAAATCAGCGGTTCCGACCACAAGATATTCGACAGAGTTTCCTACGGACGTGATGTTGTTCAGAACACGACCAACCAGAAGCTGAACGAAGCGTTTTACGCTACGACTCAGGCTACGGACAAGATAACCACTATGTACACGGCTATCGACTCTACTGGCTCTTGCGGTTCGTTGTCGCAAAGCACGATTTCGCAATGGGCATCTCAGGAAATCAATCATAACGCGGCTTACACAGCTGACGGTTATGGGACGATTCTCCGTATGTTCCAGCAGATCAAGCAGTACAAGTCCAAAGTTAGCGCGATGTTCACGACCTTCACGATTGAAAGAGCTATCGAAAAAGAAATGAACGTTGACGTTCGTTACTCTGATAGCCCTGATACGTTGAAACGTGGCGCGTCGAAACTGATGATTAAGAATACTCCTATCATCGCTGACGCAGACGCTACCTCTCAGTATATTTACTTCGTGAACTCGGATACAGCTAAAATGTATGTCGATAGCGAAGGTGATATGCAATGGGACGAGATGGAATCTATGCCTTACCAGAAAGCCTTTATGGCTAAGTTCTGCTTCCGTGGACAGTTTGTTATCACGGACAGAAGGGGACAGGGCAAGATAATTGGCATAAGCTAACAAAGGAGAATAATTATGTTTAAATCAGGTTTTGTAGTTGATAGCGGCGACCAACACCAGGTCGTTGTAGAAGCTATCGCGCATACCGCTACATCGAAGGGTCAGATGTGGATTCTCGAAATGGGAACCTCTGGTCTTACGACAGCGGCAGTAGCGGCGGCAGGACAGATAATCCAGCCTTGCGTGGCTCTCCACGATATAGCTTCAGGTGCGAGAGGTAAGTATGGTATCGCCGGAACGATGTATATTCTGAACGCTCAGAATTGCACAGCAGGTCAGGGTATCACCATAGATACTTCAGATCAGGGTGCTGGCGATTCCGGTGGAGCTGTTACCACAATCCGTGGTGAAGCTCAGACAACCTGCGGCGTTTGGTTAGAAACCAAAGGCTCGACAGGAAATCTTACTAAGGCGTTCGTACACGGCGGAACGGCAACTGTATCCGCATAAAGGAGACTTATGTATAAAACAGAGTTGGTATGTGAAGGCGGCGAACAGCACAGAGTTTGTGTTGAAGCCATAGCCCATACCACTACTCCTAAAGGAACTATGTGGATACTGGAAATGGGAACTTCCGGTCTAACGACCGCAGTAGTCCCTAACGCAGGTCAGATAGTTCAATGTTGCGTAGCTTGCCACGATATAGTTTCCGGAGCGAAAGGCACGTTCTTCATCGCTGGGACAGGGTTGGTTCTAAACAAAGAGGCTACGACCGCTGGTCTAGGTCTTGATGTTGACAACTCTCTTGGCGGCGCAGGAGCTACCGCTGGAGCAGTTACAATTATTCGTGGAGAAGGCAACGCGGCGGCAGGAGTGTGGTTGGAAACACAAGCAACAACAGGTGTATTAGTCAAAGCGTTTTTACACGGCGAACTGGCAACAGTCGCAGTATAACCTTATGCCGAGGGGCGGGGATGAAATACTCCCCGCTCTGCTAGGCAACAATAGGAGATATTATGGCACATAAATGGCAATATTTGTATGGGATGGAAACACAGAATCCCTATGACGGTCCTTTTGGAACTCGTTGCGTTAGGATTCCAAACGTTCCTACAGCTTCTCTTCCAGCAGCATCTACAGATAACGAAGGTGCAATAGTTTACGATTCAACGTTAAATGCGTTGTACTATTGCGATGGAGCAGCTTGGCAGGCAGTTTCGATAACTGCAGGCGTAGGAACTCTCCAGCAGGTTACGACAGCGGGCAAAACATCGAACGTCACAGCAGTAGAATTTACTGGTGCAAGTTCATCGGCAAATGGAGTCCTTATTGGAGATGGAACTAGAAAACTACAATTATATACCGATGGCACAGATAGCTTTATAGCTACTGCCGCTGGTGATCTGAAAATAGTTCCAACAGGTGCTGATGTTAGAGTTACTGGAAACGTCCACGCTTCTGGAACTTTGAACATTACAGGAGCTTCTACTTTAGCGGCTGTAGGTTGCACAACTCTTGGAGCTACAGGTCTTGTTACGGTTGGTAGCGGTGCGGCGGCTGGAGAGATAACTTCAAACGGAGCGCATAACCTAGTTCTTGAAACGAACGCAGGTACAGACTCTGGTCTAATAACCATAGTCGATGCGGCCAATGGTGCGATACAAATAGCTCCTAATGGCACCGGCGTTACCAATATTAAGAACGCAGTTCCTAAACAGCCTGTCACTACAATATCGGCTGGGACGGCGGCACTTGCTGTTACTTCGGATATGGGTGTGATAACTTGCGCCACAGACGGAGCTGCGGCTTGCACAGCGACCCTTCCTGACGCTTCTACGGTGCTAGGACAGGAGTTTACGTTCTACTTCCTGACTGACGGTGGTGTTGATTTCTCAGTAGTTACAGCGGCTGGTGATAGTCTTAATGTCGCTGGTAATACGACATCGTTAATGCAGGACGCTGGAGATTTCTTAACTGTTAAATCCATAGCTGGTAACGTTTGGATGATAGTCGTTAATAACGGAGGCACATTGTCATAATATGAAAAAGAAATCCAAGAAGAAAAAAGGTTGCGGTAAATAACAGCAATCTCGCTGTTATAATAAAAGGAGAATAGGATGGCAACGCTAGAAGAACGGAAAGAAACTCTGGAAAAAGAATTTCAGGCTTTGGTAGATGAGCATAAAAAACTCATCGAAGAAGGCAAGAAAATTAACCAGAGAGTCAGCCAGATTCAGGCGAGGCAACTACAACTTCAAGGTTGTATGCAAGAAGCTGAATTATTGTTAAAGGAAACTGTCAACTAGTTGACGTTTTACGGTTGGAGGTGGATCCCCCGCCTCCTTCCATAAAAAGGAGAATATATGAACCAATTTAAGTACTATCAGAAGAACACAGCTGGAACGACTCCAGCAATCAGCATCCCAGCAACCACAGCCACGAACGCAGAGCACGTTGCCTATCTTGATATGGCTGGTTTTGACGCCTGCGCTCTACAGATAGAGTGGACAGCTGGAGCTGGAGGAGGAACTCTTGTTGGCAAAGTTTATGGAAGTCTTCAAGACGACACCACAGCGGCGGCTTCCTGCCTTTATCAGGACATAACAAACGATTTGTTTGGTACGGCTAGTATTACAGGCGATTCAATAACTCTGGACGGCGATAATGTAATGGGCAACGTCAAGTTCATAAAGCTGTCATTCACGATAGCTAATAAGGACGCTTCAACAGCTCTTTATGTGTATTCAAGGATGAAGAAAAACTAGGAGGATTAAATGGCTATTTATAATACCTCGGCAGTCAAGCCGACAATGATATTCACATCTGATGTTGTGGATATAGGCGTTACTGCCGGCGAGGACTTGACGATTAAGATGGGCGACGCTTCCGCCGCGAACAAAGTATCGTTCGTTGATTCTGCGGGCGTGGAGGTGGCTTCTATCAACTCCGACGGGGTGGCTTCGTTTCTAGGGGGGTCGATATATAACGACGACGTTCCTCTGTATTTAGGAACATCTAGCGACGCGGCTATTTTGTGGGAGACGGCAGACGCTAACGCCAACGAGATGATTATAGCCCTTCCTACAGGCGGAGCTACAAACGTCCCTGTTCTGGTTCTAGGTGACGCGACTCTCTTGAATAAAGACTTAGGTCTATTCAACGGGGTGACTTATCCTACGTTTGCGGTAGTTGATGATGCGGCTGTGTCTGCGGTAAGACTTTACCACGACGGCACGAGGGCTTGGTTGGAAAGCGTTGGTGCGGCTGGAACAATAGTGTCTTTCTCTGATGTTATCGAAAGCAGAAATTACTTAGCGATAAACAATTCAAATACTAGCTATGCTTTGCTTGGGACTACAGCAGATGACGGTGTAAAGCTTGCAATGCTGATGAACGACGGCGGAGATAACGGTAATCTGATTTTGACCACACAGGCTAATAAAGAAAAGGACCACGACCACGAGACGATAAGCGCACAACCAACGTTATGGTTACACTCATCTACCGACCCAGATACTGACAATACTCAATATTTAAGTTTATATCATAATGCTACTGATAGTAACATTGCATCGGGCAAAGGATTGATAAAATTCAGCGCAACGGGTTTTGAGTTTAACCAGTATCTTAATTTAACAGCCGCCGCACCATCAATTACTTTTTCATCTGGGACATACGGGCAAATAAAATCTAGTACTGATGACGGATTGCTGATTCATCTAGGAACTGATGGCGGCGCTAACAACAACTTAATTATCACTGCGGCTACAAGCTCAGCCAAAGATCACGACCACGAGGTGATGTCCACTAATCCGACCGTGTTCTTTCATTCATCAACTAATCCAGATGTCTCAAATAACGAATGGGGTTCAATTACTCACGATACGAACGATTTAGTTATAGTAACCGGTGCAGAAGTTGGGACAGGTTCTGTTCCGACAACCAAGACTAACGGAGTCAGAATAGACGCAAGCACTCTAACCACTGCAAACGATTTGGATTATGGATTGCACGTTACAAGAACGCTTAATGACGCGGTGGCTTTCGGATCAAACGAGACATTTGATTTATTCAAGGGAACAATAACAGCAACCAACGTGGCGGGTTGGAAGGCTGTTAATTTAATCAACCTGTTATACGGAGCATCCAGTTACTTCAAGGTCGCTAATAACGGTATAGCAACTTCTCTGAATGGCTTTACTACACAAGCAACAACTGGCGTTGCGGGTTTCTATATGGGTGGCGGTGGTGAGGCTATGGGTTGGAGACCAATTACTGATAGAGGAACAAACCTATCTCTCGGAGTTGACGGCTACGGAAACAATGTTGTAAACATTACAACTGACTTGAACAAGACAAAAGACCACGGACAAGCAATAATGTTGCCTAATCCGACAATGAGGTTTTATTCTTCTGGAGATGTGGCTGTTTCTAACAATCTATTTGGCGAATTAACACATAACGGAGGTAATTTTGTAATCTCTGGCGGTGCTAATGTTGGTATTGGTTCAGGACCTGTCACGACGAACAACGGCATACAAATTTCTCCGCAAGCGCTAACCTCAAGTGGAGCTAATGACTTTGCTGTTTCTATCGACAGAACTTTGAACGATACAAATGTTCCTGCTGGTGGTGAAACATTTACTGGTTTGAAATTAAACATCATACCAACAGATGTAACAGGTTGGGATACTCTTAATCTTGCAGATTTGCAATGGAATGGTGTTTCAAAGTTCAAGGTGGATTACAACGGAACATATCAAGCACAGGGGCGAGAATTAGGAACTCAGGGAACAGATGTAGCTTCTGCCAACGACATAACTCTAGGGCTTGGTAATTACTTCGACATCACCGGAACGACTCAAGTCAATAGAATTGCCAAAGCAGGTTGGACTGCCGGTTCAAGGGTAATTCTACAGTTCGACGGAGTAGTTACGGTCAAAGACGCTCAGGCTGGAGACGCAACTTGGGCTTCGATACTGGTAAGCTCCTCGGCTGATTATACTTCAGCGGCAGGTTCAATGGTAGAGATAGTTTACGACGGAGCATCATTCAGACTCTATCCGATATTTGCAGAATAGGAGAAAAATATGGCAATAGCTAAACCAGCATTCTTAAGCTCTGGAGATAAGATAATCAGCAAGGGCGCAGAAAGCTCCGTTGATGGGACTCCAATAGCAGACCAGCTTCTTAACGGAGGGTTTGAGAACTGGACTCCAGTAGAAGTTCCAAGCTCTTGGAATATTGATCCTTTTGATGAATCATATCCAACGATTGAAAAAAGCACAGATAAATACGCAGGAACATACGCTCTACTTCTACCTGTTGTTTATAATATCGGTGGTGAAACAAATATATCCAATGGTATAGAGCAAGCTATAACCACCGCAGGAGAAGATACCATCCAATTAAAAGCCTATGTAAAAAGAGCTTCTGGGACACCTGACTTATTGTATTATTATGCTTACACAAGTGGCGAGGATGTTTATTATTACAATTTTACAGGTGTGAACGTTGGAACTTGGACCATCGCAGCAGAAGCTCCGAGTTCAGACCAGTTAGCAACTTTATCAGCCACAGACTCTTATGCTCAAGTAGTAGGAACAACAGCTACAATCCCTGTCGGTATTTTAAGCGTGGCAGCAGGCTACGCTTCTGTTGGAACAATCGGACACGAATTATTAGTTGATAATGTTGAAATCCTTAATAATGGAGTAGATGAGGCTGTTAATGGGACATTTGAAACTTGGGAGAATAGTGAGTATACATCGCTTGACGATTGGGATGTTGGCGAAATTGCTTATGTGGCAGGAGACCATTCAACCATTGGAAAAGAAGCGGTAGTTGTTCAGGCTGGACTGGCTGCTGTTAAGATGACAATTAACAATGACAGCAGTCCTTACGTTGCACAACTTTTAAGTAAGGTAAGGGGCGATAACGCAGAGTTCGTGGTTTATTCCCGAAAAGCCGCAAGCGTGAACGAAACCAAGCTAGAGATCTTCCTATATGATGATGAGGTAGCAACTGCCACAAAGATGTGGAACTTCAGCGGAGCTTCCGCTGGAACTTGGACGGATATAGGCGGAGGGCCTGGGGCAGACCAAAAGGTTGAAACTACTTTAACAGACTCTTACGCCAAGATAGAGAGTTCGTTTGATTTCCCAGAAACTGGGCAGGTATATATCTGGTTCGTTGGAAGGTCTGCTGTTAATTCGGAAATCGTTTATGTTGATACAGCTTCAACCCAAGAGAACTTTGAGACTATATTTGGTGGAACGACAACGATAGGAACCGGAGATATTGCAGATACTCAGAAGGTCATTAAGTATGATTTAAACGGGACGATTGTGTTTCTAGTTAGGGGTGATGGTTCTGGTAAGTGTGGTTCTTTAGAGTGGAACAGCTTAGGGGCAGTAACTTCGGGAGCATAAAATGGCAATAACTAAACCTGCATATTTAGACGTTGGTAATAGTTTCTTGCAAGCCACGACTGCAGTTAAAACATTATATGTGGAAACTACGGGTTCTGATACTACTGGGGACGGATCAGCTGGTAGTCCCTATAAAACCATCCAGAAAGCATTAGATAGTGTTGGGGAGATATTAACTGCAAACCTAAAAATATATGTAGGTTCGGGGACTTTTGCAGGGTTTACCACAAAGAAAGATTTGAACGGAACTGGGTATATTTTAATTCAAGGAACTCCTACGGTTCTAGTTGCCGAGCAGACAGCCACAAGCGGCACGGCTAAGACAATAACAGTCGCAGGGGCAGGATGGGGTGTAAACGATTACGCTGGCAAATTCGTTCGTTTGACCGGAGGAACGAACTACCTAAGCGATGCTACCAATTCATACATAAATAACGTCTATCCTATTATCTCAAACACGGCAGACACTTTAACTGTCCCTGAAAAATCTGTAACATATGACGCTACTTCAAAGTTTCAGATAGTAGAGCAAGGAACGCTTATAGAAAGCTCAGGATACGCTTTAACTAACTACAGTCATCCTAGACTTACAGTCTATCCCAAGTATCTTGAGTTGAAGTCAACTGGTTCTGGATATTACGCTATTTATAGTAACAACGGCAATATGCAACCGAGGGGCTGTAAGATAACCAGAGGTAATACTTCACAATACGGAATGTATCACAACGACGGGTTTTGTTATCCTCAAGGATGTTATTTCGACGGAACATTTACAGCGGCAGTGTATATCAGAGGCGGTTCGAACATTCACGGTGTGCAGACTTCTTACATCAAAGACGCTACTACCGGAGTTTATATATCAGAACCAAACGCCGCTGTGTATCTTTCCAGCCTTTCGATTGAAGGGGCTACAACTGGCGTGAATTGTCTATATGGAGCGCAAGCAAACGCTATATCCTTTGGACAATATGTTTATATCGATAATTGCACCACGGCATTAAAGGCTTCTTATGGCGGAACGATAAATGGATTATATGTTTTCACTCGTGCTGTTACGAATACAACAAAGACTGAGGTGTCAACTGGCGGTTCTATCCGCACAAACAACTCTTTAACTGCTACAAATAACTACAGCATATTAGACGCCGGTTCATTTATTTACAATGACGACACCTTGCTTGAATTATCTATCAGCGAATTGAAACAACTGGGCGAGCTAACAAATGGTGGCTATATTGATTTGATAAGCGGTTCATCAGGTATTGGAGAGGTTTTGGTTGGTGATAGCGAAGAGTTTGCTTATTTTATGTGGTCATCAGATGGAACTGTAAGTTTGATTGATTGTTCTGCGAACGTCGTTAACGCAGATACTGATACAAAGTTCTGTATTTTTGATAATGGTGCTAGTGTTCGAGTTAGGAATAGGCTCGGCTCAACAAAAGACGTTTCAATGCGAGCCACACTTAGAAGTCTATAGAGGGTAGATAAAGGAGGAAACTATGTTTGAAAAAGGCGAAGGAAACAAAGTCAGAGAAGTAAATACAGTTCAGTCTGTGGAAGAGTATGATGTAGAGGTTCTTCAAAATGCCATCAAGACAATGGAAGCTAAGATAGCTAAATATAAGGCTATCATAGCTGAAGGAAAGAATTTGGGCATCGAAATCGCCGAGGTATGAAATGGATACTCAAGTATCAGAAAGTCTTGAACGGTCATTTGGTAAATTGGAAGGAAAAATCGATTTAATCCTTACGAACCAGACTAGGGTTCAAGACTGTATGGAAGCGTTACACGATAGAGTCGATATTGTCGAGGAAGATATAAGAGAAGTTAAAGGCGACCAGAGAGTATTCAAAAGAGATATTAAGTGGACTCTCGGTATAGGGGCGGCGTTAATAGCCGGAATGAAATGGTTGTTAGGAGTGATAAAATAATATGTACACACTAAATCTAACAGATATTAGATCCGAAGTAAAAGGCAAGATACACAATACATCTATATCTAATACTAAAATAGATAGATGGTCTAATATCACCCAAGACTATATCTGGGCGCACGCTGATTTAAAATCGGCAGAACAATCAGCTACGTTCAGTTGTGTGGCTTCACAAGAGATTTATTACATAGACGGTAATATCGGAAGAATTAAGCAGATGGTCAATACTTCATCGGACTGGATAATGAACGAAGTATCCGAGTCGGAGATGAACTCTATCGACCCGTTAAGAACCGAAACAGGAAACCCTGAAAGATATTCAGTATATGGGAAGTCAGAGATTTCAGCTCAGAACGCTACGGCTTCTAAATTAAGCATAGTATCTTCTTCGGCTTTAGATACGACTCAATACGTTAGAATGATAGGTAAAGTTTCTGGAGTAGAAACCGCCGAAGATAAAATATTGAATGGAACAACATCAGGAGATTCTACGGCTACATTCGATGCTAACGGTATTATAGGAATTAGACTTTCAGCTACCTGTGTTGGGAATGTAACTGTATCAGCAGGGGCTACGACTATAGTCATTATACCTATCGGTAAGTTGTTCAGAATGTATCAGCCGATAAGATTAGGTCCTATACCATCAGGAACGGACGCTATAAGACTGAATTACATACAAGGTCCCCGTCAGATGATTTCGGCTTACGACATACCCGATTTACCTCCAGAGTATCATTATTTAATCCCTATCGGAGCGTTGGCTCAAGCTAGGGACGAGATGTATGAATTTGACGTAGCCGAAGTTTTATACGCTAAACTCGATAAAGAAATAGAAAATCTTAAAAGAAAAGATTCTTCTATTAGAGGCAAAGCAAGAACTATAAAGCCAGCTGGAATAAGAAACGTTACTAAGTATTGGGGTAAATATCCTCCGAGAGTAACAGGTGCATAATGGGCAAAGAGCAAATAAATAGAATAGCTACGTTAGAAATTAAGGATATGAGCGGAGGTTTAAACTCTAATCCTTTATCTACTAAGATAGAAGATAACGAATGTAGGGACGCTAAGAACGTCGTTTGGATAGATTCGTCCATTGGAAAGATACCAGGGTTTCAATTATACTCGTCTTATCTGACAGCTAACGGACCCACTTCCACTAAGAAGATTACTGGCATCTGTGACTTCCAGAAAAGAGATCTAACTCAATTTTTAGTGGTTGCTACAGAAGATGATATTTATAATTTCACTACAGCACCAGGAACTTCTATTAAGGGTGCTTTGACTGTAAGTAACGCTTTACATAGCTTTGGTGTGTTTAACGATAGATTAGTAGCTACGAATTATACTAACGCTCCGTGGACTTGGAACGGTGCTGGGAACGCTGTTACTTTGGCTTCTTTGTGTGGTGTGAATCTTCCTCCTGCTAACGCTAAATATATTGCTTCGTTCAATTCAAGACTATGTTTGGCTAATTATATAGACAACATCGGCGCACATAGACCTACGGCGGTGGCTTTCTGTGCTTTAGATAACGTATTATCTTGGGATTTAACTTATCAGACTTGGGAGTTTGAAACCGACGACGCTCAAGAAATCACAGGAGTAAGACAGCTAAAAGATAAATTTGTCGTATATAAAGACAATAGTATAGGACTTGTTTCTGGATACGGAACTCAA
>Ga0209835_1001093_pt1 | contig 15759 bp, 14 predicted proteins | sample LakKivwa52mmetaG_FD_184138 | JGI IMG/M metagenome (GOLD analysis project Ga0209835, IMG submission 184138) | Anoxic lake water microbial communities from Lake Kivu, Rwanda to study Microbial Dark Matter (Phase II) - Lake Kivu water 52m metaG... | ecosystem: Environmental > Aquatic > Freshwater >...
GCGACGGGCAGGGCGGCAGCTATGTGTTTTTTGCATCGGAAGGCTTGGTGCTCATGCGGGCGGTCGATTCCGCCGGGCAATTCTCGCTCAACGATGGCAGGCTTATCGATTCTTCAGGCAGGGCTTATGCGACCGTGCCTCTCTCAAGGATGGTGCTCCTCAGGCATGACAAGCCCTACTGGAGCCCGCAGAACCGCATCATCGTCCTTTCCGAAGAGGCGCCCCCACCATTTTTCATCACGCTTTACTCTGGCACGCTAAACAGCGTTCGGCTCAAGGAGGATTTCGGGCAGGTTGCGCTATTCGAGGTGGAATGATGGAAATTGCGCTCATCGCGGCGGTTTTCATCTCATCGATTTGCATAACCGCGTTTTCGCTCCCGGTCCTCATCAGGAAGTTTGCGGCTGCGGGCATCGTGGGCAAGGATGTGAACAAGGAGGGGCAGCCAGAGGTGCCGGAGATGGGCGGCTTGGCGGTCATAATGGGCGTGATAGGCTCGCTCCTCCTCGCAATCGCACTCCAGACATTCCTCGGCTACCAGTTCCGTCTCGTCGACATGCTTGCCGCAATGCTCACGATAACAACAATTGCGCTAATCGGCACCTATGACGACCTCTTCGACATGCGAAAGGACGTCAAAACGCTCCTTCCCATGTTCGCCGCGCTCCCGCTTGTCGCGGTCAGCGCGGCAGGCAGCACGGCAATCTCGCTCCCCCTCGTGGGCGTAATCGACTTCGGCTTCCTCTACATATTCCTCCTCATCCCGCTCGGCGTCACGGTCGCCTCCAACCTCACCAACATGCTTGCTGGCTTCAACGGCATGGAGGCTGGCATGGGGAGCGTGATGTTCGCAACCGTGCTCCTCTTTTCCTTCCAGTCCGGCTCAGTCGAGATGGGCATGCTCGCGGCTTCCATGCTTGGCGCGCTTTGCGTATTTTTCTTTTACAGCAAGTATCCGGCAAAAGCGTTCATGGGGGATGTCGGCAACCTTGCAATAGGCGCAACGCTTGCGGCAGCCGTGATAATCGGCAACTTCGAGTCGCTTGGCGCAATACTCGTCATCCCCTATCTTGCGGACTTCGTAATAAAGGCGGCAAACCGCTTCCCAAGCACGAAATGGTGGGGCGAGCTTCGCGGTGGCAAGCTTTATCCGGTGGGAGGGAAGGTGCGGGGCGCCGCGCAGCTTGCCATGAAGCTTTCCGGGGGGATTTCCGAGCAGGGGCTCGTCCTGGCATTTGTCGCTGCGGAAGGCTTATGTGCTTTGCTTGCGATTCTCCTCTTAGGAAGGCTTGTCTAGCCTTCGGGCGATTCAATGATTGTTGTAACCGGCGGCTCTGGCTTCATAGGTTCGTACGTCTGCCGACTTCTGGAGGAGAAAGGCTACAAGGCGAGGATAATAGACCTCGTCCCCCCCCCAATCGGGGTGAACGCCGAATTCGTCCGCGCTTCCGTGCTCGACCCATTGCGCCTCCAGAAGCTATTCGAGGGAGCCGAAGGCGTCATCCACCTTGCCGCGCTAATCGACGTGCAGTCCTCGATTGCGGATCCGTTCTCGGATTTCCAGGTGAACGCCCAGGGCACCCTCAACGTATTGGAGGCTGCGAGGCGGGCCAAGGTGCGCTCGGTCGCATACGCGTCATCCGCCGCGGTGTATGGCAATACGGAAGATGTGCCCGTGGAGGAATCGCAGCCCGCGGTTCCGCTTTCGCCCTACGGCGCCTCCAAGCTCACAGGCGAGCGCTACGTTCTTCTCTACAATTCCATTTACGGGATGCAGAACGCGGCGCTTCGCCTCTTCAACGTCTACGGGGTTGGGCAGAAGGGCTCAAGCCCCTACTCGGGCGTGATAACGAAATTCGCCTCGGCAATCCGGGATGGCAGGCAGCCGACTGTGTTCGGCGACGGCAGGCAGACAAGGGACTTCGTGCACGCGGACGATGTCGCAGGCGCTTTCCTTGCCGCGCTTTTCGCCGGCGGCTCGCAGGTGCCTATCAACATAGGTGGGGGCAAGGAGATCTCGATAGTTTCGCTTCTTGAGAGGATGTACCAGATAGCAGGAAAGATGCCGGAAATAAGGTTCGCGCCGGCAAAGGAGGGCGAAATAAGGCGGAGCTGCGCCGGCATCTCGCTTGCGCGCCGCAGGCTTGGCTTCGCCCCGAAGGTGTCTTTCGACTCCGGGCTTGCGGAAATACTCCGGGGCGAGCCATCCAATGCCCGCCAGCCCTCGCTCTAGGCTCAAAATAAGCCCGGCTCCAGCCAAAATGAAACGGAAGGGGCCAGATCATGTCGCCGATGCACAATACCGGGCCCGAAGGGTGTTAGCCGGATTTCCTTTTTTCGACAAACCGCTCTATCTTGGAAAGCGCTTCGTGGAGCTCATCGGGCGGGGCAAGGAAAACAAGCCTGAAGTACTTGCCCCTGATGCTTGGCGCAAACGCGCTTCCCGGCACGACAAGCACACCGGTCTCGTCAAGAAGGGAGTAGGCGAATTCCTTGTCGGTCTTGAAGGAGTCAAGCTCGACTTTCGGGAACGCATAGAATGCCGCACTCGGCTTCACGCAGCTTATTCCGGGCATGGAGTTGAACCCATTGTAGACAATGTCGCGGCGAATGCGGAGCTCCTCGCGCGTTTTTGCGATGTGGTCCATTGGGCCGGTGTATGCCGCAAGCGCCCCGCGCTGCATCTCCCAATTGACGGAAAGCCTCTGGTTGCAAAGCTTCACAAGCGCCCCGCGGAGTTCCTCGATGCCATTGCCACGGAGCGCAAGATAGCCCACGCGCGCACCCGGGTAGAGGAAGTTTTTGGAGATTCCGTTCCCAGAGACGAGCGGCACGTCTTTCGAGAGCTCGCGCATGTTTATCGAACGCTCGGAGTCTATTGTCATGCGGTCATATATCTCGTCAGCGATTATCGGGAGATTGTGTTCGCCCGCGATGTTCACGATTTCCTCAAGAATCTTGCGGGGGTAGGTGGCGCCCGTCGGATTGTTCGGGTTTATAAGCACGATTGCCTGGGTCTTGCTGTTTATCCCCCTGCGGATCTCGTCGGTCTGCGGGATGAAGTTTTCGTCGCATTGGTAGTAGTTCTCATGCCCGCCCGACGCCTTTAGTTTCGTGATGTATAAAGGATAGCAGGGGCTTGGCATCATGATGTTTTCCCCCGGGTTGAGCAGAGCCTGGAAGAGGAAATCAATCCCTTCGGACAAACCGTTATGCACAGTGACATTCTCGGCAGGCACGCCTTCGAGCCTGCCTATCGCCTCACGAAGCTCCGGGTCGCCTTCAGAAGGGCAGTAGGCGCTGTACTTCTTGTCATGGAGGGCGGCGATTATCCCCTCTGTGACGTGCTTGGGCGGGGAAAAGCCGAACTGGTTCGGGTCGCCTATGTTGAGCCAGTGCACCTTTTTTCCGGAAGCCTGCACCTTTTTTGCGCGTACGACAATATCGCGTATCTCGTATGAGACATGCGCCATTTTCTCTGAGAGTGTTATTGCCATGCCCCTATCTGGGTGGAAAAAGATATATAATTGCTGGCTCCTGCAAGCGTCAGCCCACTCCCTTTGTCAGGTCAATAATACTTATGAACTGGTTTATGTGCTCGTAATCGGTGGTCCTTCCGATGTCAAGCCAGTAGTCCGAGAACACGAAGCCACATATTTTCTTCTTCCTTTCCAACAGGCGGGGAAAAACATTGTTCGCAAAGTCCTCCTTCGGCTTTATGTATTCGAATATTTCAGGCTCAAGAACGTATATGCCGGTGTTCACAAGGTTTTCCACAATGGGCTTTTCCCTAAAGCGCACGATTTCGTCTCTCTCCATGTCGGCAACCCCGTACTCTAGCGGCACGCCTTTCTTGTTGAGCGCAAGCGTGGCGACCGCGCCGTGCTTTTTGTGGAAGTCGATTATTTGCGAGATGTCGGTGTTCGAGAGGTGGTCGCCCATCATGACCACGAACGTGCCGTCCATCTTGCCTTTGAGTGGCAGTATGGAGCCCGCGGTGCCCATTTCTGAAGTCTCAATCGAGTAGTGGAGCTTCATGCCGATTCTTTTTCCATCCCCAAAGTAACCTTCAATCTGCTCGTGGAGGTAGCCCGCTGTTAGGTAAGCTTCGGTGATGCCCGCTGCCTTCAGGCGCGAGAGCACGTATTCAAGAAGGGGTTTTTTGCCAAGAGGCAGCATGGGCTTCGGTATGGTGTATGTGTAAGGGCGGAGCCGCGTGCCCTTTCCTCCGCACAGGACTATTGCTTTAACCATGAGAACACCTCTTTCAGAGCCCGACAATTTTCTTTTCCCAGCGCTCCATCTTGCCCTCGAATCGTTCAATTATGTCAAATATCCTGCCTGAGGTTTTCCCGTCGCCATAGGGGTTTTTTGCCCCGCGCATTTTTTCAGCAACGCGCCTGTCTTCAAGCACGAGCCGCGTTTCCTCGATTATAGTCTCCTTTTCGCACCCAACGCACTTGTTTGCGCCAGCCGCAACGCTTTCCGGCCTGTCAGTCACGTAGCGGAGCGTGAGGCACGGTATGTGTAACGCACAACACTCCTCTTGCATGCCGCCCGAGTCTGTGAGCACCAAGTCAGCTTCGAGCATTAGTCGGAGGGCATCAGTGTATTTTGGTAAGCAAGGCTCCCAGGTTATGTTCTTTGCCGCCCGGATTTTTTCCACGTAGCCCATCTTTTCCGCAATAATCTGTGTCGAAGGGAGGACAGAACAGAAGAAATTCACATCCGTCATCTCAAGAAGCGAATCAAATATGCCTCGCATGCGCTTTTCGGAGAGCATATTTTCCTTGCGGTGGCATGACCAGAAGACAAATGGGTGCTTGATTTTGAATCGCCCGGTTACCTTGCTTTTTTTCCTTGCGAGTTCCGCGTGCTCCTGCGCTGCGTCGACAATACTGTTCCCGACCATGAAAACCCTGTCTTTTGGCGCGTGCTCGGAAACGAGGTCATCACGGTTTTTCTCGGTTGCCGCAAAAAACAGGGCGGAGCAAGCGTCAGCGGCTTTTGTGCAAATCTGCTCAGGGTAAGGCTCCCAGGAGTAAGTTCGAAGACCAGCTTCCACGTGCCCCACAGGCACGAGCGAAAGGGCAGCCGCCTGCGAAAAGAACATCGCGGTGAACGTGTCGCCGTGCGTGAGCACAATGTCAGGCTTCTCCTTCTTGCATATTTTCTCGAATTCGGAAAGTATCTTTGCTCCGATTTCGCAAGCCGTTCCTTTTGCTTCTATGTCGTAATTTGGGCGAGGGATTTCAAGATCATCGAATAGGTCGCGGTAGAGATTGTCGTCGTAGTGTTGTCCGCTCCACACAACAATGTTTTCATGCCCTCGCCGGATTCCCTCTTTTATGAGGGGGGCCATCTTTATCGCGCACGCGCGGCTTCCGAATGCATGGATTATTTTCATTTCAATCCCCCCTAATCAATACGGCAACCAATATATTCCTTGGCAAGGACTTCTTTTGCGGTTTTCATGCTTGGCGCAGTAGCTTATATGGCAGCGGTCGTGGCGGCGGGATACTTCGCCCGCCGTATTAGTCTTCTTCCTGAAAGCGCATACTTCAAGATCAACGATTTCGTCTACTACGTATCCCTTCCCGCGCTCATATTTGCGAAACTTGCGGTTGCCGACCTTTCTTCCGCCCCGCTTCTCGTCGCTGCAAACGCGCTTGCGATAATCATTGCGCTTGCATTCACAGCGGCCCTATGGAAGCTTCGCATCCTTTCCCCAGGAACGTGCATGCTTCTCGCCTCAGGGTTTTTCTTCGGAAACGTGGTCTACATGGGATTCCCGTTAGTGCAAGCCGCGTTCGGTGAAGAGGCGCTTGCGACTGCTGCGATAGTCTCGGCAGTCTACAACGTGCTAATGTTCACTCTCGGGGTTTTCCTGATGCACGCGATTGTCGGTGATGGCAAGGGGAAAGGGCTCAACGAAAAACTTTTCAAGAATACCATCCTGATAAGCTGCGTCCTTGGCGCAGCGGTTTCCTTCCTGAAAATAAGCGTGCCAGCTCCGGCCATCTCGGCACTCGGATTGCTAGGTTCGCTCACCGTGCCGCTTGCTCTCTTCTCGCTCGGGCTTTTTATGCACGGCAAGGCGTTTTCAAAAAATATTCGCGAAGCAGGCTTACTCTGTTTTTTCAAGATGGCGGTTTTTCCGCTCCTGTTTTTCATCTCTGCCATGGTTGTTGGCCTTTCAGGGCAGCCTTACCGGGTTTCACTTCTTGAAGCTGTGATGCCGCTCGCCGTGACTAATTTCATAATCGCCGACAAGTTTGGAGCTGACAAGCGCGCGATGGCGCAGGCGATAGTAATAAGCACGCTAATTGCATTTGCCGCATTGCTTATTTTTGGCGCGAGTGTATAATCTTGCGCTGGAGCCACGCCGCCGGTTGCGCAAAAAGGACAAGGTCCGTCCCCGCGCATCCAGTTCAGCCTATCTTATCAAGCACGGCGCCTTCCATTTCCTTCATGAGCGCTTCTGCCTTTCTCGCACTTTTTGCTTCTGCAAATATTCTCATGGCGTTTTCCGTGCCTGATGCGCGCACAATTACCCAGGAATCCTCAAAATCCACCCGCACCCCGTCAATAAGCGTTACTCTCCCGCCAGACACCTGCGCGTGCTTTTTTGCAGCCTCAAGCCCAGCTACCTTTTTCTCAGGTGAAACTTCAGGCTTGCTTTTCGCGTTGTAATAGGTGGGGAGCCCATCGACCAGCTCGGTCAGGGGGGTTTCACAGACCATTTCGGCGATTTTTGCAGCCGCAAGTATGCCGTCCTTTGCAAGCGAAAAGCCCGGCCAGATGATGCCTCCGACCTCCTCGCCTCCGGAAACCGCGCGCTTTCCAAGTTCATGCATCTTTTCCGAAAGGTAAGGCGCCCCAACCTTGGTGTAAATTGTTTTTGCCCCGTGAGCGGCGCAGGCATCTTCCACGCAGCGGCTCGTTGCAACCGTGGTGACAACCAGTTTCCCCGGTTGCGCCTTCTTTTCCTTGCAGGCTTGCGCCGCAGATATTGCAAATCCTTTGTCTCCGACTATCCACCTTCCTTTCTCATCGACAAACACCACTCGGTCGGAGTCGCCGTCCCAGGCTACTCCGAAATTCGCACTCTCCTGTTTCACAGCCTTGCAAAGCCCCTGCACGTTCTGCTCCGAAGGCTCTGAAGGCCTTCCTGGGAAAGTGCCATCTACTTTTCCGTTGAGCGCAATCACTTCGCATCCAAGCCTTGCGAAAACGTCATGCGAAAGCGCCGATGTTCCATTACCGAAGTCGAGGCAAACCCTCAGGTGCCGCCTCCTTATTTTTTCGGCATCCACGAATTTCAGGACAGCCTCGGCGTGCTTTGCGGCGGCATTTTTTTCCTCAACCGCCTGCCCGACGGATTTCCATTCTGCAAACACAGGCTTTCCGGAAGGGGCATTCTTCAAACGCGCCGCACTGCCCCGCGCATCCGCCATCTCTCCCCCAATTGCCATCCGCTCAATTTCCTCCCCGCGTTCGCGAGAGACCGCGACACCGTTCCTGTCAACGAACTTGAGGGCGTTCCATTCGGCGGGGTTGTGCGAGGCGGTCACAATGATAAGCCCGTCTGCGCGGAGCCTTGCAAGCGTGAATTCCGCAACAGGCGAGGAGCAAAGCCCGATGTCAATTGCGTCGCAGCCTGAAGCCATCACGCCCGCCTTGCAGGCTGAATGGAGCATGGGTGAAGTGATGCGCATATCTCGGGCAACCGCGATTTTTTTGCCCCTGCTCCATGATGCAAACGCCATAGAAAGTGAAAACGCAAGTCCTGGCGTGAGCACCTCGAGCTTCCCGCGCACGCCATTTGTCCCAAAAAGTGCCATATTGACACCCATCATTTTTTTATGCCGACCAAGATAATGCGCTCGCCAAGACTTTCAATCCAATTTGGGATTTCAAAGCGCCGGAAAATCTTCCGCGAAACCATCAGGTCATCTAGTTCAAAGCACTTAAGCGCAATGGCAAGCACCCCGAATGCCGCAAAAGCCGCCAGGCTCACAATGCCAAGAAGGAAAAGGTATGCAACCTTTGAAGTATATGGTTGCATTTCAGCTTCGCCAACGGGAGGCATCTGCATAGCTGCGAATGCGACTATAGGCTTTAGCGCGAAGATCAGGAGGCACGTTATCACCCCGGCAGCAACGAGCCTATAGGCGCTTGCCGGGGATTCGAAGCCAGTCATCTTCTTGCCATAATGCATCATGAGCAACCCCCACGTCCCAAGACTTATTGCAGTTGCAACCGCTGCGCCTTCCATTCCAAATGCGGGTATGAGCAGGATATTAAGCATGACATTCATGAGTCCGGAAGCCGCTGCGATGTAAAGCTCGAGCTTCACCAGTCGCATGCCTGCAAGCGCGAGCGATACGGTGTATGCGAACGCCATGAATATCATTCCTATTATCGAAACCGCCATTGCGAAATGCCCACAGCTATAAGCTCCTCCAAAAAATATGGTGAGCATCTCGCCCGCAAACGCCACCATCACAGCAGCCATTGGGAGCGTTATCATCAATATCCAACGCTGCGAAGTTCCTATTTGTCGTCTTACTCCTCCCAAGTCCTGCTTGCCGACCATTCGTGAAATTATCGGGAGGAATATGCCTCCGACTGCCGCGGGGAAGACTATTATGTTGTTGCCAAGCGTGAGGGCGAAAGAATAGATTGCAACAAGGTCGACTGCGACCGACTGCGGCGCAAGGTAGCCAAGCAGGACCTTGTCTGTGGAAGAGGTTATCACGTTGAATGTCTGGAGTATGGTGAGCATTATTCCAAACGGCATGATTTCGCCAAGCACCTCGCTTCTGGCAAGCCCTGGTCCGGCGTGTTCTGTGCGAGTAACCATCCTCCCGGCAACTATCGGGAGCGAAATCACTATTCCGACAACCATCGAGCCGAGGAAAGCTGCGGTCAGGGTTGCGACAGTGGCGCCATACACCTGAAACAGCAGCACGGTGAGAACCAGTTTTGCGAGCATGGAGACGTTGCTTATCACCTGTCCGAGCTTCATCTCGGCTTTGCCCTGTATATATGCGCTGCCTATTTTCAGGATATTGTCCAAAAGCACGTAGAGCGACATCAGCCGGAGCGCTTCCGGGAGGGCGGCGTTGCCGTAGAGCCCGCCTATCGGGTCGGCAAGAAGCCACACTATTGCGGTAAGCACGACCCCGAGCGCCACAGTCACAGCATAGCTGTATTTCAGCAGGCTGTTGGCTTTCCCATGCTCCCCCCTGCTCTCGAAATAGGGTATGTAGCGGATGAGCGCGGAGGGGAGCCCCAGGTCCTTCCATACTCCTATGAGCCCCACTATGCCCAAGGCGAGGTAGAATATCCCTATGTCGCCCTGAGATACCGCGTGCGCGATATATATGGTGTAGATGAATGAGAGTATTTTTGAGAAGAAAGTGCCTGCAAGGTTCCAGAAAGTCCCGTGGGCAACCTCGCGTGAAGCCTCCGCCATCTCCTCTTCCACATCCGTCCCCGCTTCCATGTTTATCTCTTTGTCGTCAGGTTTAATAAGCAATAATGGAGACAGCAATGGGTGGCTTCCCATACGGGCGGCATGCATGGAATCCATTCAATCAAGGCAGGTGTGTGGCTTTGGAAAAACCAATGGCAGTGGTGCTTGTGGGCGGGCTTGGCACCAGGCTGCGCCCGCTCACCTACAAGGTCCCAAAGCCGTTGGTAATGGTCAACGGCAAGCCTTTCCTCAATTTCGTCCTTGAAAAAATCGCGTCAATGGGCATTCGCGAGTGCATTCTCCTCACTGGCTACAAGCACGCCATGGTGAAAAGATACTGCGGAAACGGCTCAAAATGGGGGCTGAGGATTTCATACTCGCGGGAACGCACGCCGCTTGGCACGGGCGGCGCAATCCTTGCCGCACGAGCTAAGATAAAGAAAACCGCGCTTGTGCTCAACGGCGACAGCTTCGCGGACTTCGATATTGCGCCCTTTCTCTCGTTCCACCGCAGGAAAAAGGGGCTTTCGACCATCTTCGCCATGCACGGCTCGCTCTCGGCGCGCGGCGCGCTCACCATTTCCAAGGAAGGCCGCGTGAAGGAATTCCTCGAAAAGCAAAAGGAAGGAATAGGCTACTTCAACACCGGGGCATACATGGCAGAGCCGCGTGCATTGTCCTTGCTTGCATCCACGCGGGCGGACGGCAGGCTCGGGAATGCGTTCTCAATGGAAAAGGAGGGCTTCCAGCTTTTCGCTTCCATGAAAAAGCTCTATGGCTATCCGGGGCACGGGCGGTTCCTTGACATCGGCACGTTCGAGTCGCTGTCAAAAGCCGGGCGGACGGTGGATTCCGGCGGCATTGCCAGGGCGGCAAAAAAGAGCCGCGGCGCAGCCATATTCCTTGACCGTGACGGCGTGGTGAACCGCCACCGCCATGACCGCGTCAAGCACCCAGGTGAATTCGTTTTCGAGGAAGGCGCCATCCCGGGCATCCTCGCGATTTCAAAGCTGGGTTTGCCAATGTTCATAGTCACGAACCAATCCATGGTCGGCAGGGGGATTGCCACCCATGAAACGCTTGCTGCGATACATGGCAAGATGCTTTCAGAGTTGCGCATGGCCGGGATTTCGATTGCCGACATATTGGTATGCCCGCACGCTCCGCATGAGGGGTGCGCCTGCCGCAAGCCGAAAACCGGCATGCTTCTTGATGCCAAGGAGCGCTTCGGGCTTGACCTATCCGCTTCGTTTGTCATCGGCGATTCAACCTCAGACATCGCGATGGGAAATGCCGCCGGCTGCACCACGATACTAGTTGGGACTGGGCTTGCTGGGAAGGACGGGCTTCACATGGCGCGCCATTCGCACTTTTGCAAAAACCTCCCGGAAGCGGCAAAAACAATTTCGTCTATCCTCAAAAGAAGGAAAAATAAACGCAGTTAACAAAGCTTGCGGTAAATCGCGCCAACTTTTTCAGCAACACATTTCCACGAATATCTCTCAAGCCTTTTTCTTGCGCTTGCAAGCTCGGCAGTCAAATCCTGCTTTTCAAGGCAAGCTATCGTTTCCCCGACGCTGCCGCGCACGAGGTATTTTTCAGGCTCATCAAAAAGCTCGCCAAGCGTCCTGCCTATCTCTCCAACATCGGTTGCGACAAAAGGCCTTCCGCACGCAATTGATTCAAGAAGCGTTAGCGGAAAGCCCTCGTATTTGGATGGCAGCACAACATAGCGGCATTTTGCGTATTCTTGGGGCATCGAGGCATAGTCGGCTTCGGCAAAAGAGGCGCTGGCTCCGGCGGTTTTTGCAGCGCACTCTATTTTTTCCCTCGTGCCGTCTTCGTCAGGACCTATGAAATAAAGCGGTAGCGTGCGGCACTCAAGCATTCTCTCGGCTCCCTTATCTGGGTCAAGCCTGCCCACAAAGCACGCAAGTTTCGCCTTCCGATAGTCTCCTTGTGGTGTGAAAAGCGAAAGGTCGACCCCGTTGCGGACGATTATGATCTCCTTTCTCGTTTCCTTCCTAAGAAGCGGCACGGTTTCGTTCGAGACGCTTATTATCGCACCGGCTTTGAGGAAAATGAATGGCGCAAGAAGATGGCGGTAAACATAATAGAGGAGCCTTCTGGCACCACGTATCTGCGGATAGCCATGTATGGTCCAAACAAGCGGCTTCCGTTTCGCCATCGCCACAAGCGCCCCGAAAAGCGAGAAGAAGTTTCCATAGCCATGTATGTGCACGACATCAAAATCTGCCCGTAGCGCGCGGATGATTTCGATTGTGGGGATTCGTAGCGATGAAAAAAGGGGAAGCCCCTTTCCGCTGCCAGCAACGACTATGCATTCCGTGCCCTGCGGCATGGATGCGACGAGGCATTGCACATGGCAGGCAATGCCGTTTTTCTCGCCATAAGTATGCGTGAATTGGAGGATTTTCATGGCACTAGCCTACTTTCCGAAAAGCTCGGCTTCCACAAGCTCACAGAAGATGTGGAGAAGAAGACCGTGCATCTCCTGGATGCGCGGCGTGGAGTCGCCTGGCGCGTGGAGAACCACGTCTGCCTTCCCGTCAAGCGCGCATTTTTTTGACCCAACAAGCGCCACGCAGAATATTCCATGGGTTCTCGCCCACAAAAGCGCCGAAAGCACATTTTTCGAGTTTCCGCTGGTGGAAATAGCAACCACCACATCGTCTTTTCCCGCGTGCGCCTCGAGCTGGCGCCTAAAAACCTCTTCAAAGCCATAGTCATTGCCTATCGCGGTAACTGCGGACGAGTTCGAAGTAAGCGCAAGAGCCGGAATCGGTCGCCGGTCTAGCATGTATTTTCCAAGGAACTCTGCTGCCATGTGCTGCGCATCAGCAGCCGAGCCGCCGTTGCCCATAAAGATCGTTTTGCCTCCTTTCCGGTAGCACTCTGCGGTTTTCCTTGATATGGATAAGAGTGCATCCTGGAGCGCAGCATCCCCCTTAAGCGCCTTTGAAGTGGCAATGTGCTCTGCAATGCGCCTTTTCACGAGTCCGTTCTCCACGAAACCATCCCCTCATTGTCAAAATCGAAGTTGAAGAACCGTGCACCCTCCCGGGAGAGCGCATTTTGTATCTTCTTCCGCTCAGCCATGTCGCAGACTATGAATAGGAACCCGCCGCCGCCAGCTCCGCAAAGCTTGCCCCCGTATGCCCCGTTCTCCTTGGCAATCGTGTAAAGCCTGTCAATGTTGCTAGTAGTTACTCCTGGCAGCCTCTTCTTCTCAAGCCACGAGGCGTGAAGAAGCTCGCCCATCCCCTTCACATCCCCTTTAACAAGCGAATTTCGCATGCCATATGCGTTCTCCTTTATCTTGCGCATGTATTCCACACTCTCCCCGCCAGCACGCAACGCCTCATCCTTCTTGCGCTCAACATCGTGCGCATACTGTTCGCGCGGGTAGGGCGTCTCGAAAAGCATCATGGAAGAATGCCATTCCGACTGCAAATCCTCCTCAAGGCGAAGCGGGTAGATGTCTATCTTGTCCTTCGATAGTTCCATGAAGTTGAAGCCGCCGAACACCGCAGCATACTGGTCTTGGTAGCCTCCCGGGCGCCTTAAGACCTCGCGTTCCACCCGATAAGCCGTCCTCGCCATCAGGTCACGGTTCATCGCAGGCTTCCCAGCCATGTTGTGCATTGCCGCTAAGAGAGAGACTATAAGTGCGGACGAGCCAGCAAGACCCGAGTTTTTCGGGCTAAGCGAATGTATTACCATGTCATAGCCATTTTTTGGGTCAAGGCCTGAAGCTTCCATGGCGGCTTTCACGATATCGACATTGTCCTTTTTGTTCAGGTCGAATTCAAACTTCAGGTCAGAAATGTCCCGCAATATCTCCCAATCGTGCGAAACTATTCGCGTTTTTCCTACTGTGGCGCTACAAAGCTTGGTGTAAGAGTAAAGGTTTATCGCCACGTTGAGTACCGCGCCCCCGTTCTTTTCGAAGAAGGACGGCAGGTCGCTTCCGCCGCCGCCAATCCCAATCCGGGACGGCGCGCGCGCCTTTACAAATGCACTTTTCATGCCTTCACTTGTGCGCTGGAGGCTTTTTATAGTTAGTGGGGCATATCCCTCCTCGGTGTGGCGATGGAAGATTTCGATTCCAAAACAGAACGCAGGCTCTCAGAAATAGCCGAATCCGGCTCAAAAGTCCTTGTCACGGGCGGCTCAGGCTACCTAGGCTCGATGCTTGTCGAGATGCTGGTAAGCAGAGGATTCCATGTGACGGTTGTCGACAATCTGTCCTACTCGCAGAACACACTATTCAACCTTTTCCACACCGGCAAGCTCACATTCATCTACGGGGACGTTACGAACGAGAAATTCATGTCCGACCTATTGAAAAAAGGAGAGTTTGAATTCATCTTCCCGCTTGCGGCAATAGTGGGCTTCCCAGTATCGGAACAGAAGCCCGAAGTAACATGGTTCATCAACCACCAGGCGATACTCACAATCCTCAAAAACCGCAAGAATGGCTCGAAAATAATCTTTCCAACGACCAACAGTGGATATGGTATGACTGGTGGCAAGGAGGCGTGCACCGAGGACTCACCACTCAATCCAATTTCCACATATGGCAAAAGCAAGGCTGAGGCTGAGAAGGCAGTGGTTGCTGCGGGCGATTCAGTATGCTTTCGGCTTGCGACACTCTTCGGTTTCTCGCCGCGCATGAGGACAGACTTGCTGGTCAACGACTTCGTACTAAAAGCCGTCCGCGACAAGTCCATCGTCCTCTTCGAGCGCAAGTTCAAGCGCAACTTCCTCCATGTGCGAGACGCCGCGCGAGGTTTCCTCTGGACGATGGCGAATTGGGAAAGGATGAAGGACAGGACCTACAACCTGGGGCATCCAGACTACAACATAACCAAGGAAGAGCTCTGCCTCATGATAAAGAAGCAGGTGCCTGGCCTGCAGATTTTCAATTCAGATGCTGGGAGCGACCCGGACAAGCGCAACTACGTGGTGTCAAACGAGCGCATCCTGTCAACGGGCTTTCGGATGAAATACTCACTTGAGGACGGCATAGCCGAGCTTGTCGCTGGCTACAGCGCCTTTAGGGATTTCAAATTCAAGAACTACTAAGATAAGGAAAGCAGGACGCGGTGGGTTCTGATGAGGATTTTGGTCACGGGCGCAACCGGGTTTCTTGGCACCAACTTGTGCGGGAAGCTTCGCGCAGCCGGGCACAGTGTGACTGGCTTTGGCTCACTTGATTGCGACCTTACGGACGCCACTTCGCTTTCAAGAATGCTTGCGGGAAATAAAGGCTCATTTGACAGAATAATCCACCTGGCCGCATGGACGCAGGCAGGCGACTTCTGCCTTATGCACCCGGGCGAACAGTGGCTCATAAACCAGAAGATAAACACTAACGTTCTTGACTATTGGAAGAGAGAGCAGGAGCAGGCAAAGCTTATTTTCATGGGAACGAGCTGCTCCTACGATCCCAATCTTCCCCTTAAGGAAGAAAACTACATGCGCGGGGTGCCAATAGACAGCCTCTTCACGTACGCAATGACCAAGCGCATGCTTTATGCAGGCGCGCTTGCGCTCAACAAGCAGTACGGCATGAAATACTTGTGCCTCGTGCCCTCCACGCTCTACGGTCCAGGCTACCACACCGATGGCAGGCAGATGCACTTCGTATTCGACCTCATGCGCAAGATAATCAGGGGGAAGCTTTACGGCGAGCCCGCGGTGCTTTGGGGCGACGGGAACCAAAAGCGCGAGCTCGTTTACGTTGACGACTTCGCAGACGCGCTTCTTACTCTCGATTCCCGCTGCGAAAACGACATCATCAACATAGGTGAGGGTGCAGAGCACTCCATCCGCGAATTCGCCGGAATGATATGCGAAACGGTCGGCTATGATTTTTCAAAGATAAAATTCGACACTTCCAGGTACGTGGGGGCAAAATCAAAGTGTCTCGACACAAGAAAACTCCTGCGAATCTATCCAGAATATTCCCCAACGCCGCTTGCCAAGGGGCTGCCAGCAACCATAAAATGGTTCATGGAACAGGAGCACGCGGTGCAAAAGGGCGGGCAGAGAAAAGCAAAAGGCAGGTAATCACCATGATTTGCCGGGTGTGCGATTCCAAAAACCTCGAGGTTGCGATTGACTTAGGGGAGCAGCCATGGGGCAATAACTTCCTCACAGCGGAGCAGGTAGGCAAGGAGCCGTTCTACCCCCTCCGCGTGGTCTTCTGCCACGACTGCAAGACCGCGCAGCTTGACCACACTGTCCGAAAG
>Ga0209835_1001094_pt1 | contig 15754 bp, 19 predicted proteins | sample LakKivwa52mmetaG_FD_184138 | JGI IMG/M metagenome (GOLD analysis project Ga0209835, IMG submission 184138) | Anoxic lake water microbial communities from Lake Kivu, Rwanda to study Microbial Dark Matter (Phase II) - Lake Kivu water 52m metaG... | ecosystem: Environmental > Aquatic > Freshwater >...
GCGTGTTCTCGTGGGTGAAGGCGGTCATCGTGAATGCGGCCGTCACCCCGTTTTCGAACTCGAGGCCGACGACCTGATGGTCGACGACGTCGTTGTCACAGCGGTAGACGCAGCGACCATAAGGCCCGCTTTTCAAGTGTTCGAGCATCGAGGCGTCGGACATGTCGTTGGCCACCGCAAGACGCATCCAATCGGGAGCGGAAGTATAGACTTTCGGCGCGAAATACGGACACGTGTCCTGTTTCGGACAACCGTCCATGCAACGGGCCGGGGCGCCTTCGGGGGCGTTGGCGGATTTGAAATGGGAAAGACTGCCGAACGAGGACACGTATTTCGGCGTGCTGTCCGCAAACCAGATCAACAAGTCCAGATCGTGGCACGACTTGGCCAAAATCATCGGCGAGGCCACGGCCAGATTGCGCCAGTTGCCGCGGACGTAGCTGTGGGCCTGATGCCAAAAGGACACGTTCTCGTTGTGCTGGATGGTGACGAGATCGCCGATTGCGCCCTGGTCGAGCAGTTCGCGGATGGCACGGAAGAAGCTCGTGTAGCGGAGGACGTGCCCGATCATCACGCGGGAGTGAAAGGCTTTGGCCTGTCTGGCGATCATCGACACTTCGCGCGGCGAGATGGCCATCGGCTTCTCCAAGAACAGGTGGTAACCTTGCGCGATCGCCTGCATCGCCGCTTCGAAATGAAGCGCGTCCTGCGTGCACAGGAAACAGGCGTCCGCGAGTTTCGGAAGGGCGAGGATCTCCTTGTCGGTCGAAAACTGGCGATCTGCGGGAATCTTGTGCTGCGTGGCGAAATAGCCACGCCTCACCGGATCGGGATCGGCGACAGCGACGAAGCGGATCTGGTCCGGATGCATAAGGGCGTAGCCGCCGTACGCGCCGATACCTCGGGCGCCGGCGCCGATCATGATGGCTTGGATCATGGTGTGCTCCTTTCGAAATAGACAAACGACCAAGCGGGTGCTTGGTCGGCTGTGGATTACGGATTGACGCGGTTCGGGCCGCGATACAGAAGCGTGACGTCGCGGATGCTTTCCTGGTTGAAGAATTTCATCAGGAAACGGGTCAGGCCGAAGCCGAAGCCGCCGTGGGGCGGAACGCCGTACTTGAAGAAGTTCAGATAGAAATCGATCGACTCGAGCGGCAGTCCCTTTTCGACGGCCTGTTTCTTGAGGGTCTCGATGCGGTGTTCGCGCTGCGCGCCGGTCGTGATCTCGACGCCCAGGTAGAGGAGGTCGAACGATTTCGTCAAACCGGTCTTTTCGTCGAGCATGTGGTAGAACGGACGGGCCACGAACGGATAGTCGATGATGAAGACGAAGTCGGAGCCGTAGTGTTTCTTGGCGTACATGCAGATCAGTTCTTCTTCGCGGCGGTCGAAATCGTGTTCCTTCTCGCCGGAATATTTGTATTGCTCTTTGACGATCCGTTTGGCTTCGTAGAACGGGATCCGCGGGAATTTCGGCAACACGTCGTTGATCGGCTTGTTGAAAAGACGGATGTATTCGGGTTCGATGTTCTCTTTCAGCTTCTTGATCATGTTGCGGCACATGATCTCTTCCTGATCCATCACGTCGTGATGTGAATGGACCCAGGAAATCTCGATGTCGACCGAGGTGAATTCGGTCGCGTGATAGGCGGTATGGGAGTTTTCGGCGCGGAAGACCGGCCCGATCTCGAAGACGTTGTTGAAGCCGGCGGCCATCGCCATCTGTTTGTAGAACTGCGGCGACTGCGCGAGATAGACGGTGCGGCCGAAATAATCCATCTTGAAGACTTCGGCGCCCGATTCGGAGGCGGTGCCCAGGATCTTCGGCGAGTGGATCTCGATGAAGTTGTTCGCGACCCAGTATTCGCGCATCGCCATCTCGGCGAGCGTCTGGCCCTTGAAGATCAGGTAGTTCTGTTCCGTGCGCAAATCAAGGAAACGGTTGTCGAGCCGGAGTTCCTTGTTGGTCTTGTTGGTGTAGTCGAGGAAGTCGATGGGCAGTTCTTCGGCCGAAACGCTTGTGACTTCCAATTCGGTGGGGACGAACTCCATGCCGCGGAGCTTGACATTTGGACGCTCGTAGAGCACGCCGATGGCGCGGACGGTGCTTTCCTTCGTCAATTTGGAAACAGCGGCGTTCATCGTCTGATTCGCCTCGTTTTTCTCGATCGTGATCTGAACCTTGCCCGACGAGTCGCGCAGGACGACGAATTGAACGTACGGAAGAACGCGGATCTTGTCGACGAAGCCCGCGATTTCGATGGTTTGATTATAATGTTGCTCCAAATCCTTGAAGTAGATCTTGCCCATGGTAGCCTCTTTTCTGCTTGTGAAACTTTGGTGTGATTATATCACAGCGCGCCTTTCTTTTCAATCGATTACAAAGGATTTGCGTGAACCGTCGCAAGCGCAAAGCATTTTGAAAGCATCCAATGAACAAGCGTTCAATTTTCGTGTATAATGGACGCGTATGAAGGAGGATGAAAGTGATGCAACATGATGAATACATTCGATTCACCCAATTTTTAGACCAGGAGGACAAATCGGGCGCGGTGTCCTATATTCAAAAACTGCTCCAGGAGGGGCTCGCTCCAGCCGCCTTGCTCCAAGATTTTCTGACTCCGGCATTGAGCGCATGGACGTGCCCGATCGAAGACAAAGAAGCCTGCATTTGGAAAGAACATGCGCGGACCGCGATCGTAATGACGATTCTGGAAATGGCCTACCCGGCGGTGGCGGCTGCCAAGCAAACCGTCAGGCCCGTCGGAAAAACGGTCATCGTCGTATGCCCGTCCGAGGAGTTCCATGAGGTTGGTCCTTTGATCGTCGCCAACTATTTCGAGTTGGCCGGTTTCGAAGCCCGTTACATCGGCGCCAACACGCCAAAGGACGACATCCTGTCGGCCGTCAAGATCCTGAAGCCCGATTATCTGGCGCTGAGCGTCACCTCGTTTTACAACGTGGTCCAGACGCGGAAGGTCCTTGAAGAAGTCAGACAAAAATTTCCCCATGTCAAACTCATCATCGGCGGTACGGCGTTCTTGCACGAGAGCAACCGTCAGGCGGTACCGCATGACCACTATTTGCGGTCGTTTGAAGACATCGCAGCGCTCGCCGCGGAGGCGAGACGATGAGGCTCGCCTTTCAAATCGCGTTGCGGTTTTTGAAATCGGGCAAACTCCAGACGCTGATGATCGTCGTCGGCATCGCCGTCGGCGTTTCGGTTCAGGTGTTTATCGGCTCGCTGATCACGGGACTTCAGAAAAGTCTGGTCGACCGCACGATCGGCTCGTCGTCGCAGATCACGATCAAGGCCGAAGACGACGGTTATCTTTCTGACTACGAAACAATCCTTTCTCAAATCGAAGCGAACGTTACGGAAGCCGATGCCGTCACGGCGACGATTTCGACGCCGGGTACGTTGGTGTTCGATGCCTCGACGCAACCGACCCTGCTTCGCGGTTTCGAGTTTGATGGCGCGGACGCCATCTACGGTTTCTCTGAAAAGTTGGTGGACGGGCGGCTGCCCGTAGCCGACAACGAAGCCACGGTCGGCATCTTGCTCCTTGAGGAACTTGGCGCATCGATCGGCGACACCGTCGATCTGCAAATCCCGCTTGTCGGCACGTTTGAAGTGACGATCGTCGGTACGTTCGACTTCAACGTCCAGGCGATCAATCAAGTGTGGGCCTTGACGACGCGTTCGACGGTGCAAACGTTCTTGAATGTCGGCGATGTCGTCCAGGCGGTGGAGATGCAGATCACCGACGTGTTTGCGGCCGAAACCGTCACGGTATCGATCCAAACGCTGCTCAACGACGACGAACTGGCATATTCCAACTGGATCGAACAAAACGCGGAACTCCTCTCCGGTCTTCAGGGCCAGTCGATCTCGTCCTTGATGATCCAGATCTTCGTGATGGTCTCCGTGGTCCTTGCGATCGCCTCGGTGCTTGCGATCACCGTTCTTCAAAAATCCAAGCAGATCGGCATTTTGAAGGCGATGGGCATCCAGGACAAGGACGCCAGCCTCGTGTTCCTCTTCGAAGGCCTGATCCTTGGCGTTTTCGGAGCCATCGGCGGCGTGTTGCTGGGTCTGGGTCTCTCTTACTCCTTCACGACCTTCGCCCTCGGTCCCGACGGCAATCCGGTCGTACCGCTGTACATCGATTTGTCCTTCATCGCCCTCTCGGCCGCGATCGCCACCCTGGCCGCCACTTTGGCCGCCTTGATCCCGGCGCGCAAGTCGAGCCGGCTTTCCGTCATCGAGGTGATCCGCAATGCCTAACATCGTCGAACTCAAAGGCATCACCAAGATCTACAATCCCCAATCGAAATTCCCCACACAAGTTCTCTTCGGCATCGATCTGGCGTTCGCATAAGGATCCTTCAACTCGATCATCGGCCAATCCGGCTCCGGCAAATCGACGCTTTTGAACATCCTCGGAACCCTCGACGTGCCGACCGGCGGGACCATCGTCATCGACGGCGTCGACACGAAGGCGATGAAGAAGAAGCAGCTCGCCGCGCTCCGCAACCGCTCGATCGGCTTCATCTTCCAGTTTCATTATCTGCTTCCCGAATTCACCGCGCTCGAAAACGTCCTGATGCCCTACTGCATCTCGAAACGCAAGATCGACGAAACCGTCCTGTCCCGGGCCAACGAACTGCTCGATCTGGTCGGGCTCGCCAAGGTCAAGTACAATCTCGCCGTGAATTTGTCGGGCGGGCAACAGCAGCGCGTGGCGATCGCCCGCAGCCTCATCAACAACCCCCGGATCATCCTCGCCGACGAACCGACGGGCAACCTCGACAGCGATTCGACCGAACAGGTGTACGAACTCCTTCGGGAATTCAACCGCCGCTACAGAACCACGTTCATCATCATCACCCACGACCGCCACATCGCCGAAAAAGCGGACCGGATCGTGGAGATCAAGGACGGCAAAATCCATCTCGACATCCTTCAAACCGCTTGAAAAGACAACGCGCCGGATCGCTCCGACGCGTTGTTTTGTTTATTTGGTCAGCGGCCGCACGGGACGGCCTTCGATGTAGCCGCGGTAGCCCATCGGCGAAAGCTGGAAGCGCGGTTCGGTGTCCTCGGCGTACGCGTAGCCGTACACCGCCGGATCGAACGCGTCGATCTTCGGCTTGAGCTCCATGATCGCTTCCATGAATTCCTCGTCGGCGTAAGGTTCGCCTTGGAAGATCATCACTTTGCCCGCCGGCAGTTCGATGATCTCGAAGCCTTCGGGCAGCGGCTTGTCGAAAGCAAGCGGCACTTCGACGCCCTGGACGTATTCCGATGTGCCTTCACGGCGCATTTTGATGGGCAGCCACAGCCCGATCGGCTCATAAAGCGCTTCGGCGACGCTGGTCAGGACACCCCAGACGTCACAGCCGACTTCCTCGCAATATTCGAAGTATTCGGTCGCCTGGATCCCCCTTCGGAGAATCAGCTTGCGGCGTGGCCGTTCGACGATCTGGACGAAGACGGCCTTGGTTTGCGTTTCTTGTTTCATCGCGGTTCCTCCCGTTTTGATTTTGAAGTGATACGTGCGAAGGTCCGTCGGCAAAAACAACGGAATCGGCGGCGCACTGCGGCGGTACTCAAGCGGCGCGACGCCGAACGCTTTGGAAAACGCCTTGGTGAATCCCTCGTGCGAAGAAAACAAGAAATCAAGCGAAAGATCCAAAATGGATCTCGTTTCTTTACGGAGCCTTTTGGCCGCTTCCGTCAACCGCATCATCCGGATGTATTCGAACGGCGATTTGCCGACATACTCGTGGAACAGGCGCGCACTGTGCCACGGCGAATATCCGGCCGATTTGGCCAAATCGGAAAGGGCGATGGGTTCCATCAGATGCTCGCCGATATAATCCTGCATCCGGGCGACGGCTTCGATTTGTTCTTTCATCCGCATCCCTCCGACCCTTAGGATACCATGGGAAAACGATTATTTCTTGAACGCGCTTGCGATGTTGGGAATGCCACGCTCCAAGAGGAGGCCATAGAGACGTTCCCGGTAGGGCGTCATGCGCTCGCCGATCGTTTGGGCGATCCGTCCCTGCGTCATCCATGCGAAGAAATCGTCCCAAGTCATAATCCGCCAATCGATCGTCTCGCCTTCCTGCATGCGGACTTCCGAAGGATCGACGCGGCGGATGGTCAGAAACGAATGGAACAGATAGTTCTCGCCGGTCATCGTGGAAAGGAAGATCAGATCATCGGGATGAACAACGAGTCCCGTTTCCTCGCACAGCTCGCGGACGGCGCCTTCGAGAACGCTTTCCCCGGCGAGCACGGATCCCCCGGTGATCTCCCACAATAGTGGAAACGTCTTGTTCGGCGCCCGCTGCGTCACGAAGACCATGCCGTCCGGCGTCGCGACGAGGATCTCGACGACATGATGATACATTCCTTCGGGAATCGGTTCGTCCCGAATCAACAAGCTTCCCAGTTTATCGCCGCGGACGTCCACGGCATCCCAGTATTCCATGCGATGTTCCTTTCCGATCGAATTCGAATCGATCCGGCAACGCATCCATCTTACCACATCGGCGCGGGAGTTCAAGGTCCGTCGATTGAAATTCGAACATGAAAAGCGGCCGGGATCAGATCCCGGCCGCTTCGATGAACCTCTATTTCTTCTTGGCGTTCTCGATCGTTTGGTAGATCTTCCGGACGACGTCCATCCGTCCGTTGGTGAAGTAGAGTTTGAATTTGTGCTCCTTGGTCTTGATCAGATAGATGTTGTTGAGGCCGAGGAACCCTTTCTTGATCTCCTGTTCGACGATGAAATCGAAACTCATGCGGAAGCGTTCCGTCTCGGGCTTGTTGCCCCATAGGTTCGCTTCGAAGCAGACAAGCTGATCCTGAAACACGCCGACGAAGCCTTCGGGTCCGGCGCCCTGCGAGTTCATGCCGAACGCGATGTTGAGCGCCTTCGCCATCTCCGACCGGGAGATGACGACTTTGGCGAGCATGCCGCGGTCATCGGCGAGTTGAAGCTGTTTTGCCAATGCCAAAAGTTCTTCCTGTTTCATTCGTTTCGCCCCCTTTGATGGCTTCATTATAGGACCGAAAAACGCAACTTACAAGGCATTCTGAACGAAAAAAAACAAAAAATCCGCCTTTTTGGGCGGATTGTTTGATGGATGGTCGGGATGACGGGATTCGAACCCACGACCTCTTGGTCCCGAACCAAGCGCGCTACCAAACTGCGCTACATCCCGAGATGATGAACAGGTTTCCCTGAAGTGAACGGCTGGCGGAAGAGGTGGGATTCGAACCCACGTGCCCTTGCGGACAACTGCTTTTCGAGAGCAGCTCGTTACAACCACTTCGATACTCTTCCATGGTCTTGCTGGTTGTGTTAGATGACCTATTTTAATACAATTACGCACCCCTGCGAAATTCACAGCACCCTTGTATATTTTTACAGCACCCCTATAAAAATAGATTAACAAAGGGAAGTGTTCAAATGACTGTTGTGTTCACCCTATACAGCCCATTCTGAAAAACACATATCTTATAGGAAAACATAAAGCTATTTCAGAAAACGATCCATTGTATATAGCGTAGTTAATCTCAATATAGCCAAAATCGATCTGCAAAAACATCTTCTCTTCTTTAATGATTTATTGGTTAGGATAATCTATTTGATAAATGACTTGAAACTCCTCAAAAACAACTATCAAGTCTTCTGTGAAGGTATATCCCATTAAGGCTCCCTCTTCGCGGTAATAGCGTTCATGGCCTCTTTGCCATGAAGCAAGGTCATCATCCTCACCTTCAAGCTTAGCAATATCATAGGTCATATCTTTATAAGGAAGACATGTCACCTTCGTTGTTTCAATCACACAATAGGGTACATTTTTCCAATCGGTTACAATATTGAGATTGCCCACTTGGGGGAGAGGTTCATTTTCCAAAAGATAAGCATTCAAACTACATGCTGTTGCCTTTTTTTTCCCTTCTAACACTAATTGAAGAAGCGAATTTGCCCATATTTCAGTGAGTTCAAAATGAAAAGAATCAACGTAAATCGTTGATGGATCTCTCTTTGTTTCTTTTAAAAATGTTTGCCAAAAAACCGTAATGTGGTCCATAAATATTCTTCTTTCCTTTTTATTAATTTGTAGTTTTTTTCAACACAGGTTTAAAGAAAGGGAATGTGTTGTTATTGGTAAAACCATAATCCTTAGGTGGAGCAGGTGAGGGGAATCGAACCCCCGTGGTCAGCTTGGGAAGCTGAAGTTCTACCATTGAACTACACCTGCATGAGTTGTTTATTTGCAAGATAAACAAATCGCCGGCGCAAGAAAAGGTGGAGCAGGTGAGGGGAATCGAACCCCCATAATCAGCTTGGAAGGCTGATGTTCTACCATTGAACTACACCTGCGGACATGCATAGAATATAGTATCACAAGCCCCCTATGGTGTCAACTGAAAACGCGGTCAGTCCCTTAACTTTTCGGCGATCCGAAGCTTCGCGCTGTGGGCCCGATTGTTCGCCGAAAGTTCGGCTTCGGAGGGCAAAATCACATGCGTGTTGACCAGTTTCAACAACGGTGTTTCGGTCGGAATGATGGCGAGTCCTTTGGGAATTTCGATCGTCGAAAACGATTTGAAAACGGTCTTCGCGATCCGGTCTTCGAGCGAATGAAACGTGATGACGACGAGCCTTCCGCCGGGGCGGACGAGACGGACGGCCTGATCGAGGCTCTCTTCGAACGCCTTCAGCTCGTCGTTGACCGCGATGCGAAGGGCTTGGAACGTCTGCTTGGCGGGATGTCCCTTCTGACGCAGGATCCGTTCGGGAAGGGCGGACTTGATGACGCGGACGAGATCCATCGTCGTTTCGATCGGCTTGACGGATCGCTCCTTGAGGATCGCGTTCACGATCTGTCTGGCGTTTTGTTCTTCCCCATAACGATACAGAATGGTCAAAAGATCGGACGCGGAATAGGTGTTCACGACGATCGCGGCCGTAAGGGGAGAGGTTGGATTCATCCGCATGTCGAGGGGGCTGTCGTGTTGGTAGGAAAACCCGCGTTCGGGGATGTCGAACTGGAAGGACGACACGCCCAGGTCGTAGAGCACGCCGTCGACCTGGGTCACGCCGAGGGTCTTCAGTTCTTCATCCAAGTCGCGGAAATTGGCCTTCAGAAAAGTCGCCCGGGGATCGTTGTTCAGCCGTTCCTTGGCGTAATCGAGGGCGAAGTCGTCCTGATCGAATGCAATCAAACGACCCGCGCCGAGACGGGTCAAGATCTGTTCGGAATGGCCGCCGCCGCCCAAGGTGCAGTCGACATAGATACCACCCTCGCGGACGTTCAATCCGGCGACGGCTTCTTGAAGCAAGACCGTTTCGTGTTTGTGCATTTCGATCACCTTGAACCATTATATCACAGAAAGCCGCCGGTTCGGCCAAAAAGAGCGGAGGATCAGACCCGGCGCGGATGCACAGCCCCGCGGGAATCCCGGCCAATGTCGATCGACTCTTGAGTTCCACGGCAAAAAGCGTATAATGATGTTGGTAAAATCAGACGTCATTTTCGAGGGAGATCCTCATGAACAAACGCGCGATGCTTCTTCTATCGATGGCGCTGACGCTGTTGCTTGGTGCCTGCGTCAACACGACCCAAACGACCACCGGCACGGACGACTACGACTACTCCGTCCTTTCCTTCCCCCAGTATCTGGCGGAAAATCCCGTACGGTACTTCCACATCGACGACCATGGCATGCAATCCGACGGGTGGCAGAATTTCGGCCCCGAAGGCGAAATCCAGACCCACCCCTGGCCATGGACGACCTACATTTATCAAATGTATTCCTATTTCATCCGCAACGACCTTCAGGCGCTCTACGCCGGCGCGACGCTGCCTTCCACCCTCGCGGAAATGCCCGTGTGGATCGCCCAAACGTCGGAAGACGGCCACCGCATCCTATGGTATAGCATGACCTCAAGGACCTTGCCTTCTTCCATCGTCCTTCTGGACGTCGAAACCGTCGCGTCGGGCGACGCGGCGAAGACCTTCCTTCGCGCCGAGTACGAAATCGTCGTCATGGAAGCAACACAACGTTGGATCGTCTACTTCATGGATACGGACGGCATCTATTCGTCCTATTCGATCCGCGTCAACGAGTCCTATGAGAACGTCCGCGGCATCACCGACGCCACGGTTTCCTCCTACCGTCTCCAAACGCAAGAACCCGCATGAGCCCTCCCGACCCGGACCTCCGGGTCTTTTTTATAAAAGAAAAACGCCGACAAGCGGCGCTTCTTTTCAGGGTTATTCCTTGTCGGTCTTGACGGGTTTGGGTTCGTTGACGAGCTTGCCTTTGTAGTATCCGCACTTCTTGCAGACTTGATGCGATTGGGCGAGTTCGCCGCAGTTCGGGCACAAAACCATCGTCGGGGCGGAAAGCTTGAAATGCGTTCTTCTCTTGCGCTTGACGGATTTGCTTGTTTTTCTAAATGGGACGGCCATGATGTCACCTCCTTATTGGATATCGTCTTTCAACGCGGAAAACGGGTGGGTCGTGTCGGAATCGTCGTCTTTGGGAAGTTCTTCGCCCGCTTCGAGCGAAGCGCCCGGTTTGACGACCCGCATCGGTTTTTCGATTAGGATTTCACTGAAGATCACCGGACTGAAATCGATCGTGATGCCATCGATCAGAAACACGGAGTCGTCGATCTGCGTCTTCGCGAAATGCAGATCGGTTTGAAACGATAGCGGAACCTCGACGTCTTCGAGCGTGATCGCGCAGGCCATCGTCAAGATCGTTTCGACGGTGGCTTCAAACCAGATTTCGCTGTCTTGATTCTGCATCCGGTACGTTCCGTAGACGCGCACCGGCGCGATCGCGAGAATGTCGCCGGCTTCCCGCAAATACGGCGTGAAGTCCTCGACAAAGTCGAACGTCGGATCGGCATTGGCCCGCCGCTTCAGTTCATGGATGGTCCACTTCATCCTAACCACCTCGCTGCAGCATTTCAATTATATGAGGAATCGCCTCGAAAGTCAAGGAAATGTTACCGTGCTAACAGCGCTCGACTTCGGGAAACGCATGTTGATGAACGCCGCCCAACACCCGGAAACGATCCGCATGACAGGCAAGATGGCGCAGGCCATTTGCGGCTTTCTGCAGCCGCAGATACGAATGGAGCGCTTTGGTTTCCGCCGCGCCGTCGGGAAACTGGCTTTGATGCGCGCCGATCGCGGCGAACTGCTTTTTCACATCTTCCTTGGTCAAACGCCAGCCGCGGTTCGGTCTTGCCGTGTAGTAGAATGCGAGGCTGGCCGTCGCGGCGCTTGCGACCGCAATCCCGCGGCGCACGAGCACGAGCGGATTGCCGGCCAAAAAAACGGCCTCTTTCACCGCGTTGCCCACGGCGAAATGGTCGGGATGGGTCTCGCTGGCGAGGTTTGGATCGGGTCCGAAGACGAAATCGGCCTTCCATTTCAAGAACAACAAGGCCAGTTCTTCGGCGAGACCATGGGAATCGTGACGGCCACCGTCGGGATGGTCCAGGATCGTCAACTCGGCGCCCAGCAATGCGGCCGAGACGGCCGCTTCCTTGCGCCTTGCGGCCACCAATGCTTCCACATCCGTGGCGGGATCCTTTGCGCCGGCGCCGCCGTCGGTCGCAACCACAAACAAGACGGTCTTGCCCAGCCGCGCGAGTTTGGCCGCGGTCGCGCCGCAGCCGATTTCGATGTCGTCGGGATGGGGACCGACGAACACGTACACGATGCCCGAGTCCAATGCGGGAAGCGGGGCCAGCCGTTTCAACAGCCAAGCGTTCAATGGCATCACCTTCAGGGTCATTATAGACGAAACCGGAAGGATTGTAAACACGAACGCCAAAAACCCGTCGGCATTCCCGGGGACATTTCCGCTCACAATGGTGTATAATCATCTACGGATAGAAATGAGGGATTCCCATGAACGACACACTGCAAGAAATCCGCAAGAAACTGGAGGCGGTCGTCGATCCGAGCCGCGCCAAGACCTTGGGCGAGACCGAGGCGATCAAGCATCTGGGCATCGACGCCGAACAGAGCTCCGTCCTGATGATCGTCGAAGTCGGCGTCAAGAACAACGAATTCACCGCCCAGATCACCCGTCAGATCGCGAAGATCGTCAAATTGGAACACGGCTTCAAGGGCCTGACCGTCGAATATCAACAGAAACGTCCCGACGCCATCGTGAAGACCGTGAAGGTCCTCCTTGTCGCTTCGGGAAAAGGCGGCGTCGGCAAATCGACCGTTTCGGCCAATCTGGCCTACGCTTTCACCTCGCTTGGCAAGAAAGTCGCGCTCGTCGACGCCGACATCTACGGCGCGAACCTGCCGAAGATCTTGGACATCGACGCGGTCGAACTCGACGGCGACGATCAAGGCAAGATCTTCCCCATTGAAAAAGACGGCATCGAGGTCGTCTCCACCGCCTTTCTCATGGATTCGGACAAAGCGCTCATGTGGCGCGGTCCGATGTTGGGCAAACTCCTGAAGGTGTTCTTCGAGGATACCCGTTGGAGCAAGGACATCGACGTCATGATCGTCGATCTCCCGCCGGGGACCGGCGACGTGATGATGGACGTCGGAAGTTTCATCCGGGACGCGAAGATCGTCCTCGTCACGACCCCGCACCCCTCGGCCTCGCACATCGCGATCAAGGCCGGCTTCGGCGCGCTCGAACTGAAGCAAGACATCATCGGCGTCATCGAGAACATGTCCTATTACGAGATCGACGGCAAGCGTCATGCGATCTTCGGCGAAGGCGGCGGAAAGGCCGTGGCCGAGAAACTCGCGGTGCCGTTGATCGGACAACTCCCGATCATGCGTCCCGAAAGCGGGCACCACTCCATCTACAAGTCGACCGAATACGTCGGTATGCTCTATTTGAACCTCGCGCGCAAACTCTTCGCCAAACTCTAAAGATCCGTATCCTCGTCCGCTTCGTAAAGCGGACTTTTCTTTTGATGGACGGAGTGAAGGACGACCTCGCCGCGGAATTCGCCGATCAGATCCTGCAGCGCCCCGAGATACTTCGCCGCATCCTTGTAGCGCTTCATCCGGAAACTGAGTTCCGCGGCCTTCTTGTACCAACGCTCGATTTCGCGTAGCGATTGGAGACGGTGCGCCCTGGCGATCATGAGGCTGACGACCTTTTCCCGTTCGAGCGCCTTGTCGCCAACCTGTTTTGCTTCGAGCATGGCGAGATAATCGGGGGTCTCCGGATGGCGCTGGGCGCGATCCTTCAGCGCCATCGCGGCCGTTCCGTTGAGACCGGCCGGATCGTCTTCCAAGGCCGCCAGCAGCGCGTCGGCTTTGAGGGGATGATCGTCGTCCCAGGCCGCGATCCGTTCCAACGCTTCGGCGTCGCCTTCGATCGCCAGTTCCAGCAGCCATTCGTCGTATTGCCGCCGCGGCATGAACACGTCTTCCGCCACAGGCAGCGATCCGTTGCGGACATCGCAGGCGACGGCATCGAAGCCTTCTTTCCAAAATGCCAGACGGCGGATGCGTCGGTCGTTGTCCTTGACGACGTAGAGGGCCCTCGCCGCATCGTAATGGCGTGCGGCGCGGACTGCGTCGCCGAGCCGCGCATAGCTGACGAAGCGCAGCTCGTGATACAGTTCCGGACACAAAAGGAAGAACCGTTCGTTTTGTTCGACGCGGTCGAGCATCGCGCGCGCCGCTTTGAAGTCGCGCATCTGGATCAGGTATTCGCTCGAGAACAACAAAAACAAGGAGAATCCGAAATCGTCCATGTTGCGGAAGAAATGATGGCCGTATTCGTAGATCTGTTTGGCTTCCTTCAGATCGCCGATCAACAGGGCGTTGCCGAACTTCATGATGTCGAGGGCGACGCCGAAGTCGTAGCCGGTCATCCGGTCGAGGAACGCCTTGTAGGATTCGTGGTCGAACCATAGAAAATAATCGAGGCATTCGCTTAAGTTGTCGAGCATGCGCCGCGGAATCTCCATGACGTAGGGATAGACGTGGGCCTTCTCGGCGATCCGAAAGACCGTCTCCCAGTTTGGCTCGATCTGACTGTTTTCGATTTTCGAAATGTAGGTGTTCGAACAGATTCCGTGCGCTAGGAGCGCCTGGGTCATCCCCAGGGCGAGGCGTGCTTGCCGGATGATCGATCCGACGACGTAGAAGTAGTTTTGACGCCTTCCCTCGCGGCGCCGGTCGAGTTCCTTGTCGATCTTTTCGTGCATGTTGAATCCTCCTGATTGTAGAATTTGGAATTTCACTATTTATCATTATAAACATAACGTAATAATAATGCAATACTCTTTTTATTGATAAAATTAAGGCTTTTTACAACATTAAAAAAACCGCCTACAACAGCGGTTTCTTGCAAATGTTCAATAACGGACACTCGCCGCACTTCGGCGCTTTCGCGGTGCAGTGATAGCGGCCGAAGAACAGCAGACGGTGGTGCAAGTCGATCCAAGCTGATTCCGGAAAGCGCTTCTTGAGGGAGTCTTCGACCTCGCGGACCGACGCTTGTTCTATGGCCAGTCCGAGCCGCTTGGCGACACGCTCGACATGCGTGTCCACGGCGATGCGGGGGAGATGGTGCCAAACCGCCAAAAAGACGTTGGCCGTCTTGTGACCGACCCCGGGAAGACGTTCGAGGGCGGTTTGTTCCGCAGGGATGGTTCCGGCGTGTTCCGCCATGACCATCTTCGCCATGGCGATCAGGTGTTTGGTCTTGTTGCGATAGAGTCCGATCGTGCGGATGTGGGCCTCCACGTCTTCTTGGGTGGCTTCCGCAAGGTCCGCGATCGACGGAAACGCCTCGAACAGCGCCGGTGTGGCGCGGTTGACCGCCTGATCGGTCGTCTGCGCGGACAGGGCGATGGCGACCAGGAGTTCGTAGTCGCTGCGATGGACCAGCTCGCAGCTTGCCTGCGGAAACATCGCGGAGACGGTTTCGTAGACGCGGCGCGCGCGCTCTTTCGGGCTTATTCTTTCGGCCATGAGTCGAAGAAGGACTTGAGGGCTTCGGGTTGGGTTTCGGACGGTTTGACGGCGATCTTCTTCTCCTTGGCCTTGGACCGCTTCAGAAGCAGCGAGTCGGTGTAGGAGAGCGACGTGCGGTTGGCTTTGATGGTGTCGAGGACGGCGGCGCGGATCTGCAAAAAGTCGTAGTGGTCTTCGCCGACCCACTTCTCGATGATTTCGATCTCGAGCGGGGCGAGCGGTTTTTGGAAATTCGTCTCGATCAGATCGACGACGGCTTCCTCGATCGTGGCGAACTGCTTCTCCAGGCGGCTCTGTTCCAAGAGGACCGCTTTTTCAAACTCGGCCATCAGCTTGGCGGCCGCCGGATCCAAACGGAACGTCTCCGTCTGCTTGCCGTCGTCGTTCTTGACGATGTCGAGGGTGAGAAGTCCGCTTTGCATGAACTTGTCGAGCATCCGGTAGATGTCTTCGATCGGCGTTTTGAAGGCTTCCGCCAATTGTTTCGGATCGAGGCGGGTGTGGCCGTGCGCGAGGCGTTTCTTCATCGCGATCAGAAGCATCGCTTCGGCCTCGCCAAGGCCAAGCGATTGGTAGGTGGAAAGCACGAGGCGGTCGAAATCGAGGACGCCGGCGTCAATCAGTTTTTTTAAGAGCAGCGCGTCCATGGTCATTCCTCCGCGGCGGCGTCCAAGGGAACCACGAGCAGATCGAGGGTCTCTTTGGCGGCGTTCTGTTCGGCTTCCCGCTT
>Ga0209835_1001098_pt1 | contig 15734 bp, 13 predicted proteins | sample LakKivwa52mmetaG_FD_184138 | JGI IMG/M metagenome (GOLD analysis project Ga0209835, IMG submission 184138) | Anoxic lake water microbial communities from Lake Kivu, Rwanda to study Microbial Dark Matter (Phase II) - Lake Kivu water 52m metaG... | ecosystem: Environmental > Aquatic > Freshwater >...
CAAGAAGATGGGCGAGTAAAAACCTCTGCTGCCTGGCTTATGGAAAATTCTGGAGTGAAAAAAGGTGAGACTCATAATGGCGCAGGTATTTCTAGTAAACATGTATTAGCACTTGTTAACACTGGAAGTGCTAGCGCAGATGACATATTAGAGCTAGCAAGAAGTGCAAGAAGGGCAGTAAAGGATAAGTTTGGAATCTTGCTAGAGGCGGAAGTTGCGCTAGTTGGTTTAAATCTATGAGAAAGCTCTTTCTTGCACTCCTTCTTATCTTTCTTCCGCTAACTCCTTCTTATAGCCATAGCGTCTTAGTTAGCGCGAACCCAAGTAGCGGATCTGTCTTAGTTGATTTTCCTATGGAGATAGTTCTTGATTTTAATGAAGAGCTATTAGTAATTGGCCAAGATGATCCCAATAGCGTTGAGGTCTTTGATGCAGCTGGAGCGTTAGTTTCAGGCAAGTCAAAGGTATCTGGGGCAAGAATTAGCGCAGGACTTTCGATTAACGGCAATGGAATCTATACCGTTAAGTATCGGGCGGCTTCAAAAGATGGCCATGTCATTGAAGATAGTTATGACTTTGAAGTGCAATCACCGATTGCAATCTCTGCTCCAATTGAAGAAGAGGTAGTCTCTATTCCTAGCTCTTCGCCCATTCCAATAACTTCAGCACTTGTTCTTGCGCTAGTTATTGGGCTAATAACCTTAATTAAGAGAAGAAAGTAGTTAGCTAAGTAGCTTCTTTATTCTTGTCACACCTTCAATAATGTCTTCATCTGATGTGGCATAAGAGAGCCTGATATATCCAGATGGTCCAAAGGCCTCACCAGGAACAACTGCTACTTCGGCCTCTTCCAATATGATCGTAGCAAGCTCAGCAGAAGTAGTTGGAGTGCGGCCATTAATCTCTTTGTTAAGAACACCTTTAACAGACGGATAAGCATAGAAAGCCCCTTTTGGCATCGGACAGGAAATTCCTGGGATTTCATTTAGAAGTTTTACGATTAACTTTCTTCTTCTATCAAAAGCCTCACCCATCTTCTTAACTGCGCTTAAATCGCCATCGAGGGCGGCAATTGCAGCTCTCTGTGCCACATTTGAAACATTAGATGTTAGATGCGATTGCAGATTTGTAGCAGCTTTGATTACATCCTTTGGCCCAATCATCCAACCAACTCGCCATCCTGTCATGGCATATGTTTTAGCAACGCCATTAATAATAATTGTCTTATCAGCCATTTCAGGAACGATAACTGGAATTGAAGGAGCAGATGCTCCGTCATAGAGCAGGTGTTCATAAATCTCATCGCTAATTATCCAGATGCCATGCTTTGCGGCCCACTGACCAATTGCTTTAACTTGCTCATTTGAATAAACAGATCCTGTTGGATTAGAGGGGGAGCAAAAGAGCAGCGCTTTAGTATTTTCATTTCTTGCTGCCTCAAGCTGCTCAATACTTACTAAATAATCTTGTGATTCATCGGCAAATACTTCAATTGCTTTTCCGCCCGCTAATTTGATGCACTCTGGATATGTGGTCCAAAAAGGCGAGGGGAGAATTACTTCATCGCCAGGATTAATAATTGAAGCAAATGCTTGATAGACCGCTTGTTTGCCGCCATTTGTTACTAGAACTTGATCAACGCTAATTTCATAATTTGAATCACGCTTTGTTTTATTAACAATTGCTTGACGAAGCTCAGGAAGTCCAGGAGTTGGTGAGTAGCGATGATTAGCAACTACCTTTGTTGCAGCAGCAGCGGCTGCAACAATGTAATCCGGAGTTGGAAAATCTGGCTCGCCTGCGCCAAAGCCGATCACTGGCCGGCCGGCAGCTTTAAGGGCCTTTGCTTTGGCATCAACGGCTAAGGTCGCCGACTCTGCGATAGCGGCAATTCTTGAAGAGATTCGAGGCTTACTCATAGGCACTTAGTCTTTCACAGGCGCAGGTGAGCGCGAGTTCTCTCCCCTTTTCATGCGGGTTTTACCTATTGGGTAGACCTGACCTACACTTGCCCTTCCTGGCGCTTGCTTGATCGGGTAATTAAAAAAATCTGATTATGAAAAGTCCATGCTTTGTCATGTTCGAAAGCGCCATATAGGGCAGTAGCTCAACTGGCCAGAGTTCCGGTCTCCAAAACCGGCGGTTGGGGGTTCAAGTCCCTCCTGCCCTGCGCAGTTGTAAGAAGTAAGAAGTTAACGAGAGAGAAAGGTAAGGATGCAAAATGGGTGAGAACTCAGAGAGTAAAGAGCTAAATATCTTTTCTCGCATCGCCCTGTTCTATCGCCAGGTTATTAATGAGCTACGTAAGGTGGTCTGGCCATCTAGAAATATGTTGACCACATATACCGGAGTAGTTCTTGTTTTCGTGGCCTTTGTTATCGCAGTTGTTTCAATCTTTGATCTTGGTTTAACCAAATTAGTTTTCTTCATATTCGGCGAGTAGATAAGGAGGGATGATGAGCGAAGAGCAATTAACTGCCACTACTGATGAAGTAGTAGCAAGTGATGTAGCAGTAGATACAGATATTGAACTTGAAGAGGAAGAAGTTCAAGAGATCGTATCTCCTGAGGTCGCTGCATTCCGCGCCGAGTTAGCAGCAAAGAGCGGGGATTGGTATGTCGTTCACTCTTATGCTGGTTTTGAAAAGCGAGTAAAGGGCAACCTGATGCAGCGCATCACCTCACTTCATATGGAGGATTTCATATTTGAAATCCAAGTCCCTGAAGAAGAGGTAACAGAGATTAAGAATGGTCAGCGCAAACAAGTTAAGCGCAATGTTTATCCTGGCTATGTATTAGTTCGTATGGATCTATCTGATGAATCTTGGTCATGTGTGAGAAATACTCCAGGAGTAACTGGCTTTGTTGGTAACTCTCATCATCCCAGCCCGCTGCCGCTGTCTGAGGCAGAGAAGATGCTGATGCCAAAAGAGCTTAAGAAGACTATGAAGCCTGATATTAAAGTTATTGATTTCACTGTTGGTGAGTCGGTAACTGTTATGGATGGCCCATTTGCCACTCTTCCTGCATCGATCTCAGAGATCATGCCAGAGCAGGCAAAGCTAAAGGTTTTGGTTTCAATATTTGGCCGTGAGACTCCGGTTGAGCTCTCATTCCACCAAGTTCAGAAGATTTAAAGAGAAAAGGTAAAAAGGGGAGAAGAAGATGGCACCGAAGAAGAAGGTCCAAGCACTTATCAAGTTGCAGATCCAAGCTGGAGCTGCCACACCTGCCCCACCAGTGGGCCCTGCCCTAGGTCAGCATGGTGTGAACATCATGGACTTTGTTAAGCAATATAACGCTGCCACTGAGAAGCAAAAAGGCGAGATCGTTCCAGTTGAGATTACTGTTTATGAAGATCGCTCCTTTACCTTTATTACTAAGACCCCTCCTGCCTCACGTCTACTACTTAAGGCAGCAGGGCTAGAAAAAGGATCTTCAGTTCCACATAAGGACAAAGTCGGATCAGTTACTTGGAAGCAATGTGAAGATATTGCAACCTTGAAAAAGGATGACTTAAATGCCAATGATGTGAAAGCTGGAGCAAAGATTATTGCAGGAACTGCAAGATCGATGGGAATTATCGTCAACTAAAAAATAAGTCGTGGGAGGACCGCGCTGGTCCGCTACTACCACTGCTTCCAAACAAAGGAAAAAGATATGAAGCGCAGTAAGAAATACACCGCAGCAGCGGCGAAGATAAATCAAGATCAGCTCTACACACCACTATCTGGTATGAAGCTGGTTAAAGAAACCAATGTCACCAAATACGATGCCTCAGTTGAGGTTTCAATGGTTCTCGGCGTTGATCCTAAAAAGGCCGATCAAGCAGTTCGCTCCGTGGTTAATTTGCCACATGGAACCGGTAAGACTGCGCGAGTTCTAGTTTTTGCAACTGGACCAAGAGCAGAGGAAGCCAAGGCAGCAGGAGCTGACATTGTCGGCGGCGATGAGTTAATTGAAGAAGTTAATCAGGGCCGTCTTGATTATGACGCAGTGGTTTCAACCCCTGAGTTAATGGGCAAAGTTGGACGTCTTGGAAAGGTTCTAGGACCACGTGGTCTTATGCCAAATCCAAAGACCGGAACTGTCACAACTGATGTGGCAAAGGCTGTCGGTGATATCAAGGGTGGAAAGATTGAATTCCGCGTTGATAAAGATTGCAACCTACATTTCATTATTGGTAAGTCCTCATTTAGCGCAGAGGCGCTAGCTGATAACTATGCAGCTGCATTTGATGAGATCTTGCGAGCAAAGCCTGCATCATCAAAGGGTCGCTATATTAGAAAAGCAGTTGTCTCAACCACTATGGGACCTGGTGTAACTCTTGATCCAAGCTATGCCCGTGAAGGTGGACCAGCAATAGAGTAAGTAATAATTCTTTAAAGAAACCCCATCACTTAACTGTGGTGGGGTTTTTACTTTCAAGATTTCTTAAGCACTTTTTCATATTCAGAATCTTTGAGAAGAACTAGATTTGAACCAAAGCGAGCATGTACTTCAACCTCCCCGCCCAGGGCTTGGATGTATTTTTGCAAGGTATTTAACTCAAGACGAGAGAACTTTCCTAATTCAATTCGTGAGATGTTTGATTGATCAACTCCGACTCTCTTGGCTAGAACCTTTTGAGTAATCTTCAAAGACTTACGGATTTCAGCAAGCCTAGCTCCCGTGTGTCTCATAATTACTTGATTCTTCAACTTCTTGGTACGCGCTTCATTAACTGGGCGTTTAGTCAATACTTGCTCAAGGGTTAGAAATTTAGACATTAGTTACTCCTCTTTATTGTTCTTATCGTTGAGCTCAATAAATCGCTTCTCGGCAATTGGGATATTTATGCGATACCAGTTACCCCAATCAGAACTCTTATCTCCTGCTGCTAAAAGAGTTGCTCTGCGTTGAAAGTCAAAGGCAAAGAGAATTCGAAGTGAACTTCCAAGTGGCCTTAACTCTTTAAGGTTATGCAGCCTGGAGTGTTTAATTCGATCAACATGGGGACGACCTAAGGCAGGACCTACTTCGGCAAGCGCTTGCATTGTTGCAATCACCTTTTCGTACTCCTTTTCTGAAAGTCCTTCAAGCCAAAGGGCCACCTCTGGATGTATGAGAATTTCCCAAGCCATCAAAGAAGCATATGCATTCTAGCGCATATGCGTTAGAACTTATACACACCCATGTATTATTGGGCTGTGAAGCGAAACGTTTCTATCTTCAGCTCTCTATTGCTCCTGCTTTCAATCTTGAATTTTAGTGAGGCAAATGCATCTGAGTGGAGCATGACTGAAGATATGGGTCTTCATCTAAAGATGAATATGAATGGCGTCTCCCCGCATGTGGAGAGAATTAATGGCCTAGATCGAATCTGGCGATCAGATGGACCTACGGGAACTGTTGTTAGTGATTGCAATGAAGAAGGGGTTTGCACCACCGTAACAGTGCCCGCTCGACTTGGAAACGATTTCACTGTTGTCACATTTGCTAACGGCACAAAGCGTGCGTATTTCAAGGAATTTGATGGCGCAAATCAACAGGTTTATTCAGCTCCATGTCTAGATGCAGGGTGTGTGAGTATTGGAGCAAGTGTTGCAACAACAACTGAGATGAGAGTTCCATCAAGCACTAAGGCTTGGGGCGTGCCAGATGCAGTTTTGCTTCCTGATGGCCGGGTAAGAATCTATATTGTTGAAAGTCCAGTGGTCGGAAAATGCACCGAAAAGATTGCTTCTTATATCTCTACTGATGGAATTTCATTTACCAAGGAGCCAGGCTGGCGCTTTGAAAATGGTTATGTTGATACCGAGATCTTGCGCGCTAAACAAGGTGATTATGTAATGATCATGGCCGATATCGCCTGCACCAGCACCAATCGTCAGATGCTCTTTGTTAGTACCTCTAAAGATGGTTTGAGCTGGAGCACCCCGCAGATTCTTACCGGACCTGGCATAGAAGGTTTAGATCCAACTGGATATGAAGTATCACCAAATGTATTTCGAATTTATTACTCGCAAGGTGGACCATCACAAACATTTATCGTTAAGCGAGGTGTATTGAGATTTACTCCTGCTGCAGTGGTAACCCCAACACCTACTCCGACACCAACACCAACACCAACACCAACGCCAACACCAACACCAACACCAACGCCAACACCAACGCCCATAGAATCAGCTGTTGCTTCTCCAACTCCAACTCCCACAATTGCGGCACCAACCCCAACTAAGGCAGCAGTAGCTAAGAAAAAAACTATTACTTGTGTTAAAGGTAAGAGTGTTAAGAAAGTAACTGCGGTCAATCCAAAGTGTCCTAAGGGATATAAAAAGAGATAGTTCTGTAAATCTGCTCTTTCCAGCTCCTTTACTCTGAGTAGATGAGAAAATCATCGTAAATCTCTATATCTTAATTTGTTACATCTCTTCTCTGTAGTCAAACCGTTTTTGGAGATTAATCTGTGCCATAATTAGCATTAAGTTGATCGAGCTTTCTCTCGATCTGGCCCGTTCGGTAAACCCCGCATTCTTTGCGGGGTTACACATGCCCGTTCCTTAGGACTCGAACCCACACCTCAAGGTTGAAAACCAAGCATCCTGCCATTAGACGACGAACGGCATGCTTTTGAAATCTAAAATAATTAGAGCAAGTTGGTTTTCTAATTTGAGGAAAATGTGGAGAATCGCTTCTGTTATCTAGCCCTATTGAAGCGCTCTGATTTCTTTGAAGATGGGTTCAGACAGGCGTGATTTTGACCTAACGCCCCCTTTGCTTCTAATATCTGCCCTCTCACCAGAGACTGCTGGTTTCAAATCGCAAGGTTTGAAGTAAATGTCGAAAGACAACCCGCATAGGTTCGAGCGGATACCCCGCGCGTTTCTATGCGACGGGGTTTTTTTTATATTTATCACCCAATCAGTAGGTACTTCTTCTGGGGAATATAAGTAGAAAGGAAGCTAGATGGCACGCTCTGATAAGGCGGCATCAGTTGCTGAATTGGTTGAAGACTTTAAGTCTGCCGATGCAACTGTTGTCACCGAGTATCGCGGTCTAACCGTGACTGCAATTAAAGAGCTACGTCGCTCACTTGGTGTTGGCACTAAATATAAAGTTGCTAAAAACACCTTGGTAAAGATTGCTGCAAAAGAGGCTGGAGTAGAGGTCGCTGACTCACTACTAACTGGCCCAACTGCTGTTGCCTTCGTTCAAGGCGATTCAGTTGCAGCTGCAAAGAGCTTAAAGAATTTCCAGAAGGAAAATCCATTCTTAATTATTAAGGGTGGAATCTTTGAAGGAAAAGCAGTAACAACAGCTGAAATCATGAAACTTGCCGATCTTGAATCGCGCGAAGTTCTCTTGGCCAAGCTTGCTGGCGCTATGAAGGCATCTATGGCAAAAGCCGCTAGAGCATTTGATGCGCTGCGTATTAAGAGAGAAGCTGAATCTGGAGCACCTGCTGCGCCAGAGCAGGCTGCCCCCGCTGCAGAAGCAGCACCAGTTGCAGAGGCAACAACTCAGGAAGTTGTAGCCCAAGCAGCGCCAGTTGCAGAAGCAACAAACGAGGAAGTTGTTGCTGAGGCAGCGCCGGAGACTTCTGCGCCAGTAGAACCAACAGAGAACGCTTAAAGAAAAGGAAATACGAAAATGGCAAAACTAAGTAGCACAGACCTATTAGCTCAATTTAAAGAGATGACTCTTGTTGAGCTCTCAGATTTCGTAAAGGCATTTGAGACTGAATTCGATGTTACTGCCGCAGCACCAGTTGCTGTTGCAGCAGCAGGCGGGGCAGCAGGCGGCGGAGAAGCTGCAGCAGCTCAAGATGAATTCACCGTAGTAATTGAAGATGCCGGCTCACAGAAGATTGCGGTTATTAAGGAAGTTCGCGCCCTTAATTCAAGCCTCGGTCTAAAGGAAGCAAAGGATCTTGTCGATTCAGCTCCAGCAACCGTGCTTGAGAAGGCCGATAAGGCAACAGCTGATAAGGCAAAGGCCGCCCTTGAGGCAGCCGGCGCAAAGGTCAGCATCAAGTAAGTTCTTTGATTAGCGAGCCCCCCTTATACAGGGGGGCTTTGCTATTTATTGAGCCTTGCCTCTGATTAGACAGCGGCGTGTCGCAGGGGATATCCTGCCCCCTCGCTTAAAAATCACAGGTCAGGCATATAGCGGCTGAGGCCTTACGTTTGCTGTGCGAGCACGAAGAGATTTAAGAGTTATTAAGAAAAACTTAACGAAGTAGTGACTAACTTTGGAAGGAAAACTCTTGGCCGCGAAAACGAAATCATCAGCTCCTAACCGCATTTCTTTCGCCAAGATCCGCGAACCACAAGAAGTTCCAAATCTATTAGCTCTGCAAATCGAGAGCTTTGATTGGTTACTTGGCAATGATGCCTGGCGCGCAAGACTTGGTAAGAATGAAAGACCAGATCGAGGAGAAATTCCTAAGACCTCTGGACTTGAAGAAATATTTGAAGAGATTTCACCAATTGAAGACTTCCAAGGCTCGATGTCTCTCTCCTTCCGTGATCATCGCTTTGAACCTTCCAAATACACAATTGCAGAGTGCAAAGAGCGCGACATTACCTATGCCGCTCCACTATTTGTTACCGCAGAATTTACTAACAATGTAACTGGTGAAATTAAATCCCAGACAGTATTTATGGGCGACTTCCCGCTAATGACTCCGCGCGGAACATTTGTTATCAATGGAACAGAGCGCGTAGTTGTTTCACAGCTTGTCAGATCTCCTGGAGTTTATTTTGAGAGAACAGTTGAGAAGGCATCTGATAAAGATATCTTCACAGCAAAGATCATTCCTAGCCGCGGAGCATGGTTAGAGTTTGAAATTGATAAGAAAGACTTTGTTGCGGTTCGTATTGATAGAAAGCGTAAGCAATCCGTAACTATCTTTCTTAAAGCACTGGGCTGGAGCAATGATCAGATTCTTGCTGAGTTTGGTGAGTATCCCTCAATCAAAGAAACTCTTGCTAAAGATAACGTTTCAACTCAAGATGAAGCTCTGCTTGATATCTATCGCAAGATGCGTCCAGGTGAGCCACCAACTAAAGAGGCAGCACAAACCCTTATTGAAAACCTCTATTTCAACCCTAAGCGCTATGACCTAGCAAAAGTAGGGCGTTTTAAGGTTAATAAGAAGCTTGGCCTAGATCTAGATCTTGGTAAGTCACTTCTTGCAATCGACGATATCGTCGGAGCGATTCGCTATATCGCAGCCCTTCATAAAGGCGAGACGCTTATTGATTTGGGTAAGCAGGTTCGTGTTGAGATTGATGATATCGACCACTTTGGAAATCGCCGCCTTAGAACTGTTGGCGAGCTAATTCAAAACCAGGTTCGAGTTGGTCTCTCTCGTATGGAGCGCGTTGTTAGAGAGCGTATGACAACACAAGATGTTGAAGCGATTACTCCGCAGACACTTATCAATATCCGTCCAATTACTGCATCTATCAAAGAGTTCTTTGGAACTTCTCAGCTCTCTCAGTTTATGGATCAGACCAATCCAATTTCAGGTCTTACTCATAAGCGTCGTCTATCAGCGCTTGGACCTGGAGGTCTTTCAAGAGATAGAGCTGGCTTTGAAGTAAGAGATGTTCATCCATCTCACTACGGGCGCATGTGTCCGATTGAAACCCCAGAAGGTCCAAACATTGGTCTGATTGGCTCGCTTGCAACTTACGCTCGCATCACGCCATTTGGTTTCGTTGAGACGCCATATCGCAAAGTTGTTAAAGGCAAAGTTACAGATGCGGTTGATTACTTAACTGCTGATGAAGAAGATGAACACATTATTGCTCAAGCAAATGCTCCTCTTACTGAGGATAACCACTTTGCTGAAGCAAGAGTTTTAGTTCGTCGCCGCGGCGGAGAAGTTGAATACATCCCAGCTGAAGAAGTTGATTACATGGATGTCTCACCTCGCCAGATGGTTTCGGTTGCAACTGCGATGATTCCATTCCTTGAGCATGATGATGCTAACCGCGCTCTTATGGGGGCGAACATGATGCGCCAGGCTGTGCCTTTACTTCGCGCAGAATCTCCTCTAGTTGGAACCGGCATGGAGTATCGCGCAGCAGTTGATGCTGGCGATGTTCTTCTTGCCGTTAGAGGCGGAGTAGTAAGCGAAGTTGCCTCAGATCTAATCGTTATTACAACCGATGATGGCGAGGAAGATACTTATAACGTCGATAAGTTCATCCGCTCCAATCAAGGAACTTCTCGCAATATGCGAGTAATTGTTAGCCAAGGACAGAAGATTGCTGCCGGCCAAGCTATTGCTGATGGTCCAAGCACTGAACTTGGTGAGATGGCGTTGGGTAAGAACTTACTTGTGGCATTTATGTCATGGGAAGGTCATAACTATGAAGATGCCATTATTTTGTCCCAGCGTTTAGTTCAAGATGATGTGCTCTCCTCAATTCACATTGAAGAGTATGAAGTTGATGCTCGTGATACCAAACTAGGAGCAGAGGAAATCACTCGTGATATTCCAAATGTCTCAGAGGAAGTTCTTGCAGACCTTGATGAGCGCGGAATTATCCGCATCGGAGCAGATGTTGTTCCAGGCGATATCTTGGTTGGAAAAGTTACGCCAAAAGGTGAAACTGAGTTAACTCCTGAAGAGCGCCTGCTTCGCGCAATCTTTGGTGAGAAGGCAAGAGAAGTTAGAGATACATCGCTAAAGGTTCCTCATGGTGAGGGCGGAAAAGTAATTGGCGTAAAAATATTTGATCTTGATGATGGCTACGATCTTGCAGCTGGAGTTAATCAAGTAGTTCGCGTCTATGTTGCCCAAAAGCGCAAGATTCAAGATGGTGACAAGCTTGCAGGACGCCATGGAAATAAGGGCGTTATCTCCAAGATTTTGCCAGTTGAAGATATGCCATTTCTTGCTGATGGAACTCCAGTTGATGTAGTACTTAATCCACTTGGTGTTCCAGGACGTATGAATGTTGGTCAGGTTCTAGAGACTCACCTTGGTTGGGTTGCAAAGAGCGGCTGGCAAGTATCTGGCTCCGATAAGGGATGGCAAGAGCGCTTAGGCGCAATTGGCGCACTCTCGGCAGAGCCTGGAACTCGCGTAGCAACACCTGTCTTTGATGGCGCAAGAGAAGAGGAGATCACAGGACTTCTTGGATCAACTCTTCCAAATGCTGATGGCGATCGTTTAATTGGAGAGCAAGGAAAAGCGATGCTCTTTGATGGCAGAACTGGTCAGCCATATCGCGAGCCAATCACTGTTGGTTATATGTATATCTTGAAGCTACATCACTTAGTTGATGACAAGATCCATGCTCGCTCAACCGGTCCTTACTCCATGATTACTCAGCAACCACTTGGTGGAAAAGCTCAGTTCGGTGGACAGCGATTTGGTGAGATGGAAGTTTGGGCCCTTGAAGCATATGGCGCTGCTTACACCTTGCAAGAGCTACTAACAATTAAATCTGATGATGTTCTAGGTCGCGTTAAGGTCTATGAAGCAATCGTTAAGGGTGAAAACATTCCAGAGCCTGGAATCCCAGAGTCATTTAAGGTTCTAGTAAAAGAGATGCAATCACTCTGTCTCAATGTTGAAGTACTTTCATCTGAAGGTGTTGCTATTGAGATGCGCGATACTGATGAAGAAGTCTTTAAAACAGCCGAAGAGCTAGGTATCAACTTGTCACGAGTTGAACCAAGCTCTGTAGAAGAAGTTTGACAGGGGGAGAAATAGATATGTTAGATGTCAACTTTTTCGATGAGTTAAGGATTGGTCTTGCCTCTGCTGGCAATATCCGTGAGTGGTCATTTGGTGAGGTCAAAAAGCCAGAGACTATTAACTACCGCACCCTAAAGCCGGAAAAAGATGGTCTCTTTGATGAGAAGATCTTTGGACCAACTAGGGATTGGGAGTGCTACTGCGGTAAATATAAGCGCGTACGCTTCAAAGGAATTATCTGCGAGAGGTGCGGAGTTGAAGTAACTCGCGCCAAGGTTCGCCGTGAGCGCATGGGACATATTGAACTTGCTGCCCCAGTTACTCATATCTGGTATTTCAAGGGCGTTCCATCACGTCTTGGCTATCTTCTAGATCTTGCTCCAAAAGATCTTGAAAAGGTTATCTACTTTGCTGCCTACATGATCACTGAAGTTGATGTAGAGGCGCGTGAGGAAGATCTTCCAAAGTTAGAGAAGAAGATCAACTCTGATCGCAAAAAGATTGAAACCAAGCGCGATAACGATCTTGCTCTTCGCCAAGAGAAGATGGAAAATGATTTAGCAGAGCTAGAAGACGAAGGAGCTAAAGCTGATCAACGCCGTAAGGTGAGAGAAGCTGGCGAGCGCGAACTGAAAAATATTCGTGAGCGTTCTCAAAAAGAACTTGATCGCCTAGAGGAGGTCTGGACTCGTTTCAAGAATCTTAAGGTTCAAGATCTTGAAGGTGATGAGAATCTATATCGCGAGATGCGTGATCGCTATGGCATCTACTTCAAGGGATATATGGGAGCTGCTGCAATACAGCGCAGACTTGAAACCTTTGATCTCCAAGCTGAGTTCGACAAGCTAAATGTTTTAGCTGAAACTGGCAAGGGACAGAAGAAGACTCGCGCCATTAAGCGCCTTAAGGTGGTTAACTCATTTCTAACTACCTCTAATAAGCCAGCTTCCATGGTTCTAGATTGCGTTCCAGTTATTCCGCCAGATCTTCGTCCGATGGTTCAATTAGATGGCGGTCGGTTCGCTACCTCTGATCTAAATGATCTCTATCGCCGCGTTATCAACCGTAATAACCGCTTGAAGAGATTAGTAGATCTTGGAGCGCCAGAGATTATTGTCAATAACGAAAAGCGTATGCTTCAAGAAGCCGTAGATGCGCTATTTGATAATGGTCGTCGTGGTCGTCCAGTAACGGGTCCTGGAAATCGTCCACTGAAATCACTTTCCGATATGTTGAAAGGAAAGCAGGGACGCTTCCGCCAGAACCTGCTTGGAAAGCGCGTGGATTACTCAGGTCGTTCGGTAATCGTCGTAGGTCCACAGTTAAAACTTCATCAATGCGGTCTGCCTAAGCAGATGGCACTTGAGTTATTTAAGCCCTTTGTAATGAAGCGCTTGGTAGATCTAAATCATGCCCAGAACATCAAGAGCGCAAAGCGTATGGTTGAGCGTTCCAGATCTGTAGTTTGGGATGTATTAGAAGAGGTCATTGCTGAGCATCCAGTGCTACTAAACCGCGCACCAACTCTGCACCGTTTAGGTATTCAAGCATTTGAACCACAACTAATTGAAGGAAAAGCAATTCAGATTCACCCGCTAGTTTGTACTGCCTTTAACGCAGACTTCGATGGTGATCAGATGGCGGTTCACGTTCCACTATCTGCCGAGGCTCAAGCAGAGGCTCGTATCTTGATGCTCTCCTCAAACAATATTCTCTCGCCAGCATCTGGAAGGCCGCTAACTGCGCCAACCCAAGATATGGTCCTAGGTCTTTATTTCCTAACCTCACTTCGTGAAAACCAATTGGGTGAGGGAGGCAGCTTTACCTCAATTGCTGAAGGTCTAATGGCCTATGAGCAAAATAGCCTCTCACTACAGGCCAAGATAAAGATTCGCGTCAATATCAATGGCGAGCTAGTAACAAAAGAGACAACTCTTGGAAGAGCAATCTTTAATGAAGTACTTCCTGAGTCATTCCCATATGTTGATTACGATGTAACTAAGAAAGCACTTGGCTTAATCGTTGATAATTTAGCTGAAGGCTATCCAAAGGTAGTTGTAGCTCAAGTACTAGATGCCTTGAAGGAACTTGGTTTCACCTGGGCAACTAGAGCTGGAGCAACAATTGGAATTGTTGATGTAGTAACTCCAGGAAGAAAGCTTGAAATCCTTGAGGGCTATGAGACAAAGGCCGATAAGGTCCAATCTCAATATGAGAAGGGTCTAATTACCGATGATGAACGTCGTCAGGAGCTAATTGAGATCTGGACTCAGGCAACAAATGAAGTTGCTAAGGAGATGGAAGATAATTTCCCAAGAACAAATCCAGTTTGGATGATGGTCTTCTCTGGAGCCCGTGGAAATATGATGCAGATTCGCCAGATTGCAGGTATGCGCGGGCTGGTAGCAAATCCAAAGGGTGAAATTATCCCTCGTCCGATTAAATCTAACTTCCGTGAAGGACTCTCAGTTCTTGAGTACTTCATCTCAACACATGGTGCTAGAAAAGGACTTGCAGATACCGCTCTTCGCACGGCAGATGCTGGTTATCTAACTAGACGCCTCTGCGATGTGGCTCAAGATGTAATCATTAGAGAAGAGGATTGCGGAACTGATCGCGGTCTAACTCTAAAGATTGGAAATATCGTTGCAGGAAAACTAACCCGCGATGATTATGTTGAGACTTCAATCTATGGCCGAACCCTTGCAGAAGATGTTGTAGTAGATGGCAAGACCATCGTTACAGCAGGTGCTGATCTTGGCGATCGCTTAATCAATGAGTTAATTGATTCTGGCGTTAGCGAGATTAAAGTTCGCTCTATTCTTACCTGCGATAGCAAGGTTGGACAGTGCGCTAAGTGTTATGGCCGATCAATGGCATCCGGCAAGCTAGTTGATGTGGGCGAAGCAGTGGGAATCATTGCAGCGCAATCAATTGGTGAGCCAGGAACTCAGTTAACAATGCGTACCTTCCATACTGGAGGCGCGGCAACTGCATCAGGTGATATCACCCATGGTCTGCCTCGCGTAGTTGAGCTCTTTGAAGCGCGCACTCCAAAGGGTGTTGCTCCAATTGCAGAAACTGCTGGAGTTGTTAGCTTCCTTGAAGATGCTAAGGGTAAGAAGATAATTGTTACCCCAGAGGATGGCAGTGAAGCTGTTGCTTATCCAATTACTCGTCGTCAGAAACTTCTAGTTGAAGATGGCCAGAAGGTAAGCGTTGGTCAACAGATGGTTGTGGGCGCAATTGATCCTAAGCAAGTACTAAAAATCTTAGGAGCAAGATCAACTCAGACCCATCTAGTCCATGAAATTCAAGAGGTTTATCGCACCCAGGGTGTTGGTATTCACGATAAGCACATTGAAATTGTGGTTAAGCAGATGCTTCGTCGCATCACTGTTCTAGAACCAGGAGATACCGATCTATTGCCAGGTGAATTAGTTGATCACCTAAGATTCCAATCTGCTAACCGCGAAGCGGTACAGAAAGGTGGCAAGGCTGCAAATGGTCGCCCAGAACTTATGGGAATTACCAAAGCATCACTTGCTACTGAATCTTGGCTATCAGCAGCTTCCTTCCAGGAGACAACTCGCGTCCTAACCGATGCAGCCCTTTCTGAAAAGAGTGATCCACTTCTTGGCCTTAAAGAGAACGTCATCATTGGAAAACTCATCCCAGCAGGAACCGGCCTTGCTCGTTATCGCAACGTTCGAGTCGAACCTACTGAAGAGGCAAAGGCTGCGGTCTATGCAGCTTATGAAGAGTATGACTATGCGCCATTTGATACCACAGGATCAGGAGAGGCAGTTCGCCTTGATGATTACCAAGTTGGAGAAAACCGCTAGTTAATTATTTAAAAATTATCCCCGGCCGTTATGGTCGGGGATTTTTTTTAAGGTTTTAGAATGATGCGAATTGGGTTGCCAATTTTCTTCTCAAGAGTTTCTAGCGCAAGAGCTGCTTGATCAAGTGAGAGAACTTGAGTAACTGAATCAGAGAGCTTTAATTTTCCATCCTTAACCATCTCAACAAG
>Ga0209835_1001101_pt1 | contig 15716 bp, 14 predicted proteins | sample LakKivwa52mmetaG_FD_184138 | JGI IMG/M metagenome (GOLD analysis project Ga0209835, IMG submission 184138) | Anoxic lake water microbial communities from Lake Kivu, Rwanda to study Microbial Dark Matter (Phase II) - Lake Kivu water 52m metaG... | ecosystem: Environmental > Aquatic > Freshwater >...
ACGTTGAGGTTTGAATTTCAGGCGAAATTAAGCAAAGTCGCCGAATGCAGTAAACGATATTTTTAAGCATAGAATCAACCCCCAAAATGACGCTCCAGGCACAGCAGAGCGCTTCGCAGTTAGTAAGGAAAGATTTTCCTTGGACATATTTTATCAACAATAGTTTTACTGTAATAGTTTTTTCTCTACTTTTGTTACTTAAAGTCATCAATAAAATGATTAAAAAAGGAATAATAAACCAACTTATGAAAACTCATGACTTGACCAGTCTGGAGCAGCATTTGGTTTATTCTTACCTAAAAAACAAAAATTTGAATTTCGAGAAAAATCCCATTCTGAAGAGCTATTTCAAGGAATTTAAAAATGATTTGCAGCTATACCTTGATACTTCCTCGCTTAACATTTCGAGTATTAAAGAACTTGAAAATTATTTGGAACTAATTATACCAATTACCGATAGGAAGCTTAATGGAGCATTTTTTACGCCTGACTACATTATTGACTTTATTATCAACGAAATTCAACCAGCAGAGAAAGACAAAAACCTTGATCCGAGCTGTGGTTGCGGTGCATTTTTGATCGGTTTAGTGGACTATTATCACCGAACTTTCAGTAAACCAATTCGAAACATTGTTAAAGAAAATATTTTCGGTTCTGACATTCTTGAATACAATATTCATCGAACAAAACTAATGTTGACAATTTATGCATTGCAATTTGGCGAGCAAATGAGGGAAACGGATTTTAATCTTTACCACCAGGACAGTTTGCGTTCAGATTGGACACAGGACTTTGACAACATTTTAGGAAATCCACCTTATGTGAAATTTCAAGACTTATCTGATGAGAATAGAAGTTTTTTATCCAAGCGCTGGACAACAGTTAAAGGTGGAACTTTCAACTTGTATTTTGCATTTTTTGAACTTGGCTACAAACTGCTTAAACCGACAGGAAAGCTTGGTTTCATAACTCCCAATAATTATTTCACATCACTGGCGGGAGAAGCGCTGCGAAGGTATTTTCAACAACAAAAATGCGTTACCCGAATTATTGATTTCAGCCACAAAAAAGTTTTTGACGCACAAACATACACTGCCATTACTTTTCTGAACAAAGAGCAAAATAAAACGATTATTTACGACAGATTAAGCGGAAATTATAGTCCTGAAGTGTTCTTGGACAACGCAAATGGTTCCCCAGTTCATCTGGATGGCCTGGATGTGAAAAAATGGCGCTTGCTAAAAGCTGACGAGCAAGAAAACATCAAAACTATTGAAACAATCGGAACGCCAATTGGAAAACTATTTGATATTTGTGTGGGCATAGCAACTCTGAAAGATGAAGTTTTTTTTGTTGATGGTAGTAAGAAGAAAAACGGGTATTTCATCAAATCCACTATTAATGGGACATTTGAAATTGAAGAAGATATTGTAAAATCTGTCTATAAAATTTCTGATTTTAAAAACCAAGAAGAAGCCCAACAAAACACACGAAAAATTATCTTTCCATATCAAATCATCAAAGGAGTAGCAACTGCAATTCCAGAAAGTGAATTCAAAAAGAAATTTCCGAAATGCTATAATTATTTGCTTAGTGAAAAGCATGTTCTTTTGGCCAGGGATAAAGGAAAAGTAAAATATGAACCGTTTTATGTGTGGGGAAGAACTCAAGGACTAACAAAAAGGGGAAAGAAAATATTAAATCCGACTTTCAGTCAGCATCCACGGTTTCTTATGATTGAAGAAGAAGATGCCTACTTCACTAACGGTTATGGTTTTTACTTTAAAAACCAGGTACCAAGCGGATTTTTTACTGACCAGATAAATCCCATTAGCAAGGTTGAGAACATTGATGTAGTTCAAAAAATTCTCAATTCTGTTGTAATGGACTATTATGTAAGCAAAACAAGCGTTTCAATTGAAGGCGGGTACCCTTGTTATCAGAAAAACTTCATCGAGAAATTTTCAATTCCTGAACTTGACGAAAACGAGATTGAAATACTAAAGGGTTTGAATAACAGACAGGAGATTGATGATTTTTTGATTGACATTTATCAACTCAACTTACCAGCTCCAAACCGTCTATCATACATTGAGAGTAAGTTGTCTATAAAACCAGTATATGTGAGGTTTGAGAGGGAACAGCATGAATTCTGTGGCAATAATCCATCTGCTTTTAAATCAGCTTCATTTTCATAAATCTTAACAGGATTTTGGCTAAAGTCAACGATTAAAAGAGCCACTCTTTCATATTTGAAAAAATCATCCCCTTGTGTGTTTCGCATGTTTAGAGCTAAAAAACCATAAATGTATTCCTCCAATGATTTGGCAATTTTTGGAGATACAGGTTTGTAAATTACTTCTTTCAGCTTAACATGATTTGAGTCTAATTCTCTGGCAGATAACAAATAAACTTCACCTAAAACCATTTTTGGTAGCCGTCTATGAAGATTTAGCGGTTCAGCATACGTTCTTTCAAACATAGTGTCCTTGTTTTTTGCTAAAGAGCTTAATTGGCTTCTTAAATTAATGGCAAGAATGTGCTCTGAAAACAATTCTCCGTATGGATCAATTTTACCAGTATGCAGGCCATTATAGCTAATTGTTTCAGGGAGAGGGTTTAAATGATTCGGAAAAACACAAACATCCTGAGTCTTAAACTTCAAGAAACCTGCTATTTGTATTTCGGGTGAATTTACTCCTTGTGCTGGTTTTATCAAAGTAGAATTTGCACCCTTAGAAATCAAGTCTGACTTTACAACTTCATGTAAAACATTAATTGTTTGGCTGGAATTGATGACGGCTTTCTTTCCCGCTTCACCATTGGTAATAATGGCGTTCTCAATCATTTGCTTAATTGCTTCAAGACCTTGTTGTGCGTTCATTGAATTTGACATCTTTAAAAAAAACTTCAAGGGTTACGCCAAGCGCATTGGCTATTTTTTCAATGTTGACAATGGATATGTTTCTTTGCCCGTTTTCAACACTCGCGATGTAACTTCTATCTAAATCGGCAACATAAGACAACTCCTTTTGAGACATACCCTGAACCTCACGAAGTTCTCTTATTCTCTGACCAATTTTTTGTTTCACATCCATGCGGCAAAAGTGGGAATATGTTGACTATAAATCAAAGACTATGAGTAACATTCGAAAATAAATGCCAAACGAATTGAATGCAAATTTGAAGTATTACTCTATTCTATCCCAACAAAATCAAGATAGGTCATAAAAGGTTCTGTACCGACTAGCTTCTGCTGACTGCCGACTATATTCACCCATCTCATCCCAAAGCGCTTAACTCTCGCTGGGAGAAATTTCGGCTCTATTCATCCCGGAAACCTTATTAATTCTGATTTTGATAATAATTGAAAACCGAGGCCGTTTGTTAGCTTTAATTTGACTAACTATCGAAAAATTATACTCCCGCACATGTTACACCAACCGCTGAAACCGGCTAACGCTCTGCTCCTCGGATTGCTTTTCGCCGGTAACCTGCTTCTCGCTCAAACTGCCACCATCAGAGGTTTTATTTACGAAAAGGAGACCGGAGAGCCGGTAATTTTTACCAACGCTTACCTGCTGGGAACCACCTATGGTTCCACCAGCGACATCAACGGATACTTTGCCATCACGCAAATTCCCCCCGGTAGCTACACACTCCTTGTTACCTACCTGGGCTACGACACACTAAAGGTTGATGTCTCACTAAAACCCAACGACCTGCTGCAGAAGAACCTTTATCTCACCAAATCGTCGGTATTGCTCGACGCTGTGAATGTTTCAGCTGAACGCCAGGCGGTGCGCACCGAAACGAGGACTTCTGTGGTAAAAGTTACCCCGATCGACATCAAGCAAATCCCCAGCGTTGGTGGAAAAGCCGACCTCGCGCAGTACCTTCAGGTGCTTCCGGGCGTGGTTTTCACCGGCGACCAGGGTGGGCAGTTGTATATCCGTGGTGGGTCGCCCATTCAAAATAAAGTACTTCTCGATGGTATGGTCATCTACAATCCATTCCACTCCATTGGCCTCTTCTCGGTTTTCGATACCGAAATCATCAGAATTGCCGACATCTACACCGGCGGTTTCAATGCTGAACACGGCGGTAGAATTTCGTCGGTGATGGATATCACTACACGCGATGGAAACAAAAAGCATTATGCTGGTAAGGTTGGATTCTCCACCTTTGGCGCCAGTGCACTGCTCGAAGGTCCCATAAAAAAGCAATCGGAAGATGGCGGCGGTAGCTCCTCATTCCTCATCTCGGCAAAAAATTCGTATCTTGAGCAGAGTTCAAAACTGTTTTATGATTACATCAATGAGGATGGGCTTCCGTTTAACTTCCTCGATATCTACGGAAAAGTATCTCTCAACTCGGCCAATGGTAGTAAGGTGAATTTCTTTGGGTTCAATTTCGCCGACAAAGTGAATTACCAGGCCATTTCGGAATATTCGTGGGATGCTGCCGGGGGAGGTGTCAATTTCGTTGTAATCCCAGGACGTACTCCCGTATTGATGGAAGGTATTTTTGCCTATTCTTCCTACGATATGCGTCTGGATGAAGAAGGTAAAGATCCGCGCACCAGCTCAATAAACGGTTTCAATGCCGGGTTTGATTTTACCTATTTCCAGGGCAAAAATGAAATCAAGTATGGCATCGAAATTGGCGGGTTCACTACCAATTTTGCTTTCTTCAACGACCTTGGCCAGAGTGTATCTCAGGAACAGAACACTACCGAACTCGCTGGCTTTTTCAAGTACAAAATTTCGACGGGGAAATTCCTGATCGAGCCTGGTATCCGTCTGCAATGGTACGCCTCGCTTTCCGATTTTTCTTTTGAACCGAGGCTTGCCATGAAATATAACTATTCCGACAACACACGGTTTAAACTTGCCGCAGGGCTATATTCTCAAAACCTCATCAGCGCACGCTCCGACAGGGATGTGGTGGATCTTTTCTACGGATTTCTGTCAGGACCCGACCAGACCTTGATTGATTTCGACGGAAACGAAACCAAAGACAAGCTGCAAAAATCAGCACACATCATCCTCGGTGTTGAGCAGGATTTGTCGCGTAATTTTACGGTAAATCTCGAGGGCTATTTCAAAGCATTCCCCCAATTGACCAATCTGAACCGCTACAAAATTTACGATGCCAACACTGCACCTCCAGGCACCTCACAGCTTCTGTATTCCGATTTTATTGTGGAAAAAGGAGAAGCAATGGGTGTTGATCTCTCGTTAAAATACAGCAAAAACAGGCTTTACCTCTGGACAGCCTACTCATATGCTTTCGTAAATCGTTACGACGGTGTGCAATGGTACAATCCGCATTTCGACCGCCGGCACAACCTCAATATGCTTGCCGCCTACTCTATCGGAGACCTGAGGCAGTGGGAGTTCAGTGCGCGATGGAACTTTGGAACCGGATTTCCATTTACCCAATCACAAGGATACTATGAGAAACTCTTGTTTTCAGATGGCATAAATTCTGACTACATGACCGAAAACGGAATACTCGGCATTGATTACGCAGAGCTGAACCAGGGGAGATTACCCACATATCACCGTTTTGATGTGAGCCTGAAGCGGACATTTTTCTTCTCTGAAAGGACAAACCTGATGGTTGATTTCAGCGTTACCAATGTTTACGATCGTCCTAATGTATTCTACGTAAACCGGACATCTGGTGAAGTGGTCCGTCAGTTGCCAATTATGCCCAGTATTGGGGCTACCTTTTCATTCTAATTCCGGGTTTCAGGCATTTCAATCACCGCAATTGCAGCCACATGAACAGCCTTTTCGTGGTTTGCAGGCAACTGGTAATCCCGCTTCTACCCATTTCAAAATCCCGCCGTCGAGATTTGCTGCATCATGAAAGCCTTGATAATAAAGAAGATTCACGATTTTTGAGCTCCTGATTCCAGCGCGGCAGGCTACAATCACCGTTTTATCCTTTGGAATTTTATCAAGGCTGTAGATTACCTTGCCAAGGGGCATATAGATGACCTCAGGAACACTAAATTTTTCAGCGTTCCACTCCTCAGGCTCACGAACATCAAGCATTACAGCGGCATCTTTCAACAGCAGGTCGAAGGCATCCTCAGGCGCAATGTGCTGTACGCCTTCGATGTGAAATTCCTGGAATTGTGGCATTGGGTGTTTGGTAGCAGTAATCATAGAGGATAATATCAGAAATTTTTTTGCAAAATTACCAGAATTCCATAACCAGACATGGACAACGGACATGAGTTTTTATGCAGCTTAACGGAAATATGATCGTGATTTAAAACTCATAAATAATACTGAATATCCCAAAATGCCCGTCGCTGAATGGGTTAAAGTAGTGCCCCTGAAAGGTAATCATTTCTTTAATGGTAAATCCGGCAGTTAAACCGGTATCCCATCCCGGCTGGTCATTTCGGATTGCTGTCGCCTGGCTGGTCAGGCCAACGAAAGTATTTTCATTTTTGTCGGGTGTAAAAGTCAATTCCGACCAACTGTAATAGAAGGAATTATCGCCATCGTTTAACTCAAAAACGTATTCCATCTCATTGTAAAATTCAAATCTCTTCCAGCACAGGTCAACCTCCAATCCCGGAACTATTCCATCAGTGAGGCCAACGGCAAACCCGACCATTGGGGTAATGGCGTATTCCAGAGCGTTGCCACCTTTAAAATTATATCCCCCAAAAAGCGAAAAGGTTTCGCGGTCTTCATAATTATATCGGGCCTCCAGGTGAAGTTTTTCTTTTTCGGCCTTAAAAACCGGAAGCAGGTAAAAATCATCGGGGTAGATGTAAAACATCCCAATGGCCTCGAAATCCCATTCCTTTTTGTCGGTTTTTTGAGCAAAGGCAAGTGATGTGAAGAGCAACATCAGTCCTATCAGCGTAATTTTTTTGTTCATTTTTCAGATCGTCAGTTATTTGTAATTTTTTCAAAAGGCGGCAATTACAATCGGTTAGATGTTGCCGTTAATGATGTTACAAATTTATCGGAAAAATGGTTGATCCGACTTGATTACCAAATCATTTTTTTCGATGGAATCGGGGAGGCAATCGCTGCCTGGCGCGCGGTTACTTGTAAAACTTTTCCACTGTAAACAGGTCATCGGCCAGGCCAACATCAAATTTCACATCGCTGGTGGTAATTCGGGTCGAGGATTTTTTCTTCAGCGTGGTCATAGTCACTTCGTCAGCATTCCAGTATTTACCGATCTTCGAGTACCTGTATCTTGCCTCTTTGGATTTGCTGCCCGATTTATCGTAATAATCAATGGCTATGGGGAAGAAGTCTGATTTATCAATGGAAATGACCAATTTCGAGTAGTTCGATTTATCGGATTTTGGTGTCAGTTCAAGAATAAACCTGTCGGATTCGGTTGATGTCAATTTAGCGTTATACCTTTCAGCATAGGGACTTGTGGGAATATCTTCGATCGAAAAATCGGTTCCGGTGAAGGCCTGGCTTTTGGCCAGCAGGGAGATTTTTTTTGGTTTGTCAAAAGCGGGCATATACAACCACATCACATCACCGGGGAGCGAAAGTGTAGCAATCCCTTTCTGCTTTTCAGGCCTGGTGTAGCGATAAATCTTTTTGTCGGCGCCCTTTTGCAGCAACACTGCCTCTCTTAACTTATCATCTTTGCTGTCGTTGATTACTTCGATTTTGATATTGCCTTGCTTGTCTTTTGGGGCAAAGATCACCTGGTCCATTTTTTTCAGGATCTCCTGTCCGTCCTGCGCTTGCAAAAAGTTTGTGCTGAAGAATATTACAAAAAAAACCAAGGATCTTTTCAAAATTAGCATAGCAGGAATAATTGATTGGTTTATAATGCTTTATGATTAATTTTCTTTCTGTTGATCAAAATCAGGATCACCGGCAAAAGGGTTAACGCACCCAGGCTTGATCCGATCATACTTAAACCGATCAGCAGCCCGAAATATTGTAATGGCAGCATCTCCGAAAATATCAGCACCAGGAATCCTGCTGTTACCGAAAACATATTGATTATGATGGCTTTGCCGCTGACCAGAATAGTGTCCTGGATGGCTTTGTTGATGTCCTCGCCCCGGCTCAGCCAGTAGTTTACATTGGAGATTACATGAATCGAATAATCAATACCAATCCCGATAGCGATGCTTGCCACCAGCACGGTAGCGATATTTAGCGGAATGCCGGATAAACCCATCACTCCGAAAAGAATGATGATGGCTGCTATCATCGGGATGGTGGCCAGTAGTCCTTTTACCAGCGACCGGAAAATCAGCCCGACAATAATGACAACAAAAACAACAGCAATGGTCAGGCTTCCGATCTGGCTTCTTAGCAGGCTGCTGTTCATGGTTACATCAATGAAGGGCATACCGGTAAATTGAATCGTGAAGTCTTCGCTCTTATTTTCCTGGACAAATCGCTCCATATACTCCTCAAAAGCTCTCTTGGATTCGTCATCCGACGAGATAAACTTTGAGATAATGATGCCCTGATCGAGGTCTTCCGTAACCATTCTCCCGACCATTTCGTTCCCGTCAATCAGAAACCACAATTGCTCAATTGTTCCCTGATCATCAGGAATGCCCTGTCCTTCTCCAAAACCTTCGTATAGCCGTGCTATTAGGCTTGCAACCGATTGCGTGGTCTGGATATCCGGACTTTTTTTCATATAGGCCTCACATTCGAGCATGGTCTTCAGTAACTCAGGATTTTGCATATCGCCGGTGAAAAGGACAAATACCGGTTTCGTGCCACCAAAGTCGCGTACCATGATTTCTTCAGCAGTTCTTGCAGGATTGCCGGGTTTGAAATAATCCTGAATGTTGACGTTACGCTCAATAAAAAAAATCCCGCTGAAACTAATGACAATCATTACGGCCCAGGCAATAAGCGTGTATTTAGGATGTTTGAAGAGAAGATATGCCAGTGGTTCGAGAAGCATCGAAGCCAGTGCGGGCTTAAGATTAGCTGGGTTTTTATCGGATTCAGGGTTTTGGTGCTTGAAAAATGAGACCAGGGCAGGCATAAAAAACAGGGATAAAACAACCGAAAACAGTGTACCCAGGGCAGTGAAAAGACCAAAATCACGAATCATCGTCAGGTAAGACCCAAAGATGAAAGATACAAAACCCACCATTGTAGTAAGTGCTGCCAGCAATACCGGAATAAAAATATAGGTTAATGCAAGGATTACAGATTTGCTGCTCTCCATTTCTTTGTAAAGCGAAATTCTGTTGAGCACATGTATAACATAAGCGCTGCCGATGGCCAGTAGCAGAATTGGGATGTTGTTGGATATCATGGTTAATTCGAATCCACCCAAAGCCATAACCCCAATAGTCCACACAATCGCTATGGCCGATGTCAGCAAGGGAAGAATTACTCCCCTTTTGGTGCGGAATCCAAGGAACAGCACTAAGGCTATGACCAGAAAAGAGATGGGGATCAATTTGTACAAATCGGCTGAAATCATTTTGGAAATGGCTGAAACCAGCATCGGAGATCCGGCGTAATATATCTTTTCCGGTAGTTGCATCTCTGCTATCATCTCCTTGATCCTTTTAGCCAGGCTTCCGGCGTCAGCGCTCTCCATCATTGTGAACATGATGATGCTGGATTTTCCGTCTGCCGAAATGATAAAGCCTCTGTACATCTCCTCCGAAAGCGCCTTTTCCCTGAGTGTCGCCATCTCTTCTCCGGTCTGGGGAAGATGGTCTTCATCTATCAGTTTTCCCACTTCCAAACCTTCATCACCAGCGGAAATGCTGACAATATTAGTTATGCTGGTAACCGACGAAATGCCCTCCATCAATTGAAGCGAATCGGTAATTTGCCCGATATGACCTATAACTTCAGGTTGAAAAATGTTATCGCTTTGAAGGATTATCATTCCGATTTTATTACCACCAAAACGTTCCCCCACCTCTTTGAACAAAGAAGCGTGCGGGTCGTCGTCAGGTAAAGAATTGATAACATCGGAATTAATCCTGATTTTTGTAATTTGATACCCTAAGACAATGGTAATCAATAGCGTTGAGACTATAATTAACCATCTGAATCGTATGATGAGGCCAGCAAGATGCTCCATGAAATTTGATTTCTTATTCAAAAGTTTTGACAAAAATAGGTATATTGAGGTTATTCTGAAACCAGCGGTGATGAAGAATCAGGCGAAGCTATTTGTTAAGCCTTGTGAATTCAGGTTGTTTGACCGGCGGATAGTGGATGAATGATGAAAATATCACGGGTACCCTTCCGTTAATCAGATGGATTTTATAATTGCTCAAAAATTTATATGCACGAGATCGAACCCTATTATTCCTGGAGGCATCTTTACATTGCCTCGGAGGATGAACGCTCGCCATTCTTTGAGCGACATTACAGTGAATTTGAGTTCACACATTCGGTTTACGATCATTACATCCATCCGCAGTGGGACGAAATGGGCTCTGCAACACTTTACCTTAAGGTTCTCTATGCCGATTACGCAAAAAATTTTGCCGTTATCGAGCTGCTCGGCGAGTGGAACGACTGCTTGTACAACGACATCATGTTTTTTAAACGAAACATTATCGAACCCATGATAGAAGAGGGAATTGACAAATTCATTCTGATTGGCGAAAACGTGCTCAATTTCCACGCCTCCGAAGACGACTATTATCAGGAATGGTTTGATGAAATTGGTGATGGCTGGATTTCGGCCATCAACTTCCGGCAACATGTGCTCGACGAATTTGCCCGTGCCAACATTGATTACTATATTGCTTTTGGCGGTCCCTTTGACCATGTGGACTGGCGAACCATAGGCCCCAATCAGCTTTTCGAACGGGTGAGTCAATTGATAATAAAACGATTAACAGCCTGACCATGAAGAAGTCGGTTATTCTTAAAATCTATGGCAGAGTGCAGAACGTGGGATTTCGCTATCACACAAAAAAAACTGCCGATTCCCTTCATATCACAGGGTTTGTCAAAAATCAACCCGATGGCTCTGTCTATATCGAAGCTGAAGGTGACGAAGTAAGCCTTGATCATTTTATTCTATGGTGTCAGAACGGTCCTTTGTGGGCAAGGGTTGAACGGGTTGATCAACAACCCTCCCCAGTTCAGAAATTTGAGGGATTTGTGGTTAAATAGCACTGGCGTGAAAAGAAAAAGCCCTTCACATTTCTGCAAAGGGCCTTTCTTGATTCTAAGTTGAATGTTTGAATAATTACCAAACCAATGATGAAATGAAGTTTTGACCACTAAACTAGTGCAGGAGGAGCACTTTTCAAAAGGAGAGGGGGGATTCTGTTTTGAGGGTCATTCGATTACATCCAGACTTAGTTATCAAAGAACGAAAAAAATTAAAAGAGTGATTGTACCATAAAAACTGCGGCTAAGATAATACAAGAAATATCCGGATTCCAAATTTTTTTCTCACAGTTTTTTAAGTCAAAATAAGGCGCTGTATCTATTTTGAGAATGAGTGTAAGGGATTTGAAAATGAATGTTGGAGATTTAAAAATGAGTGTTGTTGAAAACTTTTTTTAAAAACCCCTAATTTATATCTATTCTAAATAATTTGAGTGCCAAAAATCCCGATTTTTCCCCATGAACCAGGTCTCTTTTGACAGATTTTTACTGAAAATTCGATCAAAATTCAATAAACCCGGATTAACATGTAATTAATTGAAAAACAGCTCTATATGTTATAAAAGGTGATTGATTAACCTTCCGGAGTCAATCAGTTCTTTTAAGCTTCTTTCAAACCTTGCGTTCTTCAGGGCTTCCAGGTAGTTGAGGTTGTGCATGTCGCTGCCGGCAAGTTCAACCATGTTATTTTCGATGAGCCTCTCGGCTATCTTTTTCACCTCTCCCGAATAATAACCGGCCAGAGAACTGATATTGATCTGAAAAATAACCCCCCGATCTTTCAGCTCTTCATATTTACCGAAATTTTTGAAGAAATAGGAATAGCGTTCAGGGTGAGCCAGGATGATTTTGTAACCTGCTATTTGCAAATCGAAAAAGTAATCCTTCCAATGGGGGTATTCGTTGAAATAGGACATCTCGACCAGCAGGTAATTTTTACCAAAAGTGAGCAGATTGCGGGCTGCGAGTTTTTCACCGAATTTTTCATCAATCAGATACTCAGCAGCAGCCTCGATTTCTATGGTGATATTTTGTTTTTTGAGCTCTCGTTTCAATTGTTCCAATCCCGGGAAAATTGTTTCCGCCGAATTCTGGTAAAACTCGCCCTGGATATGCGGCGTAGTAATCAGTTTGGAGTATCCCAGCGCCATCATGCCTTTTATAAGTTCAACCGATGTCTCCAAAGAATCGGCGCCATCATCAATTTTCGGGATCAGGTGCGAGTGCATATCCGTTTTAAGCACCGATAAATCAACGGGTTTAAGCTGTCTGGAGGCTGAAAAGATATTTTTGAGAAATGACATTGTGCTGATTTTGGGATGCAATAATACGATAAATCGAACAACCTGTGTGAGTTACTAAGTTTCTCTCTTGAAGGAAAATATCTTTTGAGGAATGATCTGAAATCAAAAAGTCGGCAGTGGCCAGTCATAAGTCGGCAGTCATCAGTAAACACCCATTTACCCATTACCCCATCACCCCATTCCTGCATGATGCGCATACTGATCCCGAATTTTCTTTAGTTAGTTTTTTAACCTAACTGGCTATTTCTCTGCTACCACAAGCATTTCGAAGTCGGATGTGGTCAGTTGGTCGTTGCGACTGAAGGCCCCCAGCTTAGCGCCGTAAATGTCAACTTTGCTGAATCCGGCGGATTTAAGCAGCCAGGTAATTTCCGGCGGAACGTAGTACCTTTCGTTGCAGTGTAATTCGATCTTTTTTCTGCCGTCATCTTCAGCATAGGTGATGTTATGGTCGCGAAAAGTCATCAGATCAAAATGGTGATTGTCGTAGGTTGCGTTGCCCTCTTCTGTAGTGGATTCGTGAAATTCTTTAAGAGAATGGAAAAGCGGAAAAAGCCCGTTGAGGGTGGTAAATATCAGTTTTCCGGGGGTTTTCAGCGCTTTTGAAGCATTCAACAGAATCTGGTAATTCATTTCGTCGGTTTCCATAAGCGGAAATGCGCCCTCGCAGATCATCAGGGCAAGGTCAAATTCATCCTTAAAAGGCAGATTCCGGGCATCATGCTTTAGAAATGTTACTTCGAGATTTTCATTTACAGCCTTTTCCCTGGCTCTTTGAAGAAGGGAATCGGACAGGTCAATTCCGGTAATGTTGTAGCCTCTTTTGGCCATTTCGATGCTGTGTCGCCCGGTTCCGCAGGCAATGTCAATAATACGGCGGCTTTTGTCAAAATCAAGCTCTTTTTCGAAAAAATCACACTCTCCGGTGGTTCCGTGTACAAAACACTCCTGGTCGTATTTCAAACCGTAATTTTCGAATAACAACTCGTACCACTGTTTCATTTTGGATAGGATTATTTCATTTTTAATAAACATAAAGTACATTTCACATCGCCGGACATCATGCTGATCTCATACTCCTGCGATTTCAGATATTCTTCAAAAACCGTCCTTTTCTCCGGTTCACGCTGAATCAGCTCAATCACCCGCTTTGTCAGCGGTTCGTGGATTCGTCTGTTGGCCTCATTCATCGAATCAGAATCGAACAGAATCTCATCAACCAGTTCAAAACCAGCCTCTTCGATCATTTTGTAAAAGTCGGATTTTTTATGGCAACGCTGGTATATGCCTGAATAATCATCCTCGACCCAACCATCATCCATAATCACAAATCCTTCGGGATTAAGAGTGGTGGCTATTTTATTGAGGGTCTGATTTAAGGTTCCCAGAATCTGACCAACAGCGCCAAGGATCACAAGGTCAAATCCTTTTAGCCCACTGATCTTTTCCCTGGCATCGGCCACCTCAAAAACACAGCGATCGGCTACTTTATGTTTTTCAGCAAACATTTGAGCCTCCAGGATAAATTCCGGCAATCCATCAATTCCTAAAACGCTACAATTCAAATTTTTAGCCAGGTTAATAGAAACGGCGCCTTTGCCGCATCCCAAATCGAGGATTTTTAACGGCGATCTTTTTACATGGCGACTTACCAAAGTAAGCACCAGCCGGGGGTCGGTGCCCAACTCCCATAAATCCTGCAGAATATAAGGCAAATAAGGATAAATCTGCGGATTGGCCGAGCCATCGAGCGATTCAAGAACACTTTGCTTTAGATCTTCCATAAGAGCAACAAAGATACCTGAAATTCAATTTAAAGCCTGATAACAAAAATCGCTTTGCCATCGCCAGGTGCATAGAAGTCAGCTACGGTGGCCTCGCACGTGAATCCATTTTTTTCATAAAAAAGCCTTGTGGGCTTGTACTGCTCTTTGGTTGAGGTTTCGGCCACAAGCAATCTTCCGTTCAGCAACTTTACCTGTCTGATGGTTTCATGTAAAACGCTGATGCCGGCGCCTTTGCCGCGGAAATGGTCATGGGTAACAATCCAGTACAAATCGTAGGTACCGGCGATGCAGGGGGTTGGCCCGTAGCAGGAATAGGAAACGACTTTTCCCTCATATTCGGCGAAAACAAAGAAGTAGCCGCTTTCGATCCCATTTTTCAGACGTTCATCGGCCAATTCGCAGGCAACGGGTATTTCGTGTTCGTAAAAAAAACCGGTTGACCGGACGATCTTTTCAATGGTTGAAACGTCCTCGGGCTTTACTTCGTAACGGAAACGGATGTCGGTCAGGTTGTTCATTTTTTAATTGCATCATTAATAATTTGTTCGACAGCCTGGGTGAATGTAATCCCGGCGTGCTCGCAGGCGGCGTAAAATCCGCTTCCCGGGGTGATGCAGGGGTTAGCATTTACTTCGAGGATGTAAGGATTGCCGGCGTTGTCCATCCTGAAATCTACCCTTGCATAGCCTCTCAATCCCAGTGTCTTCCAACATTTCACGGATAAATCGGCAAGATTTTTACGGATTTTATCGCCATCTTCACCCAGATCATAGGTGCGAATGGTGTTTTGATACTCAAAGCTATCTTCATTCCATTTCGACTTGTATCCCAACACTTTAGGCTTATTTTCGGGATAATCAACAAATCGAATTTCGGCCACAGCGAGCACCTGTGGCTCATCATCACCGGCCAGCATCGAAACATTGAACTCGCGCCCATCTATGTAAGGCTCAATGAAATAGAGATTATCTTTCAACTTTGAGATCTTCTCGATGTCGGATCCAGGCATTTCAAAAACCGAATCTTCATCCAGCCCCAGCGAACCCTCTTCCCACATAGGTTTCAAAATGTATTTGCCCGGAAGTAACTCTTTTGCTTCTGATGGTTTCCAGGTTGATGGCGCGGGCAATTTGGACCCTGCAAGGGCTTGTTTGGTCAAAGTTTTGCCTGCAGTCAGGAACATGGGAACAGTTGGATTTCCGGTGTAAGGGATCTGCAGAACTTCGAGCAATGCCGGTACAAAATAGACAATAGCACCGTAATTTTCCAACGATTCAGCCAAGTTGAAAACCAGGTCGGGTTTCTCGTTCTGAAGGAAAGCGAAGGCCTCAGCCAGGTTGAGTGTCATGGGAAGTTCAATGGGTTGATGCCCCAGCTCCTTCAGGCACCCCGAAACGAGCGCTACTTCGTGGAGTATATCCAGCTCGTCCTCCAGCGCGTTTTTGCCGGGTTGGTTGTAAGTGATGACAATTTTCATGAAAAGTTTTGTT
>Ga0209835_1001105_pt1 | contig 15684 bp, 15 predicted proteins | sample LakKivwa52mmetaG_FD_184138 | JGI IMG/M metagenome (GOLD analysis project Ga0209835, IMG submission 184138) | Anoxic lake water microbial communities from Lake Kivu, Rwanda to study Microbial Dark Matter (Phase II) - Lake Kivu water 52m metaG... | ecosystem: Environmental > Aquatic > Freshwater >...
ACGAGTTTCATGGATCCTGACCTGCCGCTGGAGCCCGAAACGGCGTCGCTGGCCAATTTGGCCGAGGTCGATCTGCTGCTCGATGTCGAGGAACAGACTGCGGATGCCGTGTCGATCCCCGTGCCCGCCGAGTGGGGCGACGGCCGTGCCGATTGCCTGTTGCGCATGGAGTTCGTCGCGCCCGTGCCGCTGTCGGTGCTGTGGGAAGAACATCGCGACTGGTCGTCGCGTATCGACAAGCCGATCCAGTGGCTTGGCCTTGAAGAAAAGAGCGGTCACTGGCGCACGCTGTTCCCGCAGGATTCCGGCAGTGTGAAGCATCTCGCCGTCGCCGTGCAGCTGGTCGACCGGCTCGGTGCAGTCAGCCAGGAAACACTGAAGATTTTCATCGAAGGTGCTTCCCGCCTCGCCCAGCGTTTCGTCGGCCGTGTCGAAACCCCGCCGGTCGCGACACTGCTCGAACGCGCGCAGGAGCTCGATGCCTTTTGCGCCTCGGTGGATCTGCAACTCAGCGTGCATGTCCTGCCGCTGAATACTGCCCACATGTCCGGCGCACTGCTCAAGCCGTTGCTCGAACAATCCGGCCTGAAGCTCGAAGGCGAGCGTTTCGTCGCGACCGACGAAACCGGCGCCGAAGCCTTCGCGCTCATCTGTCGTTCCGCGACATCCTTCCCGGCCGAACGCGTCGAGGCGATGGAGCTGATCGACCTGATCTTCAGCCTCGACGTCCCGCGTGTCGCCGCAGGCGCGCAGACCTTCGACCGCATGGTCGCCTTTGCCCGCCAGTGCGCGACCACCCTTGGCGGACAAGTGGCCGATGCGCATCGCAAGCCCTTGCCCGATAGCACGATCGCCACGATTCGCGGCCGCATCGAGGAGTTGCAGAACCGCATGGCCGACCGCGGCATCGCCGCCGGCGGCGTGCGCGCCCTGCGCCTGTTTGCCTGATGCCGCCGAGTTCCGCCGGCGATCCGAGCAATCGCGCAGCCTTCCTGCGCGCCGAGATCGAACGGCACAACCATGCCTACTACGTGCTCGACGCACCGACGATTCCCGACGCCGAATACGACAAGCTGTTCCGTGAGCTGCAGGAAATCGAGGCGGCGCATCCGGAACTGCGCACGGCCGATTCGCCGACGCAGCGGGTGGGTGGTGCGCCCTTGCCTGAATTCAGGCAAGTCCAGCACGCGGTGCCGATGCTGTCGCTCAACAATGCCTTCAGTGCCGAGGAGGCCGAGGCCTTCGATCGCCGCTGCCGTGAAGGACTTGGCATGGCGCTCATCGACTACGCCTGCGAGCCGAAGTACGACGGCCTCGCGATCACGCTGCGCTACGAGCAGGGCGTCTTCGTGCAGGGCGCGACGCGCGGTGACGGCTTCACCGGCGAGGACGTGACACAGAATCTGCGTACCGTGCGCAATATCCCGTTGCGGCTGACCGGGAACGACGTTCCAGTCGTGATCGAGGTGCGTGGCGAAGTGCTGATGCTGCGCAGCGATTTCGAACGCCTCAATGAACGCCAGCGGGCACGCGGTGACAAGGAGTTTGCCAATCCGCGCAATGCCGCCGCGGGCAGCCTGCGCCAGCTCGATCCGAAGATCACCGCGCGGCGGCCGTTGCGCTTCTTCGCCTATGGAATTGGCGAGACGAGTGCCGTCTCGCCAGCGCCGACTTTTCATTCCGGCATGATGGAAAAGCTCGCCGGATGGGGATTTCCGGTAGCGAAAGAGCGTGAAGTCGTGCAGGGACTCACGGGCCTGCTCTACTTCTACGAACGCATCGGCGTCGAGCGACGCTCATTGCCCTACGACATCGATGGCGTGGTGTACAAGGTCGACCGTCTGGTCGATCAGGAAACGCTGGGTTTCGTTTCGCGTGCGCCGCGCTTCGCGATCGCGCACAAGTTCCCCGCCGAGGAAGCGCTGACGACCGTCGAAGCCATCGACGTGCAGGTCGGCCGCACCGGTGCGATCACGCCGGTCGCGCGTCTCGCCCCGGTGTTTGTCGGGGGCGTGACGGTGACGAATGCCACGCTGCACAACGAGGACGAAGTCCGTCGCAAGGACGTGCGGGTCGGCGATACGGTGATCGTGCGCCGTGCCGGTGACGTGATTCCCGAGGTTGTCTCCGTCGTGCCGGAAAAGCGTCCGATCATGGCTCCCGAATTTGTCATGCCCAAGGCCTGTCCGGTGTGCGGTTCGGCCATCGAGAAGCCGGAGGACGAAGCCATCGCCCGCTGCACCGGCGGGCTGTTCTGCCCGGCCCAGCGCAAGCAGGCGCTGCTGCACTTTGCCTCGCGCCGGGCCATGGACATCGAGGGCCTTGGCGAAAAGCTGGTCGATCAGTTGATTGACAACGCCATCATCAAGACGCCGGCTGATCTCTACAAACTGTGCATCCTGGCGTTGGCGAATCTGGAGCGCATGGCGGAGAAATCAGCGTCGAACCTGCTCGCTGCCATCGACAAGAGCCGGCAGACGACACTGGCGCGCTTCATCTTCGCGCTGGGTATCCGTAATGTCGGCGAGGCGACGGCCAAGGATCTGGCCCGTCATTTCGGCTCGCTGGATGCGCTGTTGGCCGCCAATTTGGAGGCGCTCCAGCAGGTGCCCGATATCGGTCCGGTGGTGGCGACGTCGATTGGCCGCTTCTTTGCGGAACGCCATAACCGCGAGGTGATCGAACAACTGCGTGCAGCCGGCGTGCATTGGCCAGAAGGCGAGCCAGCGGCTGTCGTGACCTCCGCCATCGCCGGCAAGACTTTCGTATTGACCGGGACGCTGCCGACGCTGACCCGCGAGGCGGCCAAGGAATTGATCGAAACGCGCGGCGGCAAGGTCGCCGGTTCGGTGTCGAAGAAGACCGACTTCGTCGTTGCCGGCGCCGAGGCGGGTTCGAAACTCGCGAAAGCGCAGGAATTGGGCGTTACCATACTCGACGAGTCACAATTCATGGAGTTGCTGGAGCAATGAACAAAGTCACCAAAGCCGTCTTCCCGGTTGCCGGCATGGGCACGCGCTTCCTGCCCGCGACGAAGGCAAGCCCGAAAGAGATGTTGCCAATCGTCGACAAACCCTTGATCCAGTATGCGGTGGAAGAAGCCGTCGCCGCTGGCATCACCGACATGATCTTCGTCACCGGCCGCTCCAAGCGCGCCATCGAAGACCACTTCGACAAGGCCTACGAACTCGAAAGCGAACTGGAACGGCGCGGCAAGACCGAATTGCTTGAGTTCGTGCAGAACCTGCTGCCGAAGAACATGAACTGCATCTACATCCGCCAACAGGAAGCGCTTGGCCTTGGCCACGCGGTGCTTTGCGCCAAGCCGGTGGTCGGCGACGAACCCTTCGCCGTGCTGCTCGCCGACGACCTGCTCGATGGCGATGTGCCGGTCATGAAGCAGATGGTCGACGCCTACGACTACTACCGCTGCTCGGTGCTCGGTGTGCAGGATGTCCCGCGTGAAGACACCGCCAGCTACGGCATCGTTGCCGCCAAACCGCTGGCCGAACGTGTCGAACGCATCGACGCGATCGTCGAGAAGCCGAAACCCGAAGCTGCGCCTTCGACGCTCGCCGTGGTCGGGCGTTACGTGCTGACCTCGCGTATTTTCGACCACCTTGAAAAGCAGCAGGCGGGGGCGGGCGGTGAAATCCAGCTCACGGATGCGATTTCCGCCTTGCTGACCGAACAGCAGGTGCTGGCCTATCGCTACCAGGGCGTGCGCTACGACTGCGGTTCGAAGCTCGGTTATCTGCAGGCCACCGTCGAGTACGCGCTGCGTCATGCCGAGGTGGGCGCGGACTTCGCCGCCTATCTGCGCTCGCTGGAGAAACTGCCTTGACCCCTGGCAACGCCGACCTGCACTGTCACTCGACCACCTCCGATGGCTTGATGGCGCCTGCCGCGCTGGTGGAGCGCGCCAAGGCGAACGGGGTCGACCTGCTGGCGCTGACCGACCATGACGAAATCGGCGGGCTCGATGAGGCTAAATCCGCTGCGGATGCGCTTGGCTTGAACTTCGTGACGGGCGTCGAGATCTCGGTGTCCTGGGGCGACGACCAGACCGTGCATATCGTCGGGCTTAACTTCGACCATCGCCATCCTGACCTTGTCGCGGGCCTGGAGCGTGTGCGCAGCGGACGCGATGCCCGCGCTGGGCTGATGGCCGTCGAATTGGCGAAAGCCGGTATCGACGGCGCCTACGAAGGTGCGCTCAAGTATGTCGGCAACCCGGCACTGATCTCGCGCTCGCATTTCGCGCGCTACATCGTCGAGCGTGGCTTCGCGCCCGACGTCAAGACGGTATTCGATCACTGGCTCGCCAAGGGCAAGCCGGGCTATGTCAGCCATTCCTGGGCGGAATTGCAGGAGGCGGTGGGCTGGATCAGGGCGGCGGGCGGTATCGCGGTAATTGCCCATCCAGGCCGCTACCGGCTGACGCCCGCCGAACGACGCGAGTTGTACGTCGCCTTCAAGGCGTGTGGCGGTCAGGGTATCGAGGTCGTCTCCGGTTCAAGCAATGAAGCCGAAATCCGTGAGTTTGCCGGCATTGCCCGTGAGTTCGGCTTTCTGGCCTCGCGTGCATCGGATTTCCATGGGCCGGGCGAGAGTTGGATCGATCTTGGTCGCATGGTGCAACTGCCGCCGGATTTGCAGCCCGTCTGGGCGAATTGGAGTTGATGCCCCGATGGCCGATTTTTTCGAAATGCATCCGAAGAACCCGCAACCGCGCCTGATCGCGCATGCGGCGGAAATCATTCGCAAGGGTGGGCTCGCCGTCTTCCCGACCGACTCCGCCTATGCGCTGGGCGGGCATCTTGGCGATGCCGCGCTGCTTGAACGCATCCGGCGCATCCGGGGCGTGGACGAGCGTCACCATTTCACGCTGCTGTGCCGCGACCTGTCCGAGATCGCCACTTACGCGCGCGTCGATAACACCCAGTACCGCATGCTCAAGGCCGCAACGCCGGGCAGCTACACCTTCATTCTCGAAGGCACCAAGGAGCTGCCGCGCCGCGTGCTCCACCCCAAGCGCAAGACGATCGGACTGCGCGTACCGGATCATCCCGTCGTGCTGGCGCTGCTGGCGGCGTTGAACGAGCCGATCCTGAGTTCGACGCTGATCCTGCCCGGTGACGAAGATCCGCTGTGCGACTCTGAGGAAATCTGCAACCGCCTCGACACGCAGGTCGATCTGATCATCGATGCCGGTACCTGCGGCAGCGGGGCGACGACCGTGATCAATCTGGTCGGCGGTGCTCCTGAACTCCTGCGCGCCGGCAAGGGGCCGCTCGAACCTTTCGGGCTGGTTGCCGAATAGCGTCGTCTAAAATCCGCTCCTGCAATGGAAAACCTGATCCAAACTCTGGCGATTTACGCCATACCCGTGTTGTTCGCGATCACACTACACGAAGCCGCCCACGGCTATGTAGCACGTCATTTCGGCGACCCGACCGCATGGCAACTGGGGCGGATAACGCTTAATCCATTGCGCCATATCGACCCGGTCGGGACGGTTCTCGTGCCGGCGTTGACAGTGTCGCTAGGTGGCTTCTTCTTTGGCTGGGCCAAGCCCGTCCCAGTTGATTTCGGGCGCCTGCGCAAGCCCAAACAGGACATGTTCTGGGTCGCCGCCGCCGGACCGGGGGCGAATCTAGCGATGGCCTTCGCCTGGGCAGCTTTACTGAAACTGGCGGTGGTCATGCCGGATAATGCGTATAGTCTGCCGCTTGCGGAGATGGCGCGCGCCGGCATCAGCGTGAACGCAATGCTGATGCTGCTGAACCTGTTGCCAATCCCACCTCTGGATGGCGGTCGCATAGTCGTAAGTCTTTTGCCACCTCCATTTGCTTGGAAGTTCGCTCAGCTGGAGCGTTTTGGTTTTGTAATCCTTTTGGCTTTGCTATTCCTTGGGGTTCTTGATTACATTCTTAGCCCATTGCGTTGGTATTTTCTTTTCTTCATCAAAAATCTGTTTTCCCTCTGACTATGTTCGTCGAACGCGTTCTCTCCGGCATGCGCCCCACGGGTCGCCTCCATCTGGGCCATTACCACGGTGTGCTGGCCAACTGGATCAAACTCCAGCACGAATACCCCTGCCTGTTTTTCGTTGCCGACTGGCATGCGCTGACCACGGCCTACGACGAGCCGGGCACGATCACGCAGAACGCCTGGGACATGGTGGTCGACTGGCTGGCCGCCGGCGTCGACCCGGCGCAGGCGACGATCTTCATCCAGTCGCGCGTGCCCGAGCACGCCGAGCTGCATCTCCTCCTGTCGATGATGACGCCGCTGGGCTGGCTCGAGCGCGTGCCGACCTACAAGGACCAGCAGGAAAAGCTCACCCACAAGGACCTGACCACCTACGGTTTTCTCGGCTATCCGCTGCTGCAGGCCGCCGACATCCTGATTTACCGCGCCGACAAGGTGCCGGTGGGCGAGGATCAGGTACCGCACATCGAATTCACGCGCGAAATCGCGCGGCGCTTCAATCACCTTTATGGTCGCGAACCCGGTTTCGAAGATAAGGCCAAGGAAGCGGTAAAGAAGCTTGGCAGCAAGCGTGCCAAGCTTTACGAGGAATTACGCACCCGGTTTCAGGAAAAAGGTGAGCAGGAGGCGCTGGAGCAGGCACATGCGGTGCTCGACGAGGCGCAGAGCCTTTCGCATGGCGACCGCGAGCGCCTGTTCGGCTACCTCGAAGGCAGCGGCAAGATGATTCTGGCCGAGCCGGGCGCGCTGCTTACCGAAGCCTCGCGCATGCCTGGCCTCGATGGCCAGAAGATGTCCAAGTCTTACGGCAATACGATTGCCTTGCGCGAGGACGAGGAATCGATCCGCAAGAAGATACGGACCATGCAGACCGATCCGGCCCGCGTGCGGCGCACCGATCCGGGCGATCCGGAAAAATGTCCGGTCTGGCAGTTTCACCAGATCTATTCGAACGATGAAGTGAAGAGCTGGGTGCAGCAAGGTTGCCGCTCCGCCGGCATCGGTTGCATCGAGTGCAAGCAGCCGGTGATCGAGGGCGTGCTGAAGGAGCAGGAGCCGATGCGCGAACGCGCCCGCATGTACGAGGAGGATCCGCAACTGGTGAAAAACATCATCGCCGACGGTTGCGAGAAGGCCCGCAAGCTCGCGCAGGAAACCATGCGCGATGTGCGTGAAGCGATCGGACTGGATTACTCGTGAGAAAGTCGGCAGAACAGGAAGCGGCCGAGGAAGCGAAGCTGCTCGCGATCATTCGCGAGAGCTTCGTCGAGCGCATGCCGTTCAACCGTATCCTCGGACTCGACGTGCTGTCGCTGCATCACGAGCAGGCCGAATGCCGTTTCGCGATGCGGCCCGATCTCGTCGGCAACTATGTGCGCAACATTTTGCATGGCGGCGTGATTTCTTCCGTGCTCGATGTCACCGGTGGGCTGGTTGCCTTCCTTGGCGTGCAGCAGAAGCTGAAGGGCAAGCCGGTCGAGGAAATTCTCGAACGCTTCGCGCGCATCGGCACCATCGACCTGCGCATCGACTACCTGCGGCCCGGCTCCGGCGAGTGGTTCCTGGCGCGCGGCTTTCCGCTGCGGACCGGCAACAAGGTCGCGGTGACGCGCATGGAGCTGTTCAACGACAAGCAAGACCTGATCGCGGTCGGCACGGCGGCCTACACGGTGTCGTGATGATGGAAGAAGCGAAAGTCGGCGCCGGCGGGACGGCACAGCCGTCTGCCACCAACATGGGGACGGCACCCGCCGAGCACCATATCCCGAAGCTCTACGGAGAACCGCTGCCGGAGTTGCCGCGCGACCTCTACATTCCGCCGGATGCGCTGGAAATCTTCCTCGATGCCTTCGAGGGCCCGCTCGACCTGCTGCTCTATCTGATCCGCAAGGCGAACGTGAATATCCTCGACATCCCGATGGCGCCGCTGACCGCGCAATATCTGGTGTATGTCGAGGCGATGCGCAAGACCAACCTCGAACTCGCGGCCGATTACCTGCTGATGGCCGCGATGCTGCTCGAGATCAAGTCGCGCATGCTCTTGCCGCGTCCGCCCAAGGCGGAATCCGGCGAGCCGGAAGATCCGCGTGCCGAACTGGTACGTCGCCTGATGGAGTACGAGCGCATCAAGCTCGCCGCCGCGCGCATCGATGCGCTGCCTCAGGCGCATCGCGATTATGAGTGGGCATCGGTGTGGATCGCCGAGAAAGTCGCCGAACGCCAACCCGATGTCAGCGTGCATGACCTGCAGGTAGTCTGGCTTGCCCTGATGCGTCAGGCGAAGATGAAACAGCATCACCGCATCCGGCGCGAGGAATTGTCGGTGCGCGAACACATGGGCATCATCCTGCGCAGCCTTCAGGGACGCGGCTATGTCGTGTTCGAAGACCTGTTCGATGCCGCCGCCGGCCATGCCGGCGTCGCCGGCATGGTGGTGAGTTTCCTCGCCATACTGGAACTGGCCCGCGAGAACCTCGTCGAACTGACCCAGAGCGAGGCCCTGGCACCCATCTATGTAAAATTGCGCGATGCTGCAACTCTACAAGCCTGAAGACTACAAGCGGGTCCTCGAAACGGCGCTGCTGGCGGCGGTCGAACCCCTGCCGTTGCCCGAACTCAAGAAACTCTTCGACGATCCTTTCGACGACGATACCTGGCGCACGCTGCTCGACGACTTGCGCCGCGATTGGGCGGAGCGGGGCGTCGAACTCGTCCAGCTATCCTCGGGCTGGCGCTTCCAGACGCGCCCGGAATATCAGGTATTTCTCGACCGGCTGAAGAACGAGCGCCCGCCGAAGTATTCGCGCGCCGTCATGGAGACGCTGGCGATCATCGCCTACCGGCAGCCGGTAACGCGTGGCGATATCGAGGACATCCGTGGCGTGGCCGTTTCGCCCAATGTGATCAAGACCCTCGAAGGCCGTGGCTGGATCGATGCCGTCGGTCATCGCGATTCCCCGGGCCGTCCGGCCCTTTATGCCACCACCCGCAAGTTTTTGGATGATCTCAGCCTGCGCAGCCTGTCCGAGTTGCCGCCGCTCGCCGAGATCGAACGGATGATCGATGCCCAGCCAAACGAAACCAGCAAAATCCCGGAAAACACCGCAGCGCCCGACCAGCAGTCCAGCGCCTCGGCCGGCGGCGAAGTCGACCCAGCGCAAAGCGACGCCTTTCCGGCCTCCGAGCAAGCCGCCTAGCAAGCCGGCGAAGCCAGCCGCGCCGGTAGCGCCCGCTGGAGCCGAAGCGACCGTCAAACTGCAGAAGGCACTGGCGGACGCCGGTCTTGGTGCGCGCCGCGAAATCGAGGAATGGATCGCCGCCGGGCGAGTGAGCGTGAATGGCGAAACGGCCCACCTTGGCCAGCGCATCGTCGCCACCGACAAGGTCAAGGTCGGCGGCCGGCTGGTCAACCTGCATTTCGCCGCGCGCGTCCCGCGCGTGCTGCTCTATCACAAGCCGGAAGGAGAAATCGTCTCGCGCGACGATCCGCAGGGCCGCCCCAGCGTTTTCAATGCCCTGCCGCGCATGCGTGGCGGCCGCTGGATCGCCATCGGCCGGCTCGACTTCAATTCCTGCGGCCTTCTGCTTTTCACTTCCGATGGTGCATTGGCCAACCGCCTGATGCACCCGCGCTACGGCATCGACCGCGAGTACGCGGTGCGCGTGCTGGGCGAGATCGACGAGGCATCGCTCGCCAAGCTCACCGAAGGCATTGAACTGGAAGATGGTTTTGCCAAGTTCATCCGCCTGCAACCGGCCGGCGGCGAAGGGGCGAACCATTGGTACCACGTGACGCTGGAGGAAGGCCGGAACCGCGAGGTACGGCGCATGTTCGCAGCGGTCGGGGTGACCGTCAGTCGCCTGATGCGGGTGCGTTATGGGCCGATCATCCTGCCCGCCAGCCTCAAGCGTGGGCAGTGCTATGAGATGGAGCCGGGTGAAGTGCAGGCCCTGCTTAAGGCTCTGGAAAGGAAAACCGAAGATTAAGGAGCGATAAAATTGCTTTGCCGCGCAAAGACTTGTACAATGCGCGGCTTCACAAGTTCGCGGTCGCCACCCTTCGGGAAGCGGGCGCTAAAACAAGAAAATGGGCAGTTGGCCCATTTTTTTTTGTTGTTGCACAACAGGATAGGAAAAACGGCAGGCATGGCGGATCTGGCAGGCATCATCGAACAGGCAGTCGTCGGGTTGGGCTACGAACTCGTGGATTTCGAGACGAGTCCGCGCGCACGCCTGTTGCGCGTGTTCATCGATCGACCGCTGGTCGAGGCTGCCGCAACCCGTAGCGGCGTCACCGTCGAAGACTGCGCCGCCGTCAGCAACCACCTGACGCGCCTGTTCATGGTCGAGAACATCGACTACGACCGTCTGGAAGTTTCCTCGCCCGGCATGGATCGGCCGCTGAAAAAGCCGGAGGACTTTGTCCGCTTCGCCGGGCAGGACGTGCAGATCAAGCTGCGCATTCCCGAGGGCGTGCAGCGGAATTTTTCCGGGACGATCCTTTCTTGCGCGGATGGCCAGGTGCGGATCGGATCTACCGAGGGCGAGCGGGAGTTCGCCTTCGACAATATTGACAAGGCCCGTCTGGTGCCGAAGTTTTAAAGCTATTTGAGTATTGGAGAAAACCATGAGTCGTGAGTTGTTGTTGCTGGTCGATGCCCTGGCGCGCGAAAAGAATGTCGACAAGAACATCGTGTTCGGCGCCCTCGAACTGGCGCTCGCTTCCGCCACCAAGAAACGCATCCACGACGAGGCCGACGTGCGCGTCGAAATCAACCGCGAAACCGGCGAATACGAGGCTTTCCGCCGCTGGTTGGTGCTTGACGACGAGGAGGTCGAGATTCCCGCCCAGCAGATCGGCCTGACCGATGCGCGGCAGGATGACCCCGAAGTCCAGATCAACGACTACATCGAGGAAACGCTGGAAGCCATCGATTTCGGCCGCATCGGCGCCCAGACCGCCAAGCAGGTGATCCTGCAGAAGATCCGCGACGCCGAACGCGAACAGGTACTCAACGACTTCCTCGAACGCAAGGAGCATCTCGTCACCGGCACCATCAAGCGCATGGAGCGCGGCAACGCCATCATCGAAGCGGGTCGCATCGAAGCCCTGCTGCCACGCGACCAGATGATCCCGAAGGAAAACCTGCGCCCCGGCGACCGCGCTCGTGCCTGGCTGATGAAGATCGACCGCCAGGCGCGCGGCCCGCAACTGATCCTCTCGCGTACCGCGCCGCAATTCATCATGAAGCTGTTCGAGCTCGAAGTGCCGGAAATCGAAGACGGCCTGCTCGAGATCAAGTCCGCCGCCCGCGATCCCGGCGTTCGTGCCAAGATCGCCGTCAAGTCGAACGACCCGCGCGTCGATCCGATCGGCACCTGCGTCGGCATGCGCGGTTCGCGCGTTACCGCCGTGACCAACGAACTGTCCGGCGAACGCGTCGATATCGTCCTCTGGTCGGCCGATCCGGCGCAATTCGTCATCGGCGCGCTGGCGCCCGCCGAAGTCAGCTCCATCGTCGTCGATGAAGAAAAACACAGCATGGACGTGGTGGTCGACGAAGCCAACCTCGCCATCGCGATCGGCCGCAGCGGCCAGAACGTGCGCCTCGCCTCCGAACTGACTGGCTGGACGATCAACCTGATGACCGTCGAGGAATCGCAGGAGAAGCAGGAAAAGGAAACTTCCAACATCCGCGAACTGTTCATGGAGAAGCTCGACGTCGATGCCGAAGTGGCCGACATCCTCGTGCAGGAAGGCTTTTCGACGCTGGAAGAGGTCGCCTATGTGCCGCTCGCCGAGATGCTCGAGATCGAAGCTTTCGACGAGTCGACCGTCAATGAGTTGCGTGATCGCGCGCGCAACGTGCTGCTGACCGAGGCCATCGTCAATGAAGAAGAGCTGGAAAAGGTCGCGGACGACATGCTCGAACTCGAAGGCATGGACAAGCCGCTGGCCGCCAAGTTGGCCAAGCAGGGTGTTTGCACCCGCGACGACCTGGCCGACCTCGCGGTCGATGAACTGATGGAGATGTCCGGTATCGACGCAGAGCGGGCCAAGGCCCTGATTACCGTGGCGCGTGCTCATTGGTTCGCCGATGAGCAACAGTAAGGAGGTGACACAATGTCAGCCCAGATGAGTGTTGCCCAATTTGCCGCCGAGCTGAAAATGCCGCCGGTGGCCCTGATCGAACAGTTGGCCAAGGCCGGCGTCGTCAAGCAGACGAGCACCGATACCCTGACCGAACAGGACAAGACCCGCCTGCTCGATTTCCTGCGCAAGGCGCACGGTGAAACCGCGCCGAAGGCGAAGATCACCCTGACGCGTAAGCAGACGACCGAGATCAAGTCGGCCGATGCTTCCGGCAAGGCGCGGACGATTCAGGTCGAGGTACGCAAGAAGCGCACCTTCATCAAGCGTGACACCGAGACGCCGGTGGAAGCGCCGGTCCCCGAGGTGGTGGCCGCACCGGCTGCCGTCCCGCTAGCGCCGATTATCGATGCCGAGCAGGCAGCATTGCGCGAGGCCGAGGCGAAGCGCCAGGCCGAGCTGGCGGCGATCCAGGCCGCCGAACTGAAGGAAAAACAGGAACGTGAAGCCAAGGCGGCGGTGGCGCGCGCCGAAGCGGAGGCTCGCCTCGCCCAGCTCCAGGCCCAGACCGAAGCGGCAGCGGCCGAAAAGGCCGCGGCAACGCAGGCCGAACCGACAAGCGTCAGTGGCACGCTCCACAAGCCGGCGACCGGCGCGAAACCCGCCGAAGGCCAGCGCAAGGGCGAGAAAAAAGGCACGCCGACGGCGGCCAAGGCGGATGACAGAGGCAATCGCCGTGGCGGCCTCAAGACGCGCGGCGATACCGGCGGCGGCACTTCAGGTTGGCGTGGCGGTCCGAAGGGGCGCCATGGTCGTCATCATGAAGAAGAGCGCGCCGCGCCCCAGCCCGTCGAACAGGTGATCCGCGAGATCCACGTCCCCGAGACGATCTCGGTGGCCGATCTGGCGCACAAGATGGCGGTCAAGGCGACCGAAGTCATCAAGATCCTGATGAAGATGGGCATGATGGTCACCATCAACCAGCATCTTGATCAGGAAACCGCGATGATCGTCGTCGAGGAAATGGGCCACAAGGCCCTGGCCGCGAAGCTCGACGATCCCGATGCCTTCCTCGACGAGGAGAGTGCCGAACACAAGGACGCCGAGTTGCTGCCGCGCGCACCGGTCGTGACCGTCATGGGCCACGTCGACCACGGCAAGACCTCGCTATTGGACTACATCCGGCGCGCCAAGGTGGCCGCGGGCGAAGCGGGCGGCATTACCCAGCATATCGGCGCGTATCACGTCGAGACGCCGCGCGGCATGGTCACCTTCCTCGACACGCCGGGTCACGCGGCCTTCACGGCCATGCGCGCGCGTGGCGCGAAGGCGACCGATATCGTCATCCTCGTGGTGGCGGCCGACGACGGCGTGATGCCGCAAACGAAGGAAGCCATCCATCATGCCAAGGCTGCCGGCGTGCCGCTGGTCGTGGCGATGAACAAGATCGACAAGCCGGATGCGAATCCGGATCGCGTCCGCCAGGAACTGGTGGCCGAGGGTGTCGTGCCCGAAGAATACGGTGGCGAGTCGCCCTTCGTGCCGGTGTCGGCGAAGACCGGCCAGGGCATCGACGACCTGTTGGAAAACGTGCTGCTGCAAGCCGAAGTGCTGGAACTCAAGGCGCCGAAAGATGCGCTGGCCAAGGGCATCGTCATCGAGGCGCGCCTCGACAAGGGCAAGGGTCCGGTGGCAACCGTGCTGGTCCAGTCGGGTACGCTGAAGCGTGGCGACGTGCTGCTGGTGGGCCAGGTGTATGGCCGCGTGCGCGCCATGCTCGACGAGACCGGCCGCCCGGTGGACGAAGCCGGCCCGTCGATTCCGGTCGAAATCCAGGGCTTGTCGGATGTGCCTGCCGCCGGCGATGATGCGATGGCGCTGGCCGATGAAAAGAAGGCGCGCGAAATCGCGCTGTTCCGGCAAGGCAAGTTCCGCGACGTACGGCTGGCCAAGCAGCAGGCCGCCAAGCTCGAGAACATGTTCGAACAGATGGGCGAGGGCGAGGCCAAGACGCTGGCGGTCATCATCAAGGCCGACGTGCAGGGCTCGCAGGAGGCGCTGGCGCATGCGCTCGCCAAGCTGTCGACCGACGAAGTCAAGGTCAATGTCATTCATGCCGCCGTGGGCGGAATCAGTGAATCCGACGTCAACCTCGGGCAGGCGTCGCGTGCCGTCATCATCGGCTTCAACACGCGTGCCGATGCCGGCGCGCGCAAGGCCGCGGAAAACTTCGGCGTCGACATCCGCTACTACAACATCATCTACGATGCCGTGGATGAGGTGAAGGCGGCGCTGTCCGGCATGCTGGCGCCCGAGAAGCGCGAGAACGTGCTGGGCATGGTCGAGATCCGTCAGGTCTTCCGCGTTCCCAAGGTGGGTGCGGTGGCGGGTTGCATGGTCTTGTCCGGACTCGTCAAGCGTGGCGCGCATGTACGGCTGCTGCGCGACAACGTGGTCATCTTCACGGGCGAACTCGACTCGCTGAAGCGCTTCAAGGACGACGTCAAGGAAGTCAAGGAAGGCTTCGAGTGCGGTCTGTCGCTGAAGAACAACAACGACATCATGGAAGGCGACCAGCTCGAAGTGTTCGAGATTCAGGAAGTCGCCCGGACCCTGGTGTAAGAAGTCGGCGATGGCGGGACGGCACCAGGCACAGGGGTTTTCGCGGGGGGATCGCGTGGCGGAGCAGATCCGCCGCGATCTCGTCGACCTGCTGCGGCAAGTGAAGGATCCGCGCGTGGCGCAGCTGCTGCCGCTGGTCACAATCACCGACATCGAGGTGACGCCTGACTACGCGCATGCCAAGGTGTTCTATACCTCGCTGGCGGGCGAGGAACGTGCCGGCGATGTGGCCAAAGGCCTGGCCCATGCGTCCGGTTTCCTGCGCCGCGACGGCACCAGTCAGCAGGTTTTTCGCGCGGCGAGCGCGTGGCGGAGCAGATCCGCCGCGATCTCGTCGACCTGCTGCGACAGGTGAAGGATCCGCGCGTGGCGCAGCTGCTGCCGCTGGTCACGATCACCGACATCGAGGTGACGCCCGACTACGCGCATGCCAAGGTGTTCTATACCTCGCTGGCGGGCGAGGAACGTGCCGGCGATGTGGCCAAAGGCCTGGCCCATGCGTCCGGCTTCCTGCGCCGCGAACTGGGCCGTCGCCTGCATATCCACCACATTCCCGAACTGCACTTCGTTTTCGACGCCTCGGTCGAACGTGGCACGCGCCTTTCGAAACTGATCGACGACGCCGTCGAATCCGATAAGCCTCACGGTGAATAAACCGCGTCGTGCCCCGCGTCGTCGTGTTGACGGCGTGTTGCTGCTCGACAAGCCGTTCGGCATGAGCTCAAACGCCGCGCTGCAGAAGGCGCGCTGGCTGTTCAATGCCGAAAAAGCCGGCCACACCGGCACACTCGATCCCATGGCGACCGGCCTGTTGCCGCTCTGTTTCGGCGAGGCCACCAAGTTTTCCAGCACGCTGCTCGATGCCGACAAGACTTACGAGGCGACCGTGAAGCTGGGCATCGTGACCGATACCTGCGATGCCGAAGGCAAGGTGCTGGCGACGCATCCTGTCACCGCGACCGAAGCGGAGGTGAATG
>Ga0209835_1001106_pt1 | contig 15674 bp, 15 predicted proteins | sample LakKivwa52mmetaG_FD_184138 | JGI IMG/M metagenome (GOLD analysis project Ga0209835, IMG submission 184138) | Anoxic lake water microbial communities from Lake Kivu, Rwanda to study Microbial Dark Matter (Phase II) - Lake Kivu water 52m metaG... | ecosystem: Environmental > Aquatic > Freshwater >...
TCAGTATTGGGGAGAAGGGGGGATGGGTTGAAAGGTTGAAGGGTTGAGAAGTAGAAGTGTTGATGTGGAAATGGGGAAATGGGGAAATGGGGTGTGTTACTTCCGACTTCCGACTTCCGACTGGCGACTGGCGACTTGGGACTGCCGACTGCCTGTCTTTTACTTCTTACCTTTTACTTCTTCCTTATTACTTGTTTCTCCCTGCCTTCCGGATCCACCAAATACAGAGCCGAAAAGGCTTCTGGCGATGACAATAGTAGTTTGAAGCCCATCCACTTCGCGGGATTGGTTGTAGTCTTTAAGGGCACCGAGATAGTTGCCGTTGGCCTGTTTTGCCCTTGCACGGTAACAAATGGCATCTACATAGTCGGGTTTTAGTTCGATGGCGATGGTAAAATCGGTGACGGCTTCCTTGTATTTCTCTAACAGGTAGTTGTTGTAACCTCTTAAAAACCAGGCATCAGCAAGACCTGGCTCCAGTTCAATAGCTTTATCACACGCAAGTACGGAGGTTTCGAAATCTTTCTCCTTCTGCAAATAGATGGCTTTGTTGATGTATTCAATTGCGGTGTTTTGTGCTTGCAACGACCCGGTCATCAAAAGCAGAAAAAAAACTATAATGACGATTCTCATTTCTTCAGCGTAAGTTTGCTATTAATACGAACCGGGGCACCAAATGTTACAGGGTAAGATTTTGTAACCTTTCTTGTCTGAAACCATTTTCCTTCCAAAGTTAGTCAACCGGTTCGCAAAATCTTTTCCATCTTTCTTCCTTTTGCCAGTTCATCCACCAGCTTGTCAAGATACCGGACCTGCCTTGTTATCGGATTATCTATTTCTTCGATGCGATAGCCGCAAATTACGCCGGTTATCAGTTCAGCATTCCTGTTTAAATTGGCCATCTTAAAAAAATCTTCAAAAGATGCTTTCTCCTCGATGAGCTGATGCAGTTTTTTCTCATCAAAGCCTGTAAGCCATTCAATTACCAGGTGCAGTTCTTCCATTGTCCGACCTTTACTCACCACTTTGGTGATGTAATGGGGATAAACCGCAGCAAAAGTCATTTTTGCCACTTTCTCGTCGTGTTCCGGTGTTGTTTTCATACTTCAGCATTTTTAAACCACTTTTGTGCTGCAGGTCTGCGATGTGGGCAGCCTGGCCAGCAGCATGGTTTCCGTTTTCCTTCTTTTAATTCTTCCATCATTCGTTGAACATGTTCTGCTCTCGTCTCAGCTTTTTTGACGGTAATAACCCAGCAAATCCATTCGTTGCGCTGAATAGGGGTAAGATGGTTCCATGTCTCTACCAAATCATTTTCAGTCTTCAAAACATTTTCGATATCCTCTGGCAATTTATGCACTATGCCGGGTAAAATTTCCTTGTTCATACGGCCGGAATCTTCTTCCAGCCGGAACTTCACCATTTTCTTTATCAAACCCAGGGGTAAGGGTTCATCAATGGGAAACTGAATGGCTCCTTTGGAAGTGTTGTATTTTTCCAACTCCTTTTTGAAGTGAATAATCGGGTTGGGTGTGGGATAAAAACCGATATGTTTTTTGCTGATTGCGTAGTAAACCAGGACTTTGTTCTGCCGGAAAGCAGGCATACCGTAACTTATTGTTTCTCTGGCCATTGGCGCAGCCAGCCTGATGGTTTGCCGCAGTTGGTCAAGTTTCTGCCGGATTTCGGCTGGTTGTGATAAATGATATTCGTCAATGTCACTAAATTTCTGGTCGCTTTTGTTCATAGGCCGGATCTTTGTTTTATCTTATTCAAGCCGTGACTGTTACCTGGAGTAATAGGGCAGATAAACGTTTGAAATCCGGAAGATGTTGCCTATAGAAATATTGATAGGGTTTGAATCAAGGGAATTTTTTGGACAAGCAGCCTTTACATCTTCGGGATAAATAACCTGATTTTCCCTGTTTTTTCTTTCGGACAAAAGACAAAGTTCCGGTTTTCATCTGATGTTACTTCATGCAATGAACTGATTTGATGGAGCAGATCGTTTTTATGGTGAAAGATCTGGTAATTTTCAAGGCGATCAATTACATCCTGCACTTGGGTTTCGATCACCGGATAAACTTCGGAAATTATGATGGGTCTGAACCAGCTGATTACCTCCAATCCTGACCTGAGAATGGTGTGTTCGGTGCATTCGGTATCTAGTTTAATTACATCTATCTGGTTGATATCAAATTCCTTAACCACTGCTTCTAAGGTAGATACCTCCACCTGGTAAGAGTTCATTTTGCTGGCGCCGTAGCTGTTCTGGAGGCTGCCTGAGCCGTTCAGATGGTGTTTTACCCATGGATACTTCGGATTATAAACATCGTGAAAAGTCAGTTTTCCAATGGTATCGGAAAGCGCTTTGGGAATAATTACCGCATTTTTGAGGTTATTGGCTTCTGCATTCCTTTGCAGGTAGTGCAGTGGCCCTTTCGAAGGTTCAAATGAATAGGTTTTCAGCGCCGGGTTTACCTTTTCGCCGAGTACCGTGAAATACCCGATATTGGCTCCTACATCGAAAAACGCTTCGGATTGGATTATCAGATGGATGAAGAGCCGGGTGAACTCATACTGCATCAGCCCGTCGTAAAAGATCTGCTGCGACACCGAGCAGGTCTGGTTGGTATGCAGACAAAATTTCGACGATCCATAACGCAGGTGCAGCTTTCCTGAAACAGAGAGTGGCAGTTTGCGGTGTGTAAGCCTTGCAAGCGGGAGTGTTAAGTTACGGAGAAGGAAGTTGATTTTTCCGTTATAGATGAGCCTGTAAATGAGTGTTTTCATTTCGACTTAGTTGTATAGACTACGATGAGATTTTTCAGTTCATTTCTGCGTCTTTCGATGGTGAAATTGTGCAGGATTCGGTTCCTAGCTGCTTCCGAAAGCTTTTTCCGTTCTTTATTTTCCAGAATCTGGCCAATCAATGCGTCCAGTTCCTCAACATTCCGTTTCCGAAGGACATAACCGGTTTCGCCAATAATGAAAGGTATCCCCGAAACATCCGATCCGATTGGGATACAGCCACATAACATGGCCTCGCAGAGTGCATTGGGGAACCCCTCCATCACCGATAGCTGGAAATAAAACTCGTGCTCCGAAAATGCCCGGGAAATCTCACGCTGGTTCATGTAAGGAAGCAATTGCACATTGCCCGGAACATCAACAGTCGTGATGCCATCCCATCCCACAAGCGAAAACGACAGTTCAGGGCGCTTTTTTGCCAGTTCGATGATGAGGTCGTAGCCTTTGCGGATGAAGAGGGATTTCTGCTTAAGATTTCCAACGGTGATAAAAGTCATCGGTTTCCTGCTTACTCCTTCGGCCTGCTTGAAAATACCGGCATCATACCCGTAATAGACAGGCGTGAATGGGACTTTGTGGGTACCGGGGGCGAACAGCGTGTATCCCTGCGCCGGAGCACCGCCATCATCATAGGTATAATCCTGGAAAACAAGACTTTCGTGAACGGGAAGAATATGGGTGCAAAGGCGAAGCGAAAAAGCCGTTGCCAGGCCATTGAACTTTTTTACATAGCTTCCGTAATGGTATTTCGGGAATTTAGCGGCATCTGTTCCGCCAACAATGATGAAACATGGCTTGCGGAACAATTTACCGAAGATGACAGGCAGCACTGAACTATAACCGGCAAAATGACAAATGAAGAGGCTGGATTTCCAAAGATATTTTGTCAGAAACATGAGTTGGGATGCCAGCATCGGAATGAGCATCAACGGGTTACCCTGTTTGAGGCTGAATGCTTTCACCCGGTAATCGGCGGACAACAGGTCAATATCCCTTTGGATAAAAGTGGTTTTGTTCGGACAAAAATAGAGGATAGTCTTTTGCTTCATTTGTCCTGAAGGTTAATGAATTACAACGTCACAGAACCTTTGTTGAATTGCCGCAGCTTGATGGCCGTGATCACCTTTTTGGTGGATAGCGGAAAATCGGCTTTCATCATCCAATCGTAATAGGCAGGTTCCTGGGCAAAAACCAATTCAACGGCTTTGCCTTTGTGTTTGCCAAAATTAAAGACCTCCTGTTTTTTGTCGTTAAAAACGAGATGTCCCACAAGGTCGGCGGTATTTTGCTGTTCGGAAAAACTGCTCAATGCTCCCATGTCGTTCACTATTGGCTCGACAACCTGGCCTTCCCGGTTTTTGATTTTAACCCCCTGGTAGCGATCGAGTTGTGCCTTAAGAATTTCGAAAGTAGCCATCGCATCCGCTTCGGCCGAATGGTTGTTGATGAGATCTTTCTGGCAATAAAATCTGTAAGCGGCATGCAGGGTGCGTGGTTCCATTTTGTGAAAAATGTTCTGCACATCAACAAACTTTCTGCCCTTCAGGTCGAAATCCACATCAGCCCTGAGGAACTCCTCCACCAGCAACGGTATATCGAATTTGTTGGAGTTGTAGCCAGCCAGGTCGCTGTTGCCAAAAAACTGGTTCAACTCTTTGGCAATGTCTTTAAAGGTGGGGGCGTCTTTCACTATCTCATCCGTAATCCCGTGAATTTCGGTGGATCGGGGAGGGATGGGAATGGTGGGATTGATGCGTTTGGTGTAAATTTCGGTTTTGTTGTTGGGGAGCACTTTCACAACGCTGATTTCCACCACGCGGTCAAGGCCGACATTGATGCCTGTGGTTTCGAGGTCGAAGAATGCGAGAGGTTTGGTAAGATTTAGTTCCATTGCGTTTGCATTAAAAAAGAAACCCCCGGAGTTCTGACCGCCAGGGGAATCCATTTTTATCTGTTTTGATTTTGATTTACACGGTTTGATTCATGTCGAAGTTTTCGAGGTATTCCCTGATGCGTTTCAGGTACATGCCTCCGAGGGCGCCGTCCACAATGCGGTGGTCATAAGCCAGCGACAAAATCATAATGTGACGGATAGCGATGACATCCCCGTCTTTTGTTTCGAGGACTACCGGGCGCTTTTTGATAGCTCCGAGGCCAAGGATTGCTACCTGCGGCTGGTTGATGATGGGTGTGCCTGTAAGGCTGTCGAAACTGCCGAAATTGGTTACGGTGAATGTTCCTCCCTGGATTTCGTCCGGATCAAGCTTGTTTGAGCGGGCACGGTTGGCCAGGTCATTCACTGTTTTGGCCAGTCCCACCAGGTTCAACTGGTCAGCGCCTTTTATCACCGGAACAATCAGATTTCCGGTGGGCAATGCTGTAGCCATCCCGATGTTTATATTTTTCCGTTTGATGATCTTATAGCCATCCAGTGAAACATTTGCCATCGGATAGTCGCGCAGGGTTTTGGCTGCCGCTTCGATGAAAATTGGAGTGAAGGTAAAGTTCTGGTTTTCACGCTTCTGGAACTGCTCTTTTATCCTGTTCCTCCAATTGACAATGTTGGTTACATCTACCTCGATGAATGAAGTTACATGCGGCGAAACCTGCTTGGACATCACCATGTGGTCGGCGATGAGCTTGCGCATACGGTCCATTTCAAGGATTTCGTCGCCTGTAGCAGCGAATACTTTTGGCGGTTCAACTTTTGGAGCGGCCACTGCCGGAGCGGTTTTGGCCGGTTGAGCCGGAACAGGTGTCGCTTGTGCAACCGTTGCTGCAGCACCCCTGTTTTTCAGATAATTAAGGATGTCTTCCTTGGTCAAACGATTTTCTTTGCCGCTACCTGGTATTTTTTCGAGCTCCTGCATCGAAATCTGTTCTTTTTTGGCAATACTCTTCACGAGCGGTGAATAAAAACGTGTGGAGGCGGAGAAATCACCTTCAATCAAATGACCTTCGGTTTCGGTGATGCGGTCTTCGATCCCGAGCTTCATTGCTGTGTCGGGTTTTTCGCCGGTTTCGGCAGCTTCATCCTCATCACCCTCCATCTCGATGATGGCTATCACTTTACCAACCGGCACCACGTCGCCTTCGTTGTACAAAATTTTGACCAGTTTTCCCTCAACCGGCGATGGTATCTCAGAATCCACTTTATCGGTAGCAATCTCGGCCAGCGAGTCGTCTTCATTGATTTGATCACCGGGTTTTTTCAGCCATTTTGTAATGGTTGCTTCAATAATACTCTCGCCCATTTTGGGCATCACGATTTCAAATTTAGCCATGTATTTTAGTGCTTTATAGTCAATTAATCAACGTTTTCAGAACAAAATGACCCTGCAAATGTTCAAGCCGGAAGTTGTTTGCAAAACTAATGAAATGCCGGCTAATGGATTATCACCCGGTTCGATTTTCAATAATTTCCAAGATTTCTCAGGCCTTTCAGAATCAGGTTGAGGTCATTTTTGGTTCTGTAATCCCTGGCATACAGCAGGTTAAGCCGGTCGAGTGTGTCGCTGTTCATGCCCCGGTGACTTAGCGCTTCGGACGGATTAAGCACTCCCGGGCGAAGTTCAGGCAGCATTTCGGTATTTCTGGTTCCGGTATTACAATATCCAACCCAGGTTTTTTTTGCCAGAAGTACTCCGAAGATGTTTTTCACGAAACCCAGCGGTTTTCTTATTAAGAAAATCGTAACCGGAAGGCTCATCAGCAGCGCAATGGAGGCGAGGATGTCGAGAAATCGCTTGTTCCGGCGGTTACTGAGTTTGGCGATGGAATTCAACTCGAGGGTAAAAAGATCACCGGCGGTATTGATAGAGTTGCTGCCAATGAGCGAAAGGCTCTCCGGCGGGGCAATCTTGTAATCTACCTGCATGGATTTCAATTCCGACATCTTATCAATGATAAACCGCGAGGGTATGTCTTTGGCGCAAAAGATGATCTCGTTGATGCGGTAAATTTCGATGATTTCCTTCACCTGGTCGAAAGTGCCGATGAAATTTCCGGACGTATGATTTTCCGAGAAGCTCACCAGCCCGATAAAAGCGGGCTGCGTTTCGATGGTTGTCAGCAACTTGGCTACTCTGCCGGCCTCTTCATGATTGCCGATAACGATATACCGTTTATTCTCTTCTTCGCCGATACGATAATCCGTAAACCCCATCCAGTGAAGGATGTAGCGAATTGATGTCATTGCGAGATAGGCCCAGAATGAACCCAGCAGGATCATGGCGCGGGAGTAACGCAGGGTTTCGTCTAAAAGGCTGTAAAAGACCAGAATAGCGATGGTGCCGCCCAACAACCCCCTGAAAATTTTGTAAAGACTGATAGGTTTATCGTAACCACCCGACAAATAGACAGACAGCAGCCAGATAAAGATGTAGGCTGGAACAGCAATGATAAGAAACTCAATGGGATAGTTGCCACCATCCTTAAAGACTACAGACGTGGCCCAATAGCTCTGTATGAAGTAGATACCGGCGAAAATGAAGATGGCATCCATGAATTTCAGAAAAACTTTGCCAGTCACACGGCGGATGATTGCCAGAAAAGCCCTGAAATACACAGCCAGATTAATAAGCAGCGAAAAGAGGCGGGCATTCTTCTGCGAGAAATGCTTTTTGGCAAAAATGATCATCGCCTGGTAAAAGACCAGCACGTAATTGATCGAGCTTTTTTTGGTGCTTTCGCCTTTGTAATGAATGATGCGGGTATCGGCAAAATAGTAGTTTTTGAAGCCCTCTTTGGTGATGCGGTAAGAAAGGTCAATGTCTTCGCCGTACATGAAATAGGATTCGTCCAGCCCGCCGATTTTATCGAGCAGCGGTTTTCGTATCATCATAAATGCGCCGCTCAAAACTTCTACCTGGTGTATTTTGTCAGGACTCAGATAAGTCAGATGATATTGCCCAAAGATTTTAGATTTCGGGAAGAGTTTTGAAAGTCCGAATATCTTGTAAAACGCTACTTCGGGAGTTGGCAGGCCGCGTTTGGATTCGGGAAGGAATTTCCCTTTACCATCCACCATTTTCACTCCGAGCCCGCCGGCTTCGGGATGACTGTCCATGAACTTTATGATCTTTTCAAAAGTATCCTCTTCAACAACCGTATCCGGGTTGAGAAGCAGCACATAATCGCCCTCTGCCAGCCTGATGGCCTGGTTGTTGGCCTTTGAAAAACCGCGGTTGTCGTGATTTATAATCAGCTTTACCTCCGGAAATTTCTCTTCTACCATCTTCACCGAACCGTCAACCGAGTTGTTGTCAACCACAAAAACCTCACAGTCAATGGTTTTAGCCGCCTTACGAACAGAATGAAGGCACTGTTCGAGGAAATGCATTACGTTGTAGTTGACAATAACGACCGAAAGTTTCATTGACCCGGATGCTTAATTTTATGCTATTTAGCGCCGCCAAAGATAGCCAGAATAACCAAAGTAAAGCTTGCTTGAAAGTTCAGAGCAATTTACCTAAGACGCACCAATTATTTAATTTCAGCTGAAATCTTCACCAAAAAACTGCCGCCTGCTGACTACAGACTTTCTTCTCCCACTTTTCAAAACCCAAGCTGCCTGTAAAAAAGCTTTATGTAGTCAGGATTGATAAGCATGATGAAGAGAATGCCAAAAACAGCGCCCCAGAAATGTGCATTGTGCCCCACATTGTCTTTTGCCCGTTTGCCCATGTAAGCCGAGTAAACCAGGTAAAAAATTCCAAAAAGCCATGATGGAATGCCGATGGGGATAAAGTAGAAGAATATTTTGCCTGTGGGATAAAGAATGATGCTTGCAAAAACCACCGCCGATACTGCCCCGGAAGCGCCTACTGCATTGTAGTAAATATTGTCCTGGTTCTTCCAGTAATCATATAATGTGGAAAAGAGGGTTCCGCCAAGATAAAGAAGCAGAAAATAGACTTCGGCCATTCTGCCGTAATCCATTTTGAAATAACTGATTACTACATCGCTGAACGACCACAGCACAAAGAGATTGATAAGCAGATGCCCCCAGTCGCCATGAAGCAGTGCATAACTGAAGAACCTGTACCACTCCTTGTCACGCTTGATGTACCATGCGTTGAACTGCATTTTGTAAAAAAGATCCCTTCTTTGGAATGCAAGAAAGGAAACTACGCCGGTAATAAGGATTATGATGTAAATTATCATTGTAAAAAACGGTGTAGGTTTATTGACCAGCGGCCTGCGATTCCAATTCGGTAAAATCAATCTCGGAGCCCATCATGCTGTGCGGGATAACGAAGGTGATGATGAGCACCACTGCAGCTGCAATCACCCACCAGCGTCTCTCCGGATTTTTACGTATCTGAAGCCATGCAACTACCCAGACAGCAAATGTAGCAAGCGATTTATTGTCGGTAAGATCAGTTCCGAATGGCCAGCCTGTCCAGAACTCACCAAAAGCATATTTTTGAATAATCGGGCCAAACATCATTCCGCCAACACCAAACAGGATGACGGTCCAAAGAGAGTATTTCACGAGATTTTTGCCTTTGATAAGCGCTTCAATCCCGGCTCTGGTGGAGAACATCATCGCCATAAAAATGATGATGATATGGGGAATCAGCACAGCCTGCGGAACCACTCCCTTGTAGCGAAGCACGGGCGGCTTGGCGGTGAGGTTGGTAAAATTTCCTCCTGTACCAAGATAAACTTCGTAAGTCATTTTGCCGGCAGGCGGGAGGTTGGGAAGCAAGGCCACAAGGTTCTCCCCATCACGCACCATCGGCTTCATTTCTGACCAGTCGTCCTTGCTTTTAAACCGCTTGAACCTGTATTGCCCTTCGGTTCCCTTATTGTTAACTTTTACTTTGACTGCTGCGTCGGTGTTGCCTTCCCAGGTGCGGATCAGGCGATATTTAACCGTTTCGCCGCCAATGTCCAGTTTTCCCCGCACCGGGTAGGTTGGACCGGTAGTGCGTTGATAAATAGCCGCAGCCGCCATCAAAACAAAGGATAACAGCCAGAAAAGTAAAGATTTGGTTTTATAGCTCATTGTATTTCAGTTAATTGTCATTGTTTTACCTTGTGCAGTCTCAGGGATTTAAGAGAAAAATCATAAGTGCTTTGTGTATTGATCGGTCAAAACATGCCCCTGGTTCAATAATTATTTCGGTTTGTTTAACACAGAATTATCGGTTTCGTTCAATATTTCATACATCACCTGGTGGATTTTGGTTCTTAAATCCATTTGGGTCAATTTACGATTGCTTGCATCGGGGTGAATTCTGTTAGAAAGAAACACATAAATAAGTCCGTTTTTTGGATCAGCCCAGGCATAGGTTCCTGTGAAACCTGAATGCCCGTAGCTTTCAAGGGAAGCATTCCTGCAAACAGGTCCTTGCTGACTGTATACGGGCAGCGGTTTGTCGAAGCCCATCCCGCGGCGGTTTTGGTCAAGAGGAAACTGCTGGCGTGTGAACTCGTCCACAATTTTCGGATCAATGTATTGTCGCCCGCCATAATACCCTTTTTGGATGAACAATTGCATCATAGCAGCAACATCCGCTGATCGGCCAAACAATCCGGCATGGCCTGCAACACCGCCAAGCATTGCCGCTGCCGGATCGTGCACAAAACCATGAACCAGTTGTTTACGAAATTCGTTATCGAGCTCAGTCGGGGTTATTCGTTCCAGCGGAAAACGCTCTGCTGGCTTATACCCAAGAGTTGCCAGTCCCATCGGCCTGTAAAACGAACTGCTCAAATATTCGAATAAGGGTTTACCGGTTTTTCGTTCGATGGCATCACCAATCAGGATAAAACCCAGGTCGCTGTATTTGTACTCTTTTTTAGGCAACAATTTAGATTTTACAATTGTATCAAAAATTGCCTGACGGTACCGGTTAGCGATATATAAGTCTTTGGCTACCTGTTCGTTAAAAAGCTCACTCCTGGTTTTGGAGTAGATTTCCGGATTGGGTTGCCCATCTTTTAATGTGGCTCTGTAGAAGGGAATCCACGACTGAAACTGTGCCTTGTGAGCCATGATCTCCCTGATGGAACGGTTTTGTTTGTTGGAGTTTTTCAAGTAATCAAGGTGATCCGACAGCGGCTGATCCGGATCTATTTCACCCTTTTCTACCAGTTGCATCATGGCTGGAGTAGCAGCAAGGATTTTTGTCAGCGATGCCAGGTCATACAGATCATCTGATTGCACCGGTCGATTTTTGTCGTAAGCATGAAATCCAAACGAACGTTCGTAAAATACCTTTCCATCTTTGGCAAAGAGCACCTGGCAACCGGGATAGGCACCTTGCTTTATACCGTTTTCGATCAACTTGCCAATCGTATCCAATCGCTTCGTGCTGATTCCAAGCTCCTCAGGTACTGTGTATTTTAGTCTTCCGACAGACCGGGTATCCACTCCGGATCCGGCCGGCATAGAGGATGAGGCCGAAACCGGAAGCCTGCCTTTAGCCCCAATGGCGCCGAAAATGATCTGAGCGCTGACATCTTTGGAAACCGCATTGTCCTCGTAAGAGCAGATAAACGCATCAATTCCCTGATGATCAGCAAAATAGGATAGAGAATAAGGATTCCCAAAAACATCAAGTATCAGTTTCCCCTGCTGACTTTTCAATTGCTTTATCAACTCTATAACTGAGGTTGTAATTCCGTAATTTCGTTTGAGAAAACTGCTTGTGTTTTCGATACTGACAATCACAAGGTTGTAACTTTCAAGTTGTTTGAGAATTTCAGCTACCTGGGATTTACCGGGATCAGAAGGTAAATAGAAATGATCTGCCACGGCATAACTCCCGATACGCGACTGGAACGGGCTTGTTTTCGAACTTCCAATCGCCAGCGTTGCGATTCTGAGCGTGTCAAGGCTGGTAAGGGGGATGAGTTCTGCATCATTTTTCACAACTGTAACTGCATTCTCAAATACCTGCCGGATCACCCAGTCGTTGGCTGCGCAGTTCAGATCGCTTGTCAGGTTGCGCAACTCAACTGGTTTCCTTTGCGAAAGACCGGTTCTGTATTTGTAAGTCAACACTTTGCGGCAGCGGTCATCAATCTCATCCTGCGAAATTTTTCCTGCTGTAACAGCCTCCCGGATTTTCTTCAGCGCCAGTGGAATATTCCGTGGTAACAACAAAATGTCATTTCCGGCCAGCAACGCCATCAGCTCAATGTCGCCGGATTTGTGGTAATTGGTCACGCCGTCCATATCCAGCGCATCGGTCACCACCAGCCCTTCAAAGCCGAGTTCACTTTTGAGTATACCATTCACCGCTTTTTCTGATAGCGATGTGGCTCTGTCTTTGGTATCGTCTATGGTTGGGATGAAAAGATGTGCGATCATGATGGCGCCTGTTTTGGCAGCAATGGCTTGCTTGAAGGGAAACAGGTCAATGCTGTCAATCACGGCACGGGAGTGATTGAGTACGGGCAGGGTGTAGTGTGAGTCGGTGTCGGTGTCGCCGTGACCAGGAAAATGTTTGGCTGTGGCTATCACACCGGCATCCTGCATTCCGCGGATAAAAGCTGCTCCTTTTGCCCCAACATTTTCCTTTACTTCACCAAACGACCGGAAATTGATAACCGGGTTTTTGGGATTGCTATTGATATCCGTTACCGGGGCAAAGTTCATTTGAATGCCTGCTCTTTTGCATTGTAAACCAATATGATAGCCGGATTTATAAACAATTTCATCGTCCTGAACGGCGCCAAGGGTCATGTGTTTCGGAAACGCTGTAACGCTATCAAGTCGCATGGCTAATCCCCATTCGGCGTCAATACTGATCATGATCGGGGTTTTTGCCAGGTTTTGCCAATAATTGATAAGCTCGGCCTGACGAACGGGGCTGCCCTGGAAAAAAGTCAACCCGCCGAGATTGTATTTCATTATCAACTGGCTGATGCTGTCGTAATAGCGCCGATCCTTGTTGGAGTAAGTGCGGATCATGAAAAGCTGCGATATGCGCTCGTCGGGGCTGAGCGAATTCATTACCGAATCCACCCATTTTTTTTCTTGGTAAACATCGGTTAAACCGGCCACATCACCAGAAATCCTTCCGGGCTGGGCAATGGCCTGAAAATAGAATAAAGCGCTGATAGTCAACAGCAAAAATCGAATTGGCAAAAAACTGATCATGATCTGATTCTTTGGTCAAAAAAAGAAGATAAAACGTAAAAATCAAAAAAAAATGCGCCGCCAAAGATAACCCGGCGGCGCATTCTGGTCAAATATTTTCGAACCTGAGCAGATGTTGATATAGGTTTGCTTTTCTAACCTGCTTTAAACTAAAGGGTTAATATGGTTGAAAATCAGTGGAAATCCTCTTTATCGCTTAATCATTGACCATGTTTCGTAGGCGATTCTACGGTTATAGGTAAAAGCGATATTTTGGTAATTGATCAGGTCAACAATGGTTCCGATAAAGCAGAGTCCGGCAGTGAAAAGATAGAGAATTCCCATCCCGATCTGGTCGGTAAGGAAGCGCTGAATACCTGCAAAACCAGCAAAACCAATCAGCGTTGTGGCCAGAATTACCATTGGCGCCCGTCTGCGTGAACGATAAACAAAGGAAAACTCGCGGATCTGTTCTTCAGTACTGTTTTTCAGTAAATCGTCCAGGTAGAACATTTCTTCGCCCTCTACCTCAGGCAGATACCTAAAAAGTAATTGGTTCATGATTTAAGTGTTTTGAAGTGATTAAATTGAAAGAAATTGAAAATCAATGTGATAATTCGATGAAAAATAACAATAACGGCCAAAAGCCCGAAAGGATGCATCTGGATTGATGCCGCGAGATCGCCGTGCAATGCGAAACTCACCGATCGGCCAATTCCGCAGCCGGGGCACGTCGTAACGCCGAGGTTGTCGAGCGGGCAAAGCGTGTAATGATGGTTTTCGGCAGATGAGAACATCAGAACAATCATCGCCCCGACCCAGGTGAACAGTTCGAGGTTTTGATAAAAAATTCCGGCTATTTGTCTGAACGACTTCATACCAGCGATTTTTAAAAATCCGGATCAAAGGTAAGCGACTATCCTTGAAAATCAAATTCTGTAAATCAATGTAAGGATCAGCATTTTAGTAAATGTTGACTTCGGGTTCCAGATCTATCCCGAAATTCTCTTTCACGGATTCCATTATTGCCCTGGCAATTTCCAGGATTTCCTGGCCGGCAGCATGCCCGTAATTTACGAGCACAAGCGCCTGGGTATGGCAAACGCCCGCATCTCCATGCCTGAAGCCTTTCCATCCCAGGTGGTCAATCATCCAGCCGGCGGGAATTTTGTACTTTTCTTTTCCATCCGGATATCCGGGAATTGCAGGATACTTTTCCTGAAGACTTTGAAAATCTGCGGCATTGATTGTCGGATTTTTAAAGAAGCTGCCAGCGTTGCCGATTTTTTCAGGATCGGGCAATTTGGCGTTTCTTATCCTGCACACTGCATCAGATATCATTTTGATTGTCAATGGCATATACTTCATCTCTGATAGCTCCCGCTGAATATCGCCATAGCCTGTGTTGAAAAAATGTTCCTTTGTCAATTTGTAGGTGACCGACAAAATAATGTACCTGTTTTTCAACTGCTGCTTGAAAACGCTGTTACGATATCCAAAGCGGCATTCATCGAAGGTGAATTCTCTGATTTTTCCGGTTTCAACGTCCAATGCCTCCAGCGATTCGAAAGCATCTTTCTGCTCAACTCCATAAGCGCCAATGTTTTGAATCGGTGCGGCGCCCACGTTTCCCGGTATCAGTGAGAGATTTTCCAATCCACCTAAGTCCTGGTTAATGCACCAGAGCACAAAGTTATGCCAGTTTTCGCCGGCACTGGCCCTGACCAAAGCCATTGTCTCATTTTCGGTTATAAGCTGAATGCCTTTGGTGCCAATTTTAATCACCACACCATCAAAATCCCTGGTAAACAAAATGTTGCTTCCGCCATTCAAAATCAGGTAGTTTTTATCCGTCAGGAAACCACTTGCAATCAATCGGGTGATCTCTTCATCACTGGTCATTTCAGTGAAGTACCTGGCTTTGACATCAATGCCAAAGGTGTTCAGATTTTTGAGCGGATGGTTTTCGATGATTTGCATAAATCAACTGTAATTCAGTATGTTGCCTGTTTCTTGTTTCTTTTTAGTACTTACTTTTGTGCAAAAATAGCATTACCACGCACACATCAGTTGTTTACCTGAAAGATTAACCGGTTGACTGACTTTTTTAATCTTTTGCTATGACATCCTCAGAAAAAATGAGGATATTTGCAACTTCAGATCAACGTTATCAGGCGCTGAGGTTAATAAATACTCTGGGTGTCAATGTGGCTATACGTTTGACTTTAAATGTCTTGTAATGATGAGAAGGACTCTGCTTCAATTTTTCATTTTTCTGGTTCTGTTCGCACTCTTCGCCTGCTCGGGCGAGCCAGCCGGCATTGCCGTTGGGTTCTCAACCGAACTGCGCCTTCGAAAGGAAAGCCGGATACCGATGAATGACTGGAACTACCGCATTTTCACGGATGTGCTTCAGGTTGATCCTGCTACTCACTTTTCAGGCAAACTTTATTTCGCTTTCGATACCATCTACACATCAGTGGTCAAAAAAGTAGTGAGAAATGATACAGTGATATCAAGCTACCTTCCTGACGATTGTTTAATATATCAAACAGATAATCAATTGTTTATGTCGGCATTTTATCAGAGGAAAGGATGGTTTGTTTACCGCACCATCGCCAGAGAGCCGGCTTACCGGCAGGTAGTAATAATTGACGTGGCTGGAAGGGATTCTGCCACGATTGCCAGTTATTTTGAGGAGCGAGAAACCAGGAAACTTATCAAGTAGTCATTGCCAGAAAAGTCTCCAAAATAGATTTTCAACAAT
>Ga0209835_1001108_pt1 | contig 15652 bp, 9 predicted proteins | sample LakKivwa52mmetaG_FD_184138 | JGI IMG/M metagenome (GOLD analysis project Ga0209835, IMG submission 184138) | Anoxic lake water microbial communities from Lake Kivu, Rwanda to study Microbial Dark Matter (Phase II) - Lake Kivu water 52m metaG... | ecosystem: Environmental > Aquatic > Freshwater >...
AGATTGGTGAGTGCATAAACAAAATTAAGTTTAGGTGCTATAAACTCCGGTGTTGTGTTGCGCTTCCTGCTTCGCACCCTGCGGGCATGCATTCGCAAGCGTTTTCCGCCCATCCATGGGCTCCAAATCATCTTCGCGATGCATCGTCTGTGACCACGATCATCAATTTTTAGAGATTCCCTTAATTTATACTCCCTCCAGAACACAATTGTAATTTAACATCCCGAATTTAGGGTCTGCTGAATAACTCCAATTTTAGCAGCAGACCCTAATTAGGCTTCTTGGCTGCGGATGCGCTCTTTTAGATTAAATACTTTTTCGCGCAGTTCTGCGGAGCTGCTTAGATCTTGTTCAATTTTTTTTAAACTGTGAATGACGGTAGAATAATCGCGGCCAAACGCAAGGCCTATGGTATGTAAAGAATTGTCGGTGAGTTCTCGGCCTAGATACATGGCAATTTGGCGTGGCTCGGAAATATTTTTTTTGCGGGATTGCGAAGAAAGTTGAGCCGGTGGTATTTGAAAGGCTTGCGCGACAAGTTGGATAATAGTTTTAAGATTAACAGGTTTATTCACATTGCGCAGAGTATCGCCCATAATTTCTTTGGCAATTTCGAGGGTGATGGGAAGATTTTTAAAACTTGCATAGGCAGTAAGTTTAACCAGGGTGCCCTCAAGTTCACGCACATTTGAAGTAACACAATTTGCCGGAGAGCAGACGGGTGTGCAGGCCTTCAATTTCATGGGGAAGGCGATCGGAAGTGATTACTATTTGCTTGCGAAGCTGCTGCAGGTTACTGAGGATATTGTAAAACTCTTCTTGTGTGCTTTTTTTACCAGCCAAAAATTGGATATCATCGATAAGTAACACATCGGCATCTTTGTAGACTCTGTAAAAGGACCGTGAGTCTTTATTTTTGTGCACAAAGTGTATGTATTCGCGTGTAAACTCTTCACTTGTGCGACACACTACTTTACGCGCAGTTTCGGCATCTTTAACATAGTGTGCAATCGCATGAAGCAAATGTGTTTTACCCATGCCTGTACCACCGTATAATACCAAGGGGTTAAAGTTGTTGCGGCTGGGAGATTCGGCTACCGCCAGGCAGGCAGCATGTGCAAGTTGATTGCAGTCGCCCACCACAAAATTTTCAAAAAAGTAGCGGGGATTAAGGGGCACATGGCTGTCAATTTCAGTAGGGGGTTCGGCGGTAAGAGAACTACCAGACTTGTTTAGGGTAGAGTTCTTGGGGGAATCATCTTGCGGATAGGGGGCTTCAGTTTCAGGGAGGTCATCGGCTCCGTAATAGCTGACCATGGCTTTGTCGAGGTTTCTGAACTCGATTGCTACCTGGTTTTCAAGGATTTGCGAAAGGGTGTCGCGGATAAGAATATGGTAGTGGTGAGAGACAAAGTCGAGAACAAAGTTATTGGGTGTACCTACATAGACCTTGTTATCTGTGATCTCTATTACTTCAAGATTAGTAAACCATGCATAGAAAGCACTACGAGGTAGGCGCGCAAGCAAAACTTGGAGTGCTTGGTTCCAAACCTCATGGGGCTGTGTATTTGTTAACAGATTATTAACATTCATAATGGTGATTGCTTATGCTTGTAAGCTGTTTTCGAAATATTAAGTACGCTTTGCAAGAGCGTCAAAGGTTTTTTTTAAATAATTCTAAAAGCCTTATAATTATTGGATTTTATCGCAATTTAAGGTTTTGAAAAAAAAATATTTATACCCTTTGCATTTAAAAAAATAAATAGTTGCCCTTGACTGTGGTACATCAGGTTGCCGGGCTATGGCCTTTTCAATACAGGGAGTTTGTCTATACAAATCATATAGAGAGCTTCCTCGTTATTACCCTGCACCAGGTTGGGTAGAGCAGGAAGCCCTTGAGCTTTGGGCTCTGCTCAAAAGTTGTCTGCAGGAGGTTTTAGTATGGGCTGGCCCTGATAATGTATTGACACTGGGAATCACAAATCAGCGTGAAACTGTAATTGCCTGGGATAAAAATTCAGGTGTCCCCTTAAGCCCAGCCTTAGTTTGGCAATGTCGGCGTACAGCACCATTTTGCCTGCAAAATAAAGGCTTTTCGCCTTATCTTTTTGCAAAAACCGGACTTTTTCTGGACCCCTATTTTTCTGCTTCCAAGATGCTCTGGCTGCTGAACCAAAAGAATCAACTGAGTGAGAAAATAAAAAGGGGTTCTTTATGCCTGGGGACTGTCGATACTTGGATTCTATATATGATTACTGCTGGTAAACTTTTCGCAACGGATCCTACTAACGCATCGCGAACCTTACTCTACAATATCCGTTTAAAAAATTGGGATCCAGAGTTGTGTAATCTTTTTGATATCCCTATCAATGCGCTGGCACAAATCAAACCCAGTATAGGGGAATGGGGATTTACCGATCCCTCTCAAACGGGCAAGGCACTTCCTATTGGTGCGGTTCTTGGAGATCAGCAGGCGGCCTTTTTTGCACAAGGTCAGGGCACCCGCTCTTTTATTAAGTGCACCTATGGTACGGGTCTTTTTTTAATGGGAGAGGGAAGCTTGACTCATCACCCTGCCCCACAAATACTTCCCGACTTTATTCTTAACAAATCCTCCTTAAATTATTTAACTGCAAACAATTCCCAGGCGGGAGGGTCCGAAGTCTCTGCAGACCCTCTCTTGGCAAAGGTACAGGCACCATCGATCATAGGGTCAGGACTTATCCCCAAGACAAGCGCAAATGAGACTGTAAAGGTCGCTCTAGCTAAAAAACCTGTTTTACCACTCTCTCATCTTTCCCAAAATCTTTCCGAAAATACCCAGGATGATGCCCCAAAAAATCAACCAGTATTGCTCACCACTGTGGCCTGGGCCGATGAAATGAACTTTGCCTATGCCTTTGAAGGCGCACTGTTCAATGGAGGCTCTTGTATACAATGGATGAGGGATGCACTTGGACTTATTAAAGACGCTGGGCAGAGTGAAATTGATGCTTTATCCCTTCCGCATTCAGGTTCAGTCTATTTTATACCGGCCTTAACAGGTTTGGGTGCGCCTATTTGGGATGCTTCGGCCCGGGGTGCCTGGATGGGACTGTCACCCTCCAGTTCACGGGCTCATTTAGTGAGATCTGTTTTGGAGTCCCTCGCCTACCAGGTAGCTCAGGTAGTAGGGGTTTGGGGCAGACCTGTTGAAGAGTTGCGAGCGGATGGCGGGGCAACCCAAAACGCCTTTCTTATGCAGTGGCAAGCTGATGTACTAGGCTTACCTGTATGTGTCACCCGTGAAAAAGAAGCAACAGCACTAGGCGTTGCTGCGGCAGCCGCAGTAAGTGCAGGTTTGATAGATCGACAGACTCTATTTACCTGGAACCCGGTGGTTAAAGAATACTGGCCAGGTACACATACATCCTTGGCGCAAACTGAGTTTGAAGTCTGGAAAAAGGTTGAGCAGCGTTGCCTAAACTGGAATTTTTCAGCCTAAGATCCCGGGAGTCAGTTTAGACTTCGCTATATATAACGCTTTTAGGGAAAAGGGTTCTCTAGATTTGATAAAAGAGCTGAGCTAAAAAAAAATTATAGGGTTGGTCTATTTTGTATTTAGGTACTCAAGTAAATCAATAGTCAATTGATCTATATATAGCCAGCCTCGTTCTTTAAGAGCAAAGTTTTCATTGTCCCATATAAAAAAATCTGGCCATTTTTGGAGCATAGCCTGAGTCATTTTTTTGCGGGCTAGAGGTGGGAATAAATTCCAGGAACAGCCTCTTTTTTGACGCAAGCCCAACCACAACTTTTCCTCTAAAAAAACCTCGTGGGTGAGAGTTTCCTTATTTTCTTCAAGGATTGGGCAGCCTTGGTGAAGCCAGTCAAACCAAGCTTGCCATTTTTTAGGGCCCGCGCTGCGTGTGAGTGTATGGTATGAATGGGCTCCAGGACCTAGCCCTAAATAGGGGGTATGATTCCAGTAATTTTGATTATGTATACATTCTTTCCCAGGAAGGGAAAAATTAGAAGTTTCATAGCGCAACATCCCTTTTTTTTCAACCCGTTGTACACCTTCCAAATACATCTGATCGTATTCTTCGGGCAGGCTGGGAAGTTCACCTCTTTGTTTGCGTAAATCAAATACAGTATGCGGTTCAACAGTAAGACCATAAAAACTGAGGTGAGATAGGGGTAGTGCGAGGGCCTTATCAAGGGTGTTGATCCATTGCGTGAGGGATTGCCCAGGAAGGCCAAACATGAGGTCTATACTCAAATCTATACCCAGTTTCTCGGCCTGGTTGACCCAGTAATACACCTGATCATTTGTATGGGTACGGCCTAAAAGAAGAAGGGTATCAGTGTCAAAACTTTGGACTCCCAAGCTCAGACGCGTTAGCCCGAAAGATTTCCAGAGTTTAAGTTTATCAAGGCTAAGTTGATTGGGGTTGGCTTCGATAGAAAACTCAAAAAGCTGGGGAAGGGCGGGTATGAGTTGGGTAAGTAAGTTGTCCCAGGATTTAAGTGGAAGAAAGGAAGGAGTGCCCCCTCCAAAAAATAGAGTTTTAAAACCTGCAAAAAAGTTGCTCCTCAGGTTAAACTCCTTTAAAACAAGCTCAGAAAAAAGCTGGAGTTGATCTTCATGGGGAAGCCAACGGTTAAAATCACAATAATTACAAATTGATCCACAAAAGGGAACATGTATATAGAGTCCGGCCAGGTTAGAAGGGGTAGGATTCTGCATCAAGGAGTTCCAAGGAAAGTGTGGTTTGAGTGGGTCAAAGCTGGGGGAAAGTGTCTGCAAGTTGTAATTACTGTTAAAACTAGTAAGATTCTTCCTGGCTTTAAAAATAGGGAAATTTTACCTCACCCAGCCTGTCCTTATCCAAAAGTGTGCGTTTTTTAAAACAGCTTTTATATTAATAGAAGTTCATGCAAGGTACATCCTTAACTTCCTAAGATATGTCAAACTTTATCGTCATAGGTGCCTCTTCAGGCATAGGTAAGCAAATTGCCATACAATTGTCACAAGCTGGCAAGCAAGTTTACGCAACCTATTGCAAAATATTCAAAAACACCTTTCAACATAGAAAAGTATGTTCCAAACAGATTTTTACAAACACCAAAGACTCACCTAAAATGTATTAATACAGAGCAGCCAAAAACCTAAAGGGGGCAAAGGGACCTACGATGATGAAAATGGGAGAAAAAAACATGTCAGATGATAAAAGCATAACAAAATGGTTTGGAGAAAACCTGGCAAGGCTTCTTGCAGAAAAAATCAATAAGGCCTATAAAGGTTTTGATAGCGAACAATACATCCAAACCATCAAGCAGGGAAGCTCTAACCTGGGATACACAAAAAGAGTTGAACTTCATGCCGAGGCCTTAAGGAAGTGTTTGCCTCAATCTTATGCCAAAGCAATTCATATTTTGATGAAAATTGTTGGTGAGTATGCAATTCGTCCCTATATCAGAAAGTACCCTAAAAAGACAATAAAAATTATGCAAAGCTGGTCAAAATCAAATAATTTCCACTTACGCAGATTAGCTTCTGAGGGTGCCAGACCCAAGTTACCCTGGTCAACCAAACTGGATACCTTTATAGATAAACCAGAGCCTGTATTTAAAATCCTTGAGAATTTATTACAAGATGAAGTTGTGTTTGTAAAGAAATCAGTAGCTAACAACCTTACCGATTACCTCAAGGTAAACAAAGAGGTTACCCTTGAATTTATTAAAAAACACCAAAAGTCAAATAATGTCCATACTCAGTGGATCTTAAAATATGCGACCCGGAAAATTAATATATAGATCTTGCTAAAATGCTCCTTCAATTGTGAATTAAGAAAAATTTTTCTAAATACCGTTAGAGACTGTAAATATTACAGAAAGAACGCGTAAATGAAAATTTCCAAAACCGATGCCTTGTCTTAAAGAAATTCGCAATTTAAAAAGCCTGGAAAACAGAACTCTTTATGTAGGCTCTGATAATAAATTTCCCAAGGGTTGTCGTTCCTGCTTGCTTGGCTCAGGGTTAAGCGCGATTCGCAAAACACATACATGTAATATTGAGTGCAAGTTTTGTTATCACTATGGTAAAATGGATAATATTAACCCTGTTGGCGCAGGTATGTGGGAAATTGGAGGTACAAAATTTTATGAAAAAGACCTCGATTTGCTGCTTTCCATTCAAAAAAAGCCAACCGGTATTTCTTATGTGTTTATGGAACCCTTTATGGAAATCGAAAAATACTATTCGGTTATCAAAAAGTTTGCACAGGCAGGTATACATCAGCATTTATATACAAATGGTCTTTTGGCTAATGAGACTTCCTTAAAAACTTTAGGCGAGGTTGGGCTTAATGAAATACGCTTTAATTTGGGCGCAACACACTGTTCTGATGCGGTAATCTCCAAGCTTAAACTTGCCAAAACATATATCCCTTATGTAGGGATTGAAACTCCCATGACTCCCGAATTTTATAAAAGTTTTCTCAAGAAAAAGCAAGGTATATTGGACACAAAACTTGATTTTATCAATTGTGCAGAATTGCACCTTGCTGAAAATAATATTCAAAATTACTCTGGCGAAAATATGTACATGTGCAGACATGGATATATTTCACCTATCTGGAGCAGAGATTTAACTCTAAAATTTATGAAAATAGCCGATGATGAAAACTGGGGTTGTGTGGTTCATGACTGTTCAAACAACACAAAATTTGCCAGAGGCCTAAATTTGAGCAGTAAAGAAGATATGTGGTTTGGCGCAAATACAAATTATGTATGCGAGTTCTCTTCCATCCCATACGATTTTTTTATACCAGTTTTAAACGACCCCAACTTCACATTTTTAGCGGAAGAAAAATTACCTCCTGGTTATGAACCGCCGGTGTTGAAATTTTGAATTCAGGTGTAAGTTAAGCTGTTTAGAGGTTAAATTTTGATTCTAAATCTTGCCCATAAAGGGGTGGCTGTGTTTACTCAGTTGCAGTAAATAAACTCAATATTATTTGTTTTTACCCAAATTTTTGCTGCAGTCAGGCTGTGCGCAAGCCAATTTCAAAAAACTGTGTAAAACTCCTTTTTTTAAGGCATATAAAAAGCCTTTCCCCTAAAATAGGAGGGGGGACGCAGTACCACCCCTCCTCCTTCATAAATTAAAGCTTGCTGAACAAGGGAAAACCTCAATGTTTATAAGTGTAAGATAGGCTTTTCCCTTGTACCCAGTCTACGGGTTTTGGTTAGAAAATTATTCGGCCTCCGCCCTAGGGCGAAATATTCAGTGAGCCCTTAGGCGGAGAATACTTGCACTAGGGCACAGAAAGACAATAAAATGGTATAAGGTTTTAAGGAATTCGCAGGCTTGGTGGAACTAAAATAGGCCAAGCGCTTCTCACTTTAACAGGAGGTTTATGGTGAGTAAGGAACAACCAAATATTTCCCTAGGCTTTACCGAGGAAAAAGTTCATGTAGGCACTCACATGTGCCTTATCTTTAGTAACGAAAATGAACGAGTTGATGCCCTGTTGAAATACTTACTCTCCGGACTTCTTGCGGGAGAGCGGGTTGCATCTTTTTCCAACAAACTTACTGAACAGGATGTTGTTGGGTTTTTGAAACAGAATAACATCTCCTATGATGAAAGAAAGTCTCACAATGCCATTATTCTCGCAGGTACAAATGAAGTTTACTTTCAAGATGGGGTCTTTGATCCTGACCGTATGCTCAATACATTATCCAACTATTACACGGAATCACTCCAGATGGGCTTTCCGGCTTCGCGGGTCATTGGAGAAATGGTTCCCGAAGTAGAACATGTGCCGGGAGGAGATCGTCTTTTGGAGTACGAATCAAGAGTCAGCCTACTAATGCGCAGTCATCCGGTTACAGCCATTTGCCAATATGACGCCAATGCATTTGATGGGGCCACCATAATGGAGATATTAAAAGTACATCCTAAAATGATTGTGAATGGATCAGTCATTAGTAATCCCTTTTTCGTTGAACCAGAAGAGTATCTAAATGAAAGGAAAAATGATTGACTGATACGGCGCTACTTTCTGGTAAAATAGTAGCCAGTATTGCACTCTTACAGAGTATGGCGGCCTTACTGCCAAACCGGGAGTCTATACTGAAATTTGTGAGCCGCGGACTATGTGATGTTGCGGGTGTTGAAAAAATTGAGTACCGTCTTGATGGTGTTTTTGAAGCTGCGTCCCTTAAAAATCATAACAGTGCTGTTTTTCCGATTAAAAGAGGGGGTAAGGTATTTGCTGAATTACTGATCCATCTTTATGACTACCAAAAATTCGAGCCATACATCCCATTTATCAGCAATTTTGCCAATATGCTGGGGGTCATTTTCGAAGTTGAAATTCAACGAAAACAAAATCAGGCACTCATTGCCGAGTTAGAAGAAAGAGTCGCCCATCGAACACGCGAATTGCAGACAAGTAAACAAAAATATCAGGAAATAATTGAAAATACCAATGTACTGATTACCACCGTTGATGGTAGGGGTAATTTTTTGTTTGTCAATACTGAAGCAAACAGGATTTTTGGGATGTCAGCAGAAAACCTTCTTGGAGTTTCGGCCTTTGATTTTATTTATCCCGAAGATGTGGAACCTACTGCGAACTGGTTTAATAGATGTGTGTCCTTCCATGTCGATAAAGATATGTTCGAAAATCGATTGGTAAACAAGGTGACAAACGAAGTGTTTCATCTGTTATGGACCTGCAACTTTTATTATGATAACCAAGGCAATATATCTGCAATTCACAGTATAGGTCTCGATGTTACAGCACGCAAGCAAGCAGAAGAGGCTGTAGTTCATGAAAAGGAACGACTATCCGTAACCCTTCGTTGTATTGGTGACGGTGTTATCACTACTGATATCAAGGGCTGTGTTGTTCTTATGAATAAAGTTGCCGAAGATCTGACCGGATGGAAACAACAGGACGCACTAGGGAAAATTCTTGAAGATGTATTTCCGATCATTAACGAAACAACCCGTAAAAAACAAGATAATCCAGTAGAAAGAGTACTTGCTACTGGCGGGATTATTGAACTAGCAAACCATACTCTTCTTGTTTCACGGGATGGAAAAGAACGCTCTATTGCAGATTCTGCCGCACCCATTAAGGATAAAGAGAATAAGACCATTGGAGTTGTTCTGGTTTTTAGAGATATGACAGAAAAACAACGGTTTCTCGAAATCACTCAAAACTCACAAAAACTTGAAGCACTCGGTGTGCTTGCTGGCGGAATCGCTCATGATTTTAACAATCTGCTGGGTGGCATTTTTGGATATATCGACCTTGCCCAAGAATCTGCCAAAGATACACAGGCAGGAGCATACTTAATCCGTGCACTAAATGCGATAGAAAGAGCCCGTGCTTTAACTGGACAATTGTTGACTTTTGCCAAGGGTGGTTCTCCAGTTCAAAAAATTGAAAGGCTTTTTCCCTTCTTAGAGGAAACTGTAAAATTCGCTCTAAGCGGTACAAAAGTACTTTGCAATTTCCATGTCTCACCAGAACTTTGGGCTTCTAATTTTGATAAAAATCAAATAAGTCAAGTTATTGATAACCTTGTAATCAATGCCCAGCAAGCCATGCCCAGGGGAGGTACCATTGAATTATCTGCCTACAATACGACACTTGATGAAAAAGAGCATCCCTCACTTGCAAAAGGGGATTATGTTAAAATAATCCTTACAGATCAAGGCATGGGTATCCCCAAAGAATTAATTCCAAAGATCTTCGACCCATTTTTTACCACAAAAACAAACGGGCATGGGCTAGGTTTGGCCACCTGTTATTCTATCATAAATAAGCACGGCGGATGTATTGATGTAGATTCAATATTAGGAAAGGGGACTACATTTTCCGTCTATTTACCGGCAGTAAAAGAAAATCCTGCCTTATCCCGTTCTATACAAGAAAAAAATCACACAGGAAATGGTGTTTTTTTAGTGATGGATGATGAAGAAGTCGTGCGGGAAATGATGGGAGTAATGCTTGAATCATTAGGGTATACAGTGATAAAAAAAGAGAAGGGGAAGGATGCTCTTGATTATTTTTTCTTAGCTACGGAAGCAAACCAATCCTTTGCAGGAATGATTTTTGACCTTACTGTTCCAGGTGGCATAGGAGGCAAAGAAGCGATTGGACAAATTAGAAAGGTGAATAATGAAGTACCTGTTTTTGTTGTGAGTGGTTATGCTGACGATACAATCATGAAGAGTCCTACAAGTTATGGTTTTACTGCAAGTCTTTGCAAGCCCTTCAGAAAAAGTGAACTTGTGGAAATGTTGGACAAACATTTAATACTGAACAAGTAAGGATAAATTTTGCGGGTGGTTTATTGCACTGGAGCTTCTCTGTATCGCATAATATATATGCTACTCATGGAAAAAAAATATCCAGATGCCTAGAGGGTGATTTAATATGCCACTATCAAATGAAGAAGTTCTGAGAGAAATTCTTGAACAATCCCTTTCTGGCTATTGGGATTGGGATATACCTTCTGGTAACGAATATCTAAGCCCCACATTCAAGAAAATGTTCGGCTACGAAGACCACGAGATTGAAAACCGCGCCGAGTCCTGGCAAAAACTGATCTTTCAAGAAGATTTACCTGGTGTATACGAGAAATTCAATAAACACGTAGAAAGCAAAGGCCAAATTCCCTTTTACAATGAGGTTAGATACCACCATAAAAATGGCTCGACGGTTTGGATCCTCTGTACAGGAAAAGTGATTGAATGGGATGAAAAAGAAAATCCAAAGAGAATGGTTGGATGCCACGTTGATATCACTGGGCGCAAGCTGGCGGAGAATGCACTTCAAGAAAGTGAGGAACGGTTACGCAATTTCTTTGCGGCTTCACCAACGGCAATCGATCTGTATCGACTAGAGGAGGACGGACGGCTCGTCCTAGTTGCTGTCAATTCTGCAGCAGAAAAGATGACTGGACTCACTGCTGATTCGTTAATCGGCAAAACGATTGAAGAGGCCTTTCCGAGCCTTATTGGAACTGAGGTTCCAGACCTATACCGCGCTGTGGCTCGTGGCGATACTGGAATGCAGAGGTATGAAAAACACTATAAGGATGAACGTTTCGAAGGTTTTTATGACCTGACTGTGTTTAAGATAAGCGCGAACTTAATTGGCGTAGAAGTTCTTGATATCACCGAAAGCAAACAGGCAGAGATTGCAATTCACAAAAGCAAGAATAAATACCGAACCATTGTCGAAAATATAACAGATGCGCTCTATATACATGACTTCCAAGGACGCCTGATAGACTGCAATGATGCCGCCTGCCGTATGACCGGATATTCGCGGGAGGAACTAATCGGTCAATCCCTTTCCTTGTTAGACAGCGATGAAAACAAACGTTTGTTACCCGAGCGGATGCAACGCTTGATGCAGGAAAAGAAGATTGTGTTTGAGGGGAGTCATATCCGAAAAGATGGTAGTATTGTTCCGATTGAAGTGTGCGCAAAGGTTGTTTCCCACGACGAGGATGGAATAATTCACGGATTTGTGCGCGACATCACCGAGCGCAAACGGGTTGACGAGAAACTCCAAATGGCCATGCAGATCGTGGACAATGTGATGATTGGTTTTCACCTTTATCAAATGGAGGATTTGAGTGATGATCGCAGTTTGAGGATGGTCTATGTCAATCCAGCCGCCGAAGCGATGACAGGACTAAAGTCCACAGATGTTGTGGGCAAAACATTGGACGAAAACTTTCCCAGCCTGCGGCAGATGAATGTACCGCAACGCTATGCCAAGGTAGTTCGCACTGGTGAAGCAAAAGTTTTTGAGGATATCTTTTATAGATAAAACTGGGCAAATGGCCAAGGTGGGAGGTTGGGAAATCAATTTGAAAACCAATCAAGTAATCTGGTCTCAAGAAGTTTATGCCATTCATGAAGTGGATTTGAATCACATTCCTACCATAGAAAATGGGGTTGATTTTTATTGTGATGATTCACGCCCCGTCATTCAAAATGCAGTAAAAGATGCCATCGAATTAGGGAAACCCTTTGATTTACAACTCCAAATTAAAACGGCCCGGGGTAGTATTCGCGATGTTTGGGCAATGGGGTTTGTGAAAAAACAGGCAGATGGAACACCTCTATCTGTCGTCGGAAGTTTTCAGGACATCACCGAGCGCAAGCAGGCCGAGCAAAAACTTCTTAGGACCAACCGGGAATTAGAGAATGCCACTTGCCGAGCAAACGATTTAGCCGCACAAGCTGAAACGGCCAGCATTGCCAAATCAGAGTTTTTAGCCAATATGAGCCATGAAATCCGTACTCCCATGAACGGGGTCATCGGTATGACTAGCCTCTTATTGGATACACAACTTACTCACGAACAAAGGCGCTATGCGGAAATGGTCAAGACGAGTGGTGACTCTTTGCTCGCCATCATCAATGATATTCTCGATTTTTCTAAAATTGAAGCTGGTAAGCTTGTATTAGAAACTCTTGATTTTAACCTCCGCTCCCTATTAGAAGACTGTGTAGCCCTCCAGGCAATACGGGCCCGTGAAAAGGGCTTAAATTGCCTTTGTTCCATTTCATCAGATCTACCTGTATTTGTGAGTGGTGATCCCGGCCGTTTACGTCAGATTTTAGTGAATCTTGTGGGCAATGCAATAAAGTTCACTGAAAGAGGTGAAGTCTGTATATCTGTGGCATGTGAAGACGAAACAGATCAAGATGCTCTTATACGGTTTTCAGTTCGAGATACGGGTATTGGTATTCCAAAAGACAAGCATAAACTTCTTTTCACCAAGTTCACCCAGGTTGATTCATCTACTACCCGAAAATATGGTGGTACCGGACTTGGCTTATCCATTTCGAAGCAACTATGTGAGCTTATGAATGGAGAAATTGGGGTAAACAGCGAAGTAGGTCAAGGCACTGAATTCTGGTTTGTGGTGCGGTTTAAAAAACAACCTGGTAGGAAGGTCGTGGCGTCGCAGGGTTATCATAAAGTTCAAAATATTCCCGAACTGGTTAATAATGCAACAAATGCTGAAGAATTCAGGGAGCTTCAATACTTAAAGGAATCAGTAGGCACAGACTCTTTTATTGCAGTACATAGGCTTAATACTGATGTATCGACTTTGCAAGGCATCAACACAGGGCCTACTGTTGGAGAGATGAAACGCAGGGCCCTGATTCTCTTGGTCGAGGACAATATCATCAATCAAAAAGTGGCTCAAGCAATGCTCCAAAAACTAGGAGTACGAGTTGATGTAGTTGCCAATGGACTCGAAGCGATCAAGGCGCTTGAGAGCATTCCTTATGATTTGGTAATTATGGATTGTCAGATGCCAGAGCTTGATGGCTATGAAGCAACTGCACTGATACGTAGCGAAGCCTCTTCAGTTCGCAACCACCGTATACCCATTATAGCCATGACTGCCAATGCTATGCAGGGCGATCAGCAAAAATGTCTGGATGCAGGTATGAATGACCATATCGCAAAACCTGTTTCAGCAGCCATGCTGGCTAAGACACTCGAAAAATGGCTTCCCCAAGAATAGAAATGATTGTTTTTTAAAAACCTCGGAGTGGCTTTTTAACTTTAAGGGGAGAGCTGTCGAGTGAGAATCGCAATTAGGCTGTACTGGATATTTTTGAGAAATGATGATTGAACAATTCAGCTAGGTGAGTTTCTCTGAAGGGTTTTCTGAGGCTATCAGTAAAACCAAAGACAGTGGGTTCGGCAATAACTGGATCATTAGCATACCCACTGACTGCGAATATGGGTAAGTCTGGGTACATACTGCGTAAATCATTGATGGTTTCCCGTCCGCCACGGCCACCCGGAATGGTAAGATCTAAGAGGATTGCTTTTAAATTAATTCCTTTTGCAAAAAGTTCTGCTGCAAGAGAGAGAGTTTCATCTCCATTCCATGCTGAGGTGACAGTATATCCCATCGAATGCAGCATGTTTCCAAGAGTCTCATGTATATACTCCTCATCATCCATGATGATAATGGATCCGTTGCCTAAATGTCTTGATACAACATCTCTTGAGATTTCTGTTATACTGCTTGAAGACATGGGTAGATACAAATGAAAGGTTGCACCTTTGCCTAGCGGGGATTCGACGGTTATAGTTCCCTTATGCCGCGTCATAATTGAATAACAAGTCGAAAGACCAAGTCCATTACCTTTGGGTTTTGTAGTAAAAAAGGGCACAAACATATTGTTCATATGTTCTGCGGGAATACCAGGTCCGGAATCTGAGATGGAGATGTGTATATAGGTACCGGGAGCAAGCGGTGGAATTTCATTCTCCACAAGATCAACTGAAGTTCCGGTTACGGAAATTATACCGCCCTCCGGCATCGCTTGTTGTGCGTTGATGAGAAGGTTGCTTATCACTTGTCCTATCTGAGGCCCATCGAAGTCGCATAGAGGGAGTTTTTCACTTATAGAAAGCTCCCTAGCAATTTTGGTTCCGGAGAGCACAAAACAAACAGTATCCTGAATGATTTTATTGAGGTAACCCGTCTGGAGTTTTGGGGCGCCACCTTTGGAAAAGGTGAGTAGTTGCTGCGTAAGCCCCTGCGCGCGCGCGAACACCGAAGTTGCTTTATCTAGATAGCGCAAAGCCTTGGAATTAACTGGAGTCATTTCTTTCGCCATGTCTAGGTAACCGAACATTCCGCAGAGTAGGTTGTTAAAATCATGGGCGATACCCCCAGCCAGAAAACCAATAGAGTCGAGTTTTTCAGCGCGTTGAAGGGCTTCGTCTGTTTTCTTTTTCTCGGTGATATCTTTAAGTATATGGATTAAAGACTTAGTGTTGCCTTTATCATCTTGGATAGGCCAGGCAGTTAATTCAATTGCCTTGCCATTTGTAGTAATATCACAAGATTGAACTTGATTAGATTCTAATGCTTTTTCACAAGGGCAGTTACATATGGGCTGGTTAGTTCCGTGGAGTATATGATAACATTTACTCCCCAACATTGCCTCTTTGGTAGTGCCTAGCGATTCCACGGCTGCAGTATTAGCATCAAGAATGGTGTGAGTGTCATCAAGGAAGAGGATGGGATCCTTAATTGAATCAAATATTGCCTGCCAGTTGAGGGTGGCTTCCCTCAAGGCGGTAGCGGTATTTGCCTTTTGTAAGGTCTCTTCAGCTTTTTGTCTGATATTCAGTTCCCTGTTCAGATCTTGAGTGCGCTTTAAAACCTCTGTTTCTAGTCTTTCGTTTTCATGATAGAGGGCCAGTGAGGCCGCTTTAATCTTTACCATCGCCCTGATCTGTGCTGTAAGTTCCACTGAGTCTATTGGCTTTGATAGAAAACCTTCACCACCCGATTCGAGGGCGCGGACTCGAATTTCTTTCTCAGCTTTGAGGGCAGTCAGAAAAACAACAGGAATATGACGCAATTTTTTATCTTCTTTGATCGCCTTGCAAACATCGAACCCATCCATGCCAGGCATGATGATATCGAGTAATATGACAGCAGGATCCTCGCTACGAGCAATTGCCAGACCTCTTGGCCCGGATTCGGCACACAAGACACGCATACTGGGGAAGGCATCGCTAATAACAGCTTTTAGAGTAACCAGGTTGTCTGGGTTGTCGTCAATGGCAAGAATCGATACATC
>Ga0209835_1001109_pt1 | contig 15634 bp, 15 predicted proteins | sample LakKivwa52mmetaG_FD_184138 | JGI IMG/M metagenome (GOLD analysis project Ga0209835, IMG submission 184138) | Anoxic lake water microbial communities from Lake Kivu, Rwanda to study Microbial Dark Matter (Phase II) - Lake Kivu water 52m metaG... | ecosystem: Environmental > Aquatic > Freshwater >...
GTGCTTGGGTGGGATGGTCATAATCGGTAAGGCCATTAATGACCGGAATGCTGGCATTAGCTCCTAATTCATCGACATCGCTCTGAGCGAAGGTGCGAATTATCAGCGCTTGGGCAAATTGGCTTATTACCTTGGCAGTATCTGCAATGCTCTCCCCTCGACCAATTTGGAGATCATCGCCGCGAAGAAATATAGGAGTTCCACCAAGATGAGCTACTGCGCTCTCAGATGCCAGACGAGTTCTAGTTGATGGCTTAGACATATAGATTGCAACAGTTTTATTGGCAAGAAGATTTGATGCCTTGAGTGGCTCACTTGCAAACTCGGATGCGGTAGCAAGAAGCATCTCCACATCAGATTTGAGCAGATCTTGGCTGCGCAATAGATCTTTCATCTGCATATCTTACGGCCCCAGAGTTAGCACTTGGGGCTCTGCCTACTCGCCCTATTATTAGCGCTATGAAGCAAGCTTTTGAGCCAGAGCAGGTGATGGGGCTATTTGGTAGAGGAAAACCAAGTAGCGATGGCGATACCTTGATTGATACTCGCACTCAAGAGCAGCTGGATTCAGGCGATCACGAAAGATTCTCACACTATGTTAGAAAAGAAAAGATTGTTGAATCAGCTGTCTCTGGAAAACCTGTAACAGCGCTCTGCGGCAAGAGATGGATTCCATCTCGTGATCCAAATAAGTTTCCAATCTGTCCAACATGTAAAGAGATTCATGCCGGCCTTCGCAAAGGGCCAGATGATCAATCCAATAACGAACTTTAGGTAAGTGATGGCGCTAGGCACCGCTACGCAAGTAGATAGCGAAGTTAATTTAAAAGCAGATCGGCCATGGGTCTGCATAGTTTGGGATGATCCGGTTAATTTAATGACCTATGTTACTTATGTCTTTATGGTGCTTTTTGGTTACTCAAAAGAGAAAGCAACTGAGTTGATGTTTAAGGTTCATAATGAGGGAAGAGCTCAAGTTTCAAGCGGTACTCGCGAGGAGATGGAGCGAGATGTGCAGCGGCTTCATGAGTATGGCCTTTGGGCAACGCTACAAAGAGATAATGAGTATTAATTAAAATGTCGCCATTTAAACGGGAAGAAAATGGCGAGATCTCAATTGAGATTTCAACTCAAGAATCTCATGTATTAATAAGTTTGACCGAGCAACTTCTAGAGCTTCTCTCTCAAGGCGACTCTCTTGCTGAAGCGCAAGATCCACTTATGCATATCGTCGGAATTTCTGAATCTGATGCACTTCCTGAAGATCCTGTTTTGCGCAGGCTATTTCCTGATGCGTATGAAGATTCAGCCTCCTCTAGTGAATTTCGCCGTTATACCGAATATGGGCTTCGCGAAAAGAAGAAAGCACATGCTCGAATAATTTATGAAGCTCTAACTAGCCAAGGAGAGCCCGAGGAGATTACTGGCGGCAATACCCCTATTGATAAAGGCTCTTTTAAGCTGATTATCAATAGCGCAGAGTTACTTGATTGGCTCTCAGGACTTAATGACTTAAGGCTTGCACTTGCGGTGCGACTTGGAATTGGCGGCAACCAGCAAGAGAGCGCAGATATTGATACTAAGGCTATTCATAATAAGTATGAGCTCATGTTGGAGAGCGATCCAATGAAAGCTGTCTACGCAGTTTATTCCTGGATTGGCTGGCTACAACAAGGCTTATTGGAAGAAATCTCACCAGAATAAAAAAAATCAGGGCCCGGTTTCCCGAGCCCTGATTCCTACTTCTTTACTTCTTAGTGATCGTCCTTCATTCCTTCAGCAATTGACTTCATGCGTGCGATCTTAAGAATTGTTAGACCGAATACGCACTTAGCTGCTACGTCAGCGATGGTGTAACCAACTTGACGTCCAACGAATGCTCCAGAGCTTGCTGCTCCATCTGCATCGATGATTGGTAGGAGGTAGGCGATTGGGTATACGCCCCATGTTGCAATCAGTAGAAGGCGTAGGCGACCAACAGTGGCTGCAACTCCCTCAGGCTGACGATCTAGGGACTTACCAAGCTCTACGAATAGAACATAAAGGATGTAGAGGAACGGAATTGTGGAGAGAACGCCCCACATAATCTTCTCGCCCTGGTCTGCAGAAACTTCACCTGGATAACCAAGTGCAATCATTGCTGCTGATGCAGGAACGAGGCGTGTGATTAGTGAGCGAGCTGCTTCTTTAGCAAGAGCTAATACTGCGATTACTTCAACAAGAAGTAGTGGCACGGTAAGGATCCAGTCAACATAGCGGTATCCCTCGTTGAATGCCATTGAACTTACGTTGTAATCGGTTACAACTTCAAAGGTGCCTTCTTTTGTTGCATCCTTGAAAGAATCGAAGATTCTCAAGTAGTGATAAGCAGCAATGAAGGTAACCATTGAGGAAAGAACGAGCGCGTTGCGATACTTAGGAAGAACGCGGTTTTGTGAAACGAGTGTGTAGACGGTTGTTGCGAGCATGGATACAAGTCCAAAAGAAAGGATGTTGTAGACCGTGCTCCACTGAGATGCGTCTAGTTGCATTCGATAAGCCTCCGTGGCAAATAGGTTTGCTCGGCTCAATTAGGGCCAAGCGATCGCGCCTTCCGTAGACCCATATGAAGCCTCGGCAGATGCGATTAGGTGAAGAGTGCTTGATACTCACGGGTAATTCAAGCCACTTCTTCGGTAATTCTTAAGAAATATTCCTTTTTTTTCTGGGCAAAACGGACATTTTCCAGCTGAAGATGGAAGACTTTCCTCTGATAGATGAGACCAAACCTCATAGAAAAGCACCTTTAGACTTACCGCTATGGCCAATCTGGATACTTCAGCCCCCATTGGCATCTTTGATTCTGGCCTTGGCGGCCTAACAGTAGCGAGAGCAATAATTGATCAGCTGCCAAATGAGGCCCTGATCTACTTTGGCGATACCGCTCGCGGCCCCTACGGACCAAGGCCCCTTGCTGAAGTTCGCTCCTTCGCCCTAGAAATTATGGACTCTTTAGTAAGCGCCGGGGTTAAGGCAATCGTTATCGCTTGTAATACTGCAAGTGCTGCGACGTTAAGAGATGCCAGGGAGCGCTACTCAATTCCAGTTATTGAAGTGATTCAACCTGCAGTTCGAAGAGCTGTTGCTGCCAGCAAGAATGGCAAGGTTGGAGTTATTGGAACCCAAACCACAATAGATTCTAAGGCCTATAACGATGCCTTTGCTGCAGCCCCACACCTTGGGCTAACAGCACTTGCCTGTCCTAAGTTTGTTTCATTTGTTGAGAGCGGGATGACCTCAGGAGATGAGGTAACCAAGGTTGCCCAGGAATATTTAGCGCCGCTCAAGGCAGCTGGAGTTGATACCTTGGTTTTAGGTTGCACCCATTACCCGCTACTTACCGGAGTCATTTCTTATGTAATGGGAAGTGAGGTCAATTTAGTATCAAGTGCGGAGGAGACCGCGAAAGAGCTCTATAAAGTCTTAGTTGAAAATTCTCTTCAAAGAGTTGAGAAGAGCGCGCCAAGTCATCAATTCATTTCAAGTGGCGACACCGATACCTTTGCCCATCTAGCACGGCGCTTTCTTGGCCCTGAAGTTAACTTTGTTAAGGGTCAGATTTAATTTCAATGAATGGAGAGTATTTAAGTGTCTGAGGTAAAACGCAGCGATAAGCGCAGCTCTGAGCAACTTCGACCAATTACCTTTGAGCGTAATTGGCTCAATAATGCTGAAGGCTCTGTACTAGTTTCATTTGGTAATACTCGAGTTCTCTGCGTCGCCTCATTTACCCCAGGAGTTCCTCGTTGGTTAGTAGGAAGTGGCAAAGGATGGGTGACTAGTGAATATGCGATGTTGCCAAGGGCCACACATAGCCGCTCAGATCGAGAGAGCGTTAAAGGCAAATTAGGCGGACGAACTCAAGAGATCTCAAGATTAATTGGTAGATCGCTTCGAGCAATTGTGGATTTCAAAGCTTTAGGTGAGAACACAATTGTCCTAGATTGCGATGTTCTCCAAGCAGATGGCGGAACTAGAACTGCAGCAATAACAGGGGCATATGTTGCGCTAAGTGATGCAATTTCTTGGGCGATGAAAGCCGGACATATCGCTGGCAAATCACCACTTATTGGCTCAGTTGCGGCAGTTAGCGTGGGAATCATTGATGGTGAGCCAATGATTGATCTCTGCTATGAAGAAGATGTAAAAGCCCAGACTGATATGAATATTGTCTGCACTGGTGAGGGAAAATATATTGAAGTTCAAGGAACAGCAGAGGGAGAGCCTTTTGATAGAGCTCTGCTTGATAAGTTATTAGATCTTGGAGCAAATGGCTGTAAGCAGATTGCAGCGCTTCAGGCTCAAGCCCTCGCTAAATAGTATTTAAAGTCGAAAGATGAAAAAGACTCTAGTACTAGCAACTAGAAATAGAGGCAAAGTTTTAGAGGTGGAGCGGATGCTAAAAATTCACGCTCCAGAAATTTCACTTATCTCTATGGCAGAGCTAGATATTGGAGATATTGAAGAGACGGGAAATAGTTTTGAAGAGAACGCTCTTCTTAAAGCGCGGACAGTTACCCAGCTCTCAGGTCTTCCTGCCTTAGCTGATGACAGCGGGCTAGCAATAAATAGCCTTAATGGTGAGCCTGGAATCTACTCGGCTCGCTATAGCGGAGTTCATGGCGATGATGCAGCAAACAATGCCAAGGTTTTAAAGCTGATGGATGGGTTTACTGAGCGATCAGCCTCATTTATTGCAGTATTGGCACTTACCCGCCCTGATGGGCAGAGCATTATTTCAAGGGGTGAGCTCTTGGGTCAGATAACTTATAGCCCTAGCGGGAATCAAGGTTTTGGCTATGACCCAATATTTCAACCAACGGGTTTTAACATTACAACTGCGCAGATGAGCCCGGAAATCAAGGATTCAATTAGCCATAGAGGTAAAGCTCTAGCGCAAATCGCCCCAAAAATTTCACCTTTTCTCTCCCTTTCATAGCCACTGAAAGTGCGCACTCGCAGGTAGGATTGGAATAGAAAAGCGCGCTCCTAGTTAGATTACTAAGAGCAAGTGCGCAAAGTTTTAGAGCGAAGGAGTAATAGTGGCGGCAAAGAAGAAAGCTTCTGCAAAGCGGCGCGTTAAGAAAGCCCCTGCAAAGCGCCCAGCTAAGAAAGCTGCGAAGAGAGTTGTTAAGAAGGCAAGCAAGCGTGCGCCTAAGAAAGCCGCAGCTAAGCGCCCTGCAAAGAAAAGCGCGAAGAAGGCAAGCTCAAGAAGCGATCTTTCAAAGATAGTAATCCCTCCTGTCCCATCAAGAGGAACAACTTCAGTTACATCAACACCAGCTCCAGCAAAGAGTGCGAGCTCACCGGCAGCGCAAGCGCCGGCAAAGAAATCAAATAGCGTTCTATTTTTAGTTATTGCAGGAGTTGTTCTTCTAGCAATTTTTGCACTCACCAACTCATCAAGTGATGATGAGGCTAAGCCAACTCCAACTGAGTCAGTTTCTGAGGAGCCAAGCGCTGAACCATCAGAGAGTGAAAGTGAAGAACCCGAAATTACAGCCTATGAAGCTCCTACTGGCTTTGTTGCGATTAGAAATGCATCTGGTGGAGTGACCCTTCGCTGGAAGGCTCCTGCTGCAAGTGATGGATTAACTGGCTATACCGTATCAGTCTCTTATAACGCCGTTGACTTTGTTGAAGTTTCAACAGTTGGCGCCGATCAACTTTCATTTGATATCGCACTAGCAAGTGATGAGGGTGGAACTCAATTCCTGCTGCAATCTGTCTATTCAGATGGCACAAAAGTTGATGCTGCTAAGTTCTCACTAAAGGGCAAGTATCAGAATTAATTAAATTACTAAAAGAGACCGCTTCTTAAAAAAAGAGAGGCGGTCTTTTTTATTTCTGTAAAACTTCGCGGATCGCAGAGACATAAGCGTTAACTCCCGGTTGATTCAAATGAACTCCATCAGAGGCAAAGAACTCTGGATGATTTGCTGATATGGCATCCCAATCAACCAAGATGGTATTGGGATATCGCGAGGTGACACTCTTTATTAGCGCGTTGTTCTCACCCTTCCAAGATCTTGGAACAGCGGTATTTACTACAATAATCTTTGGTTGATTCTTAACTACTTCCATTAGCGCCACAACATCGCGCTCTATTAAGCGATTGTTATTTCCTAGGTTTAATACTACTGGCGATGCGCCAACGAAGCGTTGATCAGTTCTTGCAACTTGAATTAGCTCGCCAATTTGTCGGCCAACTCTGGCATTTATTAATTCAATTCGTTCAAATTGAGCTAGAACATTTCTGATTCCAAGGATTACCGAATCTCCTGTGACCCAGAGCCCTGGGCTATCAGGGTTGGTGATTACTTGATCAACAGGTTCTGAGACTTCGGCTGCTAATTTCTCTTGCGCTGCAATTTCATCAGCTTTTCTTATTCCATCATTTGCAACCAGGGTTGTTGCACCAAGTAAAGCCACTATGGTTAATATCGTTGAAAGTTTCTGCCTGATTCGCACTGACTTGGTGCGATATTTCATGCCGCGGAACCAGAGTTCGAAATATCCACGCCTCACTGGAATCTCGATGTAGCGAAGCGAAATATCGGCAAGGGCAAATACAATCAATACTCTTAAGGCATATAAAGCCCAATCATCTCCAACTAAATCAAGTGATGGCCTGGTTAATTGAAAGATAATCCAGTGCCAGAGATAGATTCCATAAGATCGCTCACCAATCCAAATAAGCGCTTTAGTGCTCAGTATTGGTGCAAATCTAGAGGCAGGATGAACAACTGAGATTAGCGTGGCACATCCAAACAGAGCAGATAGTGGGAATGCGATTCGATAGAGCGTTGGATCACTTTCGTTGATGAAGAGAAATGTTCCAAGCAATCCCAGTAAACCAACTACCCCAATTAGATCAATGAAGTCTTGAGCTCTCTTGCTTATCTCTCTGGTGAGATTTGCTGGTTTCCAACTGACGGCTAGAGCAGATCCAAGAAACAGTCCAATGGAGTGGGTATCGGTTCCAAAGTAAACATGGCTAATAGCTGATGCTTGAGTATCAATCTGCACTGAGTAGGCAAAGAGAGCTACCCCTGATGCGATGGCTATGGCAAGTGCGACAATTGAAACTCTTTTTTTGCCAAAATACTTCAAGATAAAGAGAAGGACTAGTGGCCAGAGCAGATAAAACTGTGCTTCAACTGCCAGCGACCAAGTGTGCTGCAATAAAGGAGGGCGGCCAATGCTTTCGAAATAATCCTGTTGCCTTGCAACCAGAGCCCAGTTCATAGATCCTGATAAGACATATCCAATATCAGAGACGAATCTTCTAACAGTTTCTGGAGCATAAACGCCAATAAAGAGAAGGGTGAAGATGATCATGGCAACGAGAGCCGGAAGTAATCTTCTTACGCGACTTAAATAAAAGGCTCTTAGATCAAGAGTGCCTGATCTATCGATCGATTCAAGAATAAGTCCAGTAATTACATAACCTGAGATTACAAAGAAAAGATCAACTCCTAGAAAACCCCCTGGAATCCAATCAATACCTAGGTGATAGAGCAGAACTGCTAGAACTGCAACGGCGCGAAGGCCATCAACTGATTGGATATAGCGAGCGCTAGACGACATCACCGACGTTTCTTAGTTGCGCTCTTTTTACCTGGAGTTTTCTTGGCTGCGCTTTTGGCTTCACCATTTTTTGCAGCGCTAATCTTTGCAGCCACTTTGGTGTCTGCACTTGGTGAGCCATCTGCAGAAATTGCGGAGACTACCTGCTTTTGTAGCTCTGCTAGTCGATTAAATGCGCTCTCAAGTCTCTGTCTGGATTGAGAAATCGCATTTTCGGCTGAATCAAGTGACTGACTCTGAATTCGATATAAGCGCTCTGCCTCTGAAATAACTCCAGCAAGCCAGTTTCTATACTCTGAAACTTCAGTGGTTGCTTCAAGGATTAGGCGCTCTGCCTCTTTCTTAGCAGTAGCTGTGATTGCCCCACCCTCGCGCTTCTTGCTAGTAAGAAGGTCTTCAGCTTCAGAATTAGCTTGAGAGAGAATATCTGAGGCATCACTTTCTGCTGCTTCAATGTATTTACGACCGCGAGATTCTGCTTGAGAAAGAAGAGATTTAGCTTTTGCTTCAGCTTGTTCTAGAGTTGAAGTTGCTAGCTTCTTGCTCTCGTTTAATACTCTCTCGGCACTTGAGTTTGCTTTAGCTTCGCGCTGCTGAGCGGTGCGAATGATAGACATCGCAGTCTCTGTTGCCAGAATTTCAAACTCTTCCTTGCTTAGCCCTGTTATGTCGCGGCGAGAACGAAGATCGTTTAACTGGGATTCAAGTTCGCGGATGCGATCTAGAGAGGCTGATCCTGCGGCAAGATTTGTTTTACTGGCATCACTTTCTTCGCCCTTAAATCCAACCCATGATAAAAAATTCTTATCTGCCACTTTGTTCAGCTCCTCATTAGTTCAGCACTTCTTTTAAGTACTTTCAGGGGGCGTGAATCTTCCCACGATTGGCTCTAGCTTGAAAATGGGGTGAAGTGCTTGATTATGGGTAGAGGCCGCGGAGGCGATGGGCCTGGGCCACGCGGGCCACCCCGATCATATTGGCCGCTTCACGCCAAGTAAGCTTCTCATCCCTGGCCTTATCGGCTACCTCAGTGATAGCCCGCATCAAGATGGTGCTTAGGTTGGCCTTAACTTCCTCAGCGCTCCAGAAATAATTTTGTTTATCTTGAACCCATTCAAAGTAAGAGACGATTACACCACCTGAGTTTGCCAAGATATCTGGAATAACTAGCACTCCGTTCTCGTTCATAATCGCATCACCAGAGGGAGTTGTTGGAGCATTGGCACCTTCAACAACAATCTTGGCTTTAATCCCGCTAGCAGTTGCTTCAGTGATCGCATCAGAGAGAGCGGCAGGAACTAAAACATCAACTCCAAGATGGAGTAGCTCAGTATTAGTCAGGCGATCTGTTCCAGGAGCATTTGAGAGAGTGCCGTTTTCCTGCACATACTTGTGCAGATCAGTAACGCTTTTAAATCCAGTAACACCACCTGAGACATCGCTGACTGCAACAACTTTTAGCCCCATCTCTTCTAAGGCAAGGGCAGCCCAATATCCAACTTTTCCAAAACCTTGGATAGCAACCGTTGCACCCTTTGGATCAATTCCTTTTCTCTTTAGCGCCTCGTAAACTGAAATTGCTACGCCATCACCAGTGGCGGATGTTCTTCCAAGAGATCCGCCAAGAACTATTGGTTTTCCAGTGACAACACCAGGGACAGAGAATCCGGCATTCACTGAATATGTATCCATCATCCAGGCCATATTGCGCTCATCAGTTCCCACATCGGGGGCTGGAATATCGCGCTCTGGACCAATGATTGGAAGAATTTCTGAGGTGTAGCGCCTGGTTAATCTTTCATTTTCAGCAAGTGAGAGAGTCTTAGGATTTACTGCAACTCCGCCTTTAGCTCCACCGTAAGGAAGATTAGTAAGTGCGCACTTCCAGGTCATAAGCATTGCAAGTGCAACTGTTTCATCTAGATCGATATCTTGATGGAATCTAACGCCGCCCTTAGAAGGCCCGCGGGTTGTTGAATATTGAACTCGATAGCCCTTATACATCTCAACACGACCATCATCACGGCGCAGGGGAACAGCTACTTCTAATATACGGCGCGGAGTTGAAAGGGTGTTCCAATCATTTTCAGAGAGTTTTAATTGATCAATGGCTCTTCTTAATTGCGAGAGCGCTGTTGCTAGGGGAGATTCCGAAGGGTTATTTTCCTCTGACTTCGTTGTCATAGCAAGAATCTATTCCTCTTTATGTGAAAACTCCATTAGGTCAAGAAAACCAGCAATTAATTTAGTAGATAAGTTAGAAAAGGTAATTTAGATAGGCAACTGGTGCGGGAGGTGGGACTTGAACCCACACGCCGAAGCACAGGTTCCTAAGACCTGCGTGTCTGCCATTTCACCACTCCCGCAAGAGTTGGAGGCGTAAGGATACCCAGTAAATCTCAGGGAGAAAAATTCCTAGAAATAAAGGTAATTATGCGATGAGACTTCTTGATTCTGAAGTTTAGCTCTTGATTTTGAGCGTTAAGAGCTACTTTTCCCTTCCGCAAGATAGCGCCAATTATCGGTAGCCTTATCTAGGTGTCGGCCTCTAATTCACCAAATTCGCTTGAGATTGCCCCTCATCAGCTGCTTGCCGCTGCAATTTTAGAATCTGTCAAGGCCGCTATTGCAAAAGGTGAGCTGCCAGCAGAGTTGAGTTCAAATGCAGCTCTTGATGAAATCACTATAGAGCGACCCAAGAATCGCGATCACGGTGATTATGCAACTTCAATTGCGCTCGCGCTAGCAAAGAGCGCTGGAAAACCATCAAGGCAGATTGCAGAGATTATTACTAACTCGCTAAAGTTAAATGAGATTATTGAAAGAATTGAAATTGCAGGACCAGGATTTATAAATATAACTTTAGTAAAAGCTTCGCAAGGCGCTGTAGTTAATGCCATCTATGCTCAAGGCGATAAGTTTGGAGAGGTAAAGATTCTCTCAGGAGTAAAAATAAATCTAGAATTTATAAGTGCTAATCCCACCGGTCCCCTGCATTTAGGTCATACCAGGTGGGCAGCAGTTGGTGACGCCCTTGCAAGAGTTTTAATCGCAGGTGGAGCGAGAGTAGCTCGTGAGTTTTATATAAATGATCGTGGTAATCAGATGGATCTCTTTGGAGCATCACTTTTCGCATCTGCCCTTGGTCAAGATAAACCTGAAGATGGTTATCAAGGGGAATACATCGATGAGTTGGCTCAAGAAATTCTCATAAAGAATCCAGAATACAAAAAACTCAGCGGGCTGAGCGCAATTGAGACTTTCCGCGAAGCTGGATATGAATTGCAATTAGCGCAGCAGAAGAGAGTTTTAGATAACTTTGGAACCCATTTTGATATCTGGTTTTCAGAGCGTTCACTTCATAGCGGTGATGGCATTGATAAAGCATTAGCAAGGCTTAAATCGCAAGGTCATACCTATGAAAATGAAGGGGCCATCTGGCTTAGAACAACTGATTTTGGTGATGATAAAGATCGAGTCCTGATTAAATCTGGCGGAGAGTTAACTTACTTCTCATCTGATACTGCTTATTATCTAGATAAGAGAAGGCGCGGCTTTGATATCTGCATCTATATGCTGGGAGCAGATCATCATGGCTATGTCGGCCGGCTTAAAGCAACGGCTGCTTGCGCTGGAGATGATCCGGAATACAACATCCACGTATTGATCGGCCAATTGGTCAAGATCATGGAAGGTGGCCAAGAGATTAAGCTCTCAAAGAGGGCCGGAACAATTATCACTCTAGAGGAGCTGGTGGAGAAAGTTGGCGTTGATGCAGCTCGCTACACCTTGATTCGCTATCCAGTCGATACTCCTATGGTTTTAGATATTGATCTACTTAAAAAACGCACTAACGATAATCCTGTCTTTTATGTGCAATATGCCCATGCCAGAATTTGCGCAGTACTAAGAAATGCTAAAGAGCTATCAATACCTTATGGAGTTAATTCCTACCAAGCAGATCTTCTAACCCACGATCGCGAGCGCGAGCTATTAGGTTCTCTTGCAGAATTTCCCAGAGTTGTTGCAAGCGCTGCAGAGCTTCGTCAACCTCATCGCATCGCTAGATATATTGAGGAGTTAGCAACTCTGTATCACGGCTTCTATAACGATTGTCGCGTCCTTCCGCTTGGTGATGAATCACCAGGTGCAATACATTCATCGAGGGCATCGCTCTGTGATGCAACGCGCCAGGTAATAAGTAATGCTTTAAATCTATTGGGCGTAAGCGCTCCGGAGAAGATGTAGCTATGAGCCAAGATCTAAATCCTGTCATTTGGCCACTTAGTGCAAGAAGAGTGAATGGCGAAATCACAATTGGCGATATCTCAGTTTGTGATTTAGCAGATGAGTTTGAAACGCCAGCTTTCATTCTTGATGAATCAGACTTTAAAGCTCGAGCAAGCCTCTGGGCTAAAGCTCTACAGGAGGCATTTGGAGCAAATGCTGGAACTGCTTATTACGCAGCAAAGTCCTTTATCTCAACTCAAGTTGCCCGCTGGATTGAACAGGCCGGCCTTGGACTTGATGTCTGCACTGATGGTGAATTAGCGGTAGCAATTGCAGCCAATTTCCCAGCTAAAAAAATTGAATTACATGGAAATAACAAGTCAGAGTCAGAAATTGCTGCAGCCATTGATTACGGAGTTGGTGTAATTGTTATTGATTCACTGCAGGAAATAGATCGTGTGGCCAGAATCACACATGAAAAGTCAGTCACGCAAAGGGTATTACTCCGTCTAAATCCTGGAGTGGATGCTGACACCCATGAAGCTATTTCAACAGGACATGAAGATGTGAAATTTGGATTTTCAATTGCATCAGGGGCGGCGTGGGATGCGATCTTGTCTGTGAAGAAACATGATTCACTTGAGCTAAGGGGACTACATGCTCATATTGGTTCGCAGATATTTACGCCAGATTCTTTTGAATTAAGCGCTTCAAGACTTATCGCAGTCCTTGCTAAATACCGGGATGAGTTTGGAGTAGAACTTGCAGAATTAGATCTTGGCGGAGGCTATGCAATTGCGTACGTCGAAGGTGATAAACCAAGTTCTGCTAATGAAATCTTGAGTGTGATTGCAGGTAGAGTTAAGGCAGAGTGTGAGAAAGCCCTGCTAAAGATTCCAAGAATTTCTATTGAACCTGGTCGAGTAATTGTTGGCCCCGCTATGGTGACAATTTATAAAGTTGGAACAACTAAAGAGGTAACTTTGGCAGATGGCTCAACTCGCTGGTATGTATCAGTTGATGGTGGAATGAGCGATAACATTCGACCAGCCTTATATGAAGCGCAGTATTCAATTACACTTGCAAATCGCAGTAGTAGCGCCCCACTTAGAAAATCTCGAGTAGTTGGAAAGCATTGTGAAACCGGGGATATCATCATTAGAGATGTGCAGCTGCCAAGCGATATCTCTCCGGGTGATCTACTAGCTGTTCCCGCAACCGGCGCTTATGGGCGCAGCATGGCCAGCAATTACAACCATATGACAAGGCCGCCAGTGATTTGCGTCCTTAATGGCAAGGCGCGCAGCATTATTCGCCGCGAAACTCATCGCGACCTTCTAGCCTTGGAGATTGAAGAAGAACCAAAACAGATCGGTAAAGGTGGGGCAAAGTGATTAGCGCGCAGCAGAGTATTAACGTCGCCATGCTTGGCTGCGGCGTTGTGGGCTCAGAGGTAGCTCGCTTGCTATTGGCAGATGATGGTGATTTTGCTGCTCGATCTGGTGCTAAATTGAATTTAACTCGGATTGCAGTTAGAGATAGCAAAGCAGGGCGCGAACGGATTCCAAAAGATCTTCTTACTCAAGATGCTGAATCTGTAGTTAGCGATCCATTGGTAGATATTGTCATTGAAGTGATGGGCGGAATAGAGCCGGCTCGAACTCTAATATTGAAAGCAATTAGCAATGGAAAATCTATTATCACTGCCAATAAAGCACTGCTTGCCCAACATGGCGCAGAGTTATTTAGTGCAGCCGATAAAGCTGGAGTAGATCTCTACTATGAAGCATCGGTTGGCGGAGCAATTCCAATACTTCGCCCAATGCGCGAATCAATTGTTGGAGATCATGTAAATCGAGTCATGGGAATTGTAAATGGCACTACTAATTACATTCTTACCAAGATGGATGAAGAGGGATCATCTTTTGCAGAGGTATTAAAAGAAGCGCAGTATTTGGGATTTGCTGAGGCCGATCCCACAGCAGATATTGCAGGCCATGATGCTGCAGCAAAAGCTGCAATTCTTGCAGGCCTTGCTTTCCATTCAAGAATTACATCAAGTGATGTTTACTGTGAAGGTATTAGCCAGATCAGCGCTAGGGATGTAGCGGTAGCAAGAGATATGGGTTGTGTGATTAAGTTATTAGCAATTGCAGAGCTCACTAAAGAAAATGAGATATCAGTGCGAGTTCACCCCACACTAATTTCTCGCAAGCATCCACTTGCTGCGGTTCGTCTAGCTTTCAATGCAGTCTTTATAGAAGCTCAGTCAGCTGGGGAGTTAATGTTCTATGGCAGAGGAGCGGGAGGCGAGCCAACAGCGAGCGCAATTTTGGGAGATCTAATTGCAATTGCCCGCAACAAAATTAGGGGCGGCCAGGGCCATGGCGAGAGTGATTATGCAGATTTGGCGATAGCGCCAATTGATAAAGTGAAATCACAGTATCTAATAAGACTAGATGTGGCTGATAAGCCAGGAGTTTTAGCAAATGTGGCCCAGCTATTTGCTGCCAATAGCGTCTCTATCGAAACAGTGAGACAGACTGGTCGAGGCGATAGCGCAGAGCTAATTGTTGCAACCCATTACGCCCCAGAGTCGGCGCTTAAGAAAACTGTTAAGTCGCTTGCAGATAGCGATGTAGTCAAAAGCGTTGAGAGCGTGCTTCGTATTGAAGGAAGTAAATAGTGAGCTTATTTAAAAAATCTGGCGCCCACCAATGGCGTGGCGTAATAACAGAGTATAAAAAGCGTCTACCCGTTAGCAGTAAAACTCCGATTGTTACGTTAAATGAAGGCGGTACTCCTCTTATCCACGCCTGCGTGCTTTCAGAGATGTTAGGAAATGATGTCTGGCTTAAATTTGAAGGAGCAAATCCCACAGGATCTTTCAAAGATCGCGGAATGACGATGGCTATTTCAAAAGCTGCAGAAGATGGCGCAAAAGCAGTTATCTGCGCCTCCACCGGTAATACCAGTGCAAGTGCTGCTGCTTATGCCACTAAAGCTGGAATGGTTCCAGTTGTTTTAGTTCCGCAGGGAAAGATCGCGATGGGAAAGCTAGCCCAAGCAATTTCTCATGGCGCAAAGTTATTACAAGTAAAGGGTAACTTTGATGATTGCCTAACTCTTGCAAAGCAATTATCTGAGCAATATCCAGTATCACTTGTTAATTCAGTAAATCCTTTTCGAATTGAAGGACAGAAGACCGCATCATTTGAAGTTATAGATGCACTTGGTTTTGCTCCAGATATCCATGTACTGCCAGTTGGAAATGCCGGGAACATAACGGCTTATTGGAAAGGATATACAGAGTATTACGCTGATCGAATTTCAAAATCACTTCCAGCTATGTGGGGTTTTCAAGCAAAGGGAGCAGCTCCTATTGTTCGTGGCAAGATTGTTAAAAACCCAGAGACGTTAGCCACCGCCATTCGTATTGGAAATCCGGCTTCCTGGAAGCAGGCAGAGCAGGCTAGAGATCAATCAAAAGGTTTGATCGACATGGTTAGTGATGCTGAGATATTAAGCGCCTATCGCTTGGTTGCAGCTAAAGAGGGAGTCTTTGTTGAACCATCAAGTGCAGCAGGACTTGCCGGATTGATTAAGTATAAGGCTGCAAAGAAGCTTCCAAAGGGCAAGAAGATTGTAATTACCGTAACTGGAAATGGTTTAAAAGATATTCAATGGATATTAAATGGAGCCGATAAGCCAATTACTGTCCCAGTAGATGTGAAAAAAGCTGCCAAAGTGATTGGACTTAGCTAATCATGTCTAG
>Ga0209835_1001110_pt1 | contig 15632 bp, 11 predicted proteins | sample LakKivwa52mmetaG_FD_184138 | JGI IMG/M metagenome (GOLD analysis project Ga0209835, IMG submission 184138) | Anoxic lake water microbial communities from Lake Kivu, Rwanda to study Microbial Dark Matter (Phase II) - Lake Kivu water 52m metaG... | ecosystem: Environmental > Aquatic > Freshwater >...
CCATGAAACGCCAGGGGCCCTGATTTCTGGGCTCATCCTGAGCCCAGACGATCTCTCCGGCTTTTGCATAACGCGCAAGTAATGCCTGGAATTCCAGGTCTGCCACCGGGTAAAGCTGTTCCACCCGGATCAGTGCGATATGCGACAACTGTGTGTCCCTGCGCGCTTTCGCCAAATCGTAATAAACCCGGCCACTACAGAATACGAGGCGACTAACCTTGGTCGGGTCCGGTGCGTCCGGGTCATCCAGGATCGGCTGGAACGCGCCCTGGGCGAGTTCCTGCAAGGCCGAAGTCGCATCGGCATGTCGCAGCAGGCTCTTCGGCGTGAACGCGATCAAAGGCCGCCGATAAGGCCGCACCACCTGACGCCGCAACAGATGGAAGATCTGTGCCGGCGTGCTGGGCTGGGCGATCTGGATATTGTCGTGGGCGGTGAGTTGCAGGAAGCGCTCGATGCGCCCGGAAGAGTGCTCGGGCCCCTGCCCTTCGTAGCCATGCGGTAGGAACAGGGTGAGGCCGTTCAGGCGGTCCCACTTGGTCTCGCCGGAGGCGATGAACTGGTCGATGACCACTTGGGCGCCGTTGGCGAAGTCGCCGAACTGGGCTTCCCAGATCACCAGCTGGTCCGGCGCCGAGCCGGCGTAGCCATATTCGAACGCCAGTACCGCCTCCTCCGAAAGCAGGGAGTCGATCACCAGGAAGTTGGCCTGGCCGGGAATCAGATGTTGCAGCGGAATGTAGGCGCCGGAATCCCACTTCTCCCGGTTCTGGTCGTGCAGCACGGCATGGCGGTGGAAGAAGGTGCCGCGGCCGGAGTCCTGGCCGGACAGCCGCACCGGCGTGCCGTCGGTAAGCAGGCTGGCATAGGCAAGGCTTTCCGCCATGCCCCAGTCCAGGGGCAGGGCGCCCTCCCCCATCTGCCTGCGGTCGTCGATGATCTTCTTCACCCGGGGATGCAGGGTGAAGCTGGCCGGTACATCCACCAAGCGCTTGGCCAGGGCCTGCAAACGGTTCATGGGGATGGCGGTGCGGGTGGCGACGCGCCAATGGGTGTATTTGTAGAGGTTCCAGTCCGCGGCGAATTCGCTCTTGCCGCCCACGCCCTGACGACACGCCGGCGTATCCAGGCATTTTTTGTAGTCTTGGATCAGGGCATCGGGGCCGCCCTCCTCCACCACGCCCTGCCCCACCAGCTTTTCCGCGTACAGCGCGCGGGTGCCGGGCAGGGCATGGATGCGCCGGTACATGAGAGGCTGGGTGGCCATCGGCTCGTCCTGCTCGTTGTGGCCCAGGCGGCGGTAGCAGATCAGATCGATGGCGATGTCCCGCTTCCAGAACATGCGGTACTCGATGGCGATGCGGGTGGCGCGGAGCACCGCCTCGGGATCGTCGCCGTTCACGTGCAGGACCGGTCCTTCCACCATCTTCATGACGTCGGTGCAGTACAGACTGGAGCGGGAATCCCGGGGGTCCGAGGTGGTGAAGCCGATCTGGTTGTTGATGACGATGTGGATGGTGCCGCCCGTCTTGAAGCCGCGCGTCGCCGCCATGTTCAGGGTTTCCATGACCACGCCCTGGCCGGCGAAGGCCGCGTCGCCATGGATGAGGATGGGCATGACCTGGCTGCCGTCGCGGTCGCCGCGGCGCTGCTGCTGGGCGCGCACCCAGCCCTCCACCACCGGGTTGACGATCTCCAGGTGGGAAGGGTTGAAGGCCAGGGCAACGCGGATGGGGCCGCCGGGCGGGGTCAGGTCGGCGGCGAAACCCTGGTGGTACTTCACGTCGCCGGTCTTGTGGGCCTCGATCTCATCATGGTGGGCGTGCTCGAACAACTCGATGACCGAACGGCCGAGCACGTTGTGCAGCACGTTGAGGCGGCCCCGGTGGGCCATGCCCAAACCGATCTCCTGGATGCCGGCGCGGGCTGCCTGGTCGATGAGGTCGTTGAGCAGGGGGATGAGGGACTCGCCGCCTTCCAGGGAAAAGCGCTTCTGCCCGACGAAGCGGGTGTGCAGGGTCTTCTCCAGGGTCTCGGCAGCGGTGAGCTGGGTCAGTAGCCAGCGGCGCAGTTCGTCGTCGAACCTGGGCGCGAGATCCTCGCTCTCCAGGCGTTTTTGCAGCCAGCGCTTCTGCTGGGTATCCGTCAGATGCATGTACTCGGCGGACAGTGTGCCGCAGTAGGCCTTGGTCACCCGGGCGATGATGTTGCGCAGTGTGTCGCGGGCGGGGCCGGCCAGGGAGCCGGTTTCATACTCGGCGTCCAGGTCGGCGGGGGTCAGGCCGTGGTTGCCGGGATCGAGCTCCGGAATATGGGGCGGCGGCAGGCGGTTCAGGGGATCCAGGTTTGCGGCGCGGAAACCGTGGAAGCGGTAGGCGTTGATGAGCTGGAGCACGCCGACCTGCGTGGCCTCGCATTTCAGCAAGGGCAGATCGGAGACCGTGACCGCTTCTTTCTTCTCGAAGCGTACCGGTGCCGGAGCCGGCAGCAACTCGGGTTTTTCCGCCTCCAGGGCCGCGAGGTAGTCGGCGCTGCCGGAAAACAAGGCGGTGGCGGGTAGTGAATCGCGCTTCATGTCTGCCCCTCGTAAATCACGCTAGTTCAAGCTAGCGCGTGTATTGCTGCGCTGCAAGATCAATTTACGAGTGATTTACTCGGAAATTGACGCCGGTCATGCCCCCCTGAGCGCAATGGGCACGAACTCCCGCCGTTGCGGTCCGGTGTAAAGCTGCCTGGGCCGTGCGATCTTGTGGCCGGGCGAGGCCACCATCTCGTTCCACTGGGCGATCCAGCCGGCGGTGCGGGCCAGGGCGAAGATGGCGGTGAACATCGAGGTGGGAATGCCCAGGGCGCGCAGCACGATGCCCGAGTAGAAGTCGACGTTGGGGTACAGCTTCTTCTGGACGAAGTATTCGTCCTCCAAGGCGATCTGCTCCAGCTTGAGGGCGATCCTGAACATGGGATCGTCATGCAGGCCGAGTTCGTCCAGTACTTCGTGGCAGGTCTGGCGCATGATTGCGGCGCGCGGGTCCATGTGCTTGTAGACGCGGTGGCCAAAGCCCATGAGCTTGAAGCCCGAGGCCTTGTCCTTGGCCTTGTTGATGTATTCGCCGATGTGGGAGACGTCGCCGATGTCCGCCAGCATCTTCAGCACCGCCTCGTTGGCGCCGCCGTGCAGGGGGCCCCACAGGCAGGCGGTACCGGCGGCGATGCAGGCGAAGGGATTCGCGTAACTGGAGCCGGCGATGCGCACGGTGGAGGTGGAGGCGTTCTGCTCGTGGTCCGCGTGCAGGATGAAGATGCGATCCAGGGCGCGCGACAGCACGGGGCTGGGTTCATAGCGCTCGCAGGGCGTGGCATGCAGCATGTACAGGAAGTTCTCGGTGTAGCCCAGGTCGTTCTGCGGGTATACGAAAGGCTCACCCTTGTTGTACTTGTAGGACCAGGCCGCCACGGTAGGCACCTTGGCGAGCAAGCGGAACATGGAAATCTCCCGCTGCTTGGCGTCGGCCACGTCGCTGCTTTCCGGGTAGAAGGCCGCCATGGCGCCGATGATGGAGACCATCACTGCCATGGGATGGGCATCGCGGCGGAAGCCCTTGTAGAGGGACAACATCTGGTCGTGCAGCATGGTGTGGCGGCTGACCAGGAAGTCGAATTCCTTCTTCTGCTCGGCGTTGGGCAGTTCGCCGTGCCAGAGCAGGTAGGCGGTCTCCAGGAAATCCGAGCGCTCTGCCAGTTGCTCGATGGGATAGCCCCGGTAATAGAGCAGGCCCTGCTCGCCGTCGATGAAGGTGATGCTGGAGGAACAACTCGCCGTGGAGAGGAAGCCGGGGTCGTAGGTGAAGTAGCCCTGGTTGCCCAGGGCGCGGGTATCGATCACATCCGGCCCGAGGGTGCCGCCCATGCTGGGCAGGTCGATGGTGTGCTCGCCGATTTTCAGGGTGGCATTGGGCTTGTTCATGGTCTCGGATATCGGGTTGATCGGATCAATGCCACCACGTCGAGAAACACGTCGGGCGGCGCCTGCTCCCCGGTGAACCAGTCGAACAGGACCATGTCGTCCTGTTCGAGGAGTCGCGCGAAGGCCGCCTGCTGCTGCACGGAAAGTTCGCCATGGCGGGTGTCGAGGAACAGGGTCAGCCACGCATCCAGTTCGAGCATGCCGCGCCGGCAAAGCCAGCGCAGGCGGCCAGGACTGGGAAGCGTTGGATGCGGCACGGAGCCGGTGGGGCTACAGCGCCCGTTTCACGAGGAGCGACTTGATTTTGCCGATGGCCTCGGTGGGGTTCAAGCCCTTGGGGCAGACTTCCACGCAGTTCATGATGCCGTGACAGCGGAACAGGCGATATGGATCTTCCAGGAAGTCGAGCCGCTCGTCGGTGGCCTGGTCGCGGCTGTCGGCGATGAAGCGGTAGCCCTGCAACAACGCGGCCGGACCGAGGAACTTGTCCGGGTTCCACCAGAACGACGGGCAGGAGGTGGTGCAGCACCCGCACAGGATGCATTCCCACAGGCCGTCCAGTTCGGCCCGGTCCTCCGGGCTTTGCAGGCGTTCGTTCTCCGGCTCCGGGTCGAGGTTGATGAGATAGGGCTTCACCGCCTTGTAATGCTGGTAGAACTGGGCCATGTCGACGATCAGGTCGCGAATCACACCGAGCCGCGGCAGCGGCCGGATGGTGATGGGCTCCTTGAGTCCTTCCAGGTCGGTGATGCAGGCCAGCACGTTGCTGCCGTTGACGTTGACGCCGTCGGAGCCGCACACGCCCTCCCGGCAGGAACGGCGGAAGGACAGGCTCTCGTCCAGGGTGTCCTTGATGGCGATGAGGGCGTCCAGCACCTTCTTGCCCTTGGCATCGAAGTCGAGCTCGTAATCCTGCATGCGCGGCGCCGAGCCGAGTTCGGGGTCGTAGCGGTAGATGCGGAATTTCATCAGGCTTCCTCGGTGACGTCATTCCCGCGAAAGCGGGAATCCAGAGAAATCTGGGACCAGGAACGAATGAGGCTGGATTCCCGCCTGCGCGGGAATGACGGCATAAGCATCAATACGTCCTTTCCTTCGGCTGGAAGGTCTCGACGGTCAGGGGCTTGAGCCGCACCGGCTTGTAGTCGAGCTGGTCGTTCTGCCTGAAATAGAGCGTGTGGCGCAGCCAGTGGTCGTCGTCCCGCTGGGGATGGTCTTCCCGCGTGTGGGCGCCGCGGCTTTCCGTGCGCGCCAGGGCGGACACCAGGGTGGCGCGGGCGATGAGCAGGAGGTTTTCCAGTTCCAGGGCTTCCAGACGGGCGGTGTTGAACATCCGGCTACGGTCCGCCAGCGCCGCGTCCGGCAGGCGGGCCTGCACCTTGTCGAGGAGTTCCAGGCCTTCCTTGAGCAGTGCCTCGGTACGGTAGACGCCACAATGGTCCTGCATGATCTTCTGCATTTCCCCGCGCAGGCCGGCCACGGTTTCCGTGCCCTTGGGCTTCTCCCAGCGGGCCAGGCGGTGCAGGGCGAGGTTCAGCCTTTCCTCTGACACGCTGCGCGGGAAAGGATTCTCGCGCAGGTACTCGATGACATGCTGGCCGGCGGCGCGGCCGAACACCACCAGGTCGAGCAGGGAATTGCCGCCCAGGCGGTTGGCGCCATGCACCGAGACACAGGCGCACTCGCCGACGGCGTAGAGGCCGGGTACCGCCTCCTCGGGACCGGTGCGCACCGGTGAAACCACCTGACCGTGCAGGTTGGTGGGAATGCCACCCATCATGTAGTGCGCGGTGGGCGTGACCGGAATGGGCGCGTCGATCGGATCGACGCCGGCGAACTGCATGGACAGCTCGCGGATGCCCGGCAGCCGGGCCTTGATCTTTTCCGCGCCGAGCTTGCGGATGTCCAGATGGACGTAGTCGCCATGCTCGCCGCAGCCGCGACCGGCGCGAATTTCCTGGGCGATGGCTCGCGCCACCACGTCGCGCGAGGCCAGGTCCTTGGCGTTGGGCGCATAGCGGGGCATGAAGGCCTCGCCGTCCTTGTTGTAGAGGATGCCGCCTTCGCCACGCACGCCTTCGGTAATCAGGCTGCCCACCTCGGGAATGCCGGTGGGATGGAACTGCCAGAACTCCATGTCCTCCAGGGGCAGGCCGGCGCGCAGCACCATGCCGAGGCCGTCGCCGGTGTTGATGTGGGCGTTGGTGGAATGGCGGAAGATGCGGCAGGCACCCCCCGTGGCCAACAGTGTCGCGCGGGCTTCGAAGAAGCTGGCTTCACCGGTTTCAATCTCCATGGCCACCACGCCGAGCACATAGCCTTCGTCGTCGCGGATCAGGTCGAGGGCGAAGAACTCCTCGAAGAACTGGGTGCGGGCGGCGATGTTGCGCTGGTACAGGGTGTGCAGCAGGGCGTGGCCGGTGCGGTCGGCGGCGGCGCAGGTGCGGATGGCCTGTTCGCCGCCGTAGTTCTTGGACTGACCGCCGAAGGGGCGCTGGTAGATCTTGCCGTTGTCCAGGCGGGAGAACGGCAGGCCCATGTGCTCCAGTTCGTACACCGCCGGCAGGGCGTTGCGGCACATGAACTCGATGGCATCCTGGTCGCCCAGGTAGTCGGAACCCTTCACCGTGTCGTACATGTGCCAGTGCCAGTTGTCTTCGGAGACGTTGGCCAGGGCCGCGGTGATGCCGCCCTGGGCGGACACGGTATGCGAGCGGGTGGGAAAGACCTTGGACAGCAGGGCCACCTTCAGGTTGGCCTGGGACAGTTGCAGGGCGGCGCGCAGGCCGGCTCCCCCGCCGCCGACAATCACGGCGTCAAACGTACGTTTCGGAATCCGGGTTTGAGTCACTTCACGCTCCACAGGATGTCCACGCTCCAGGCCAGGCAACCCAGGTACAGGATGCCGAAAGCCAGGTACAGGCCCAGGCGCAACACCAGGCAATGCACGTAGTCGATGAAAATCTCGCGCAGGCCGATCCAGGCATGCACCAGCAGGGCGGTGACGAAAAGGAGCCCGCCCACCTTCATGTACATGGGCGCGAACAGTCCGCGCCAGGTCTCGTAGCCCATGGGGCCCGCGGCGAACAGCAGCACGAGGAAGACAATCAGAAAACCCGCCATGTACAGCGCGCTGGCGCGCTGCAGCAGCCACATGTCGAGGCCGCGATGGGCACCGCCGACGTGTCTCATGCGCCACCTCCGGACAGTGTCGACAGGCCGATCAAACCGGTCAGGGCAATGGCCGCGGCCAGGCTCAACCAGGCGGTCTGACGGGCGCGTTCCCTACCCTCCCCCAGGCCGAAGTCGAAGCCCAGATGACGTAGACCGGCAAGGAAATGGTGCAGCAGCGCCCACAGCAGACCGAGGCCGATGAGCCAGCCGAGGCCGCCGGAGAAAAAGCCCGCCACCGCGGCGTAGTCCGCCGGCGAGCGCAGGGAACGCCAGAGCAGGTAAAGCAGGACGGGAATCAGCAGGGAAAGGGCGGCGCCGCTGACGCGGTGCAGAATCGACACCACGCCGCCGATGGGCAAGCGGATGGCGAGCAGATTGAGGAAATACGGTCGTTTGCGGTTCATCTGCCGGTTCATGTCTGATCCTCGCGTGCGACGCACCCGATCGCTCCGGGGCTTCACAATGGCGCAACATTTAACGCCTATTGCGACGCACAATCAACCGCTAAATAACCCCTGTTTATCGGGGTATAGAATAAATCCAGCCTTGTCGATGACGGCCCTCAAGCAACTAACAAACAGAAAGAAGGCTTGATAAAACAATTGGATGCGAATGGTTTCTTATCTCACGACGAGGATGCAAGCGCTGGGGAAACGTCGATGGATTTGTCAGTTCAGCGCTTTTCCCGATATGCGGAAAGCTCGGGATCCAGGTGCCGAATTCCCTGGATTCCGGCCTGCGCCGGAATGACAGCATGGGATTTGTTCAGCCCTTCTCTACAACACGATTTCCCCGTGCCAGCCCAGGGGTGACAGCCCCCTGGCCAGGGCACCGGCCTCCAGTGCCTTGAGGAAGGCAGCCGGACCGGCGGCATAGATGTCGATGTGGGAGAGATCCGGATGATGGGCGAGGATGTCTTCCGCCACCGTCGCCGCGCCTTGATCGATGGAGAGTGCCTGATAGGTGAACTCGTCGAGGGCGTCGGCCCAGGCCCGGCACAGGTTGTCCTGGTAGTGCCCGGCTTCGCCGGCCACCCAGTAGAGATGCATCGAATCGGCGGTTTCCAGAGACATGGCGTGCTGCACGAGGCTCTTGATGGGAGCGAAGCCCTCCTCCCAGGCGACGAAGATCAGCGGCCGGCGCGAATCCAGCTTCATGACGAACTGGCCGCGCGGCCCCTGCAAGGTGACGCCGTCCTCCTTGCGCAGGCCGTCGAACACCTTGCGGGAGAAACCTCGGTTGTCCCGACGCACGTGCACTTCGATGTGGCGGTCCTCGCAGGGGCAGCTGGCAACGTAGTACTCCCCCTCGGCGCCGTCCGCCGAAAGGGTGACGTGCTGCCCCGCCAGGAAACGCAGACGCTTGCTGCGAGGCGCCGTGAGATGCAGGGCGGCGAGCTGGTCGTTGAGCAGCTCCACCGCCTTCACCTTGGTGGGGATTTCCTGTTCCGGGATGTCATCGGCACCGGCCACATGGGCCTCCACCACCACGTCGGTGATGGGCGTGTAGGAGCACAACAGGATGGCACCGTTTTCCTTTTCGACATCCTTGAGGACGAAGTCGTGGGGATGCACCTTCTTGACCTGGCCGGATAGCAGCCTGGCCTTGCACTCCCCGCAATTGCCGTTGCTGCAGCCGTAATCCAGGGGAATGCCGGCGCGCAGGGCGGCTTCCAGCAGGGTGTCATTGCCTTCGACGAAGAATTCGTGGCCGGAGGGCTGCACCGTCACTTGCACGGACATGATGCGCATCACGCTTTCCTGGGCGAGCAGCGCCTCGGCTCGTTCGGCCTCGCTGGGGGCCGCTTCGAGCTCGCGCTTGAGCCAATGTTTGAGTCCGGCCACGGCATCCACGGTCGCCGGGCCCCCAGTTTCCGTCACGTCGTCGAGCTTGTCGCCGAGGAAGCGGAACACCTCGTCGTAATGCAGCAGCAGACTTTTCGCAGCGGCGAATTCCTTGCCCAGCTCGTACAGCCGTTCCGCCAGCACCGCCTTGTCCGGCAGGGTACGTTCGAACACCCGCTTGCCGAAGGCCTTGGCCTTGATCTCCTCCACCCGCTTGTATTCGCCGTCATCCTCCCATTGCACGCCGGGAAAGACGCGCAGCAGCTCATTCATGTCGACCATGCCGTCGAAGGTGGACAGTTCGCCGTCGTGGATCATGCGCTGGATCGCCGAGCGGGACTGCCCGACCAGGCGGGCGACACGGGAAACGGGGAGGTAATGGGCCATGGCCGGCATAATAGCCAGCGTCATATCCCGCACAAAACAGCGACCGCGAATATTTGAAGATGCTGAATCTGGCCGTCCGTCCCTGCCCACAAGCCGCCTGCGAGACCCTCCGCCTGGCCGGCCTGCCTCCTTTGCTGGCGCGGCTCTATGCGGCGCGCGGCATCGACGCGGCGGATGCGCTGAAATACCGGCTTGGCGAACTCCTGCTCTACTCCACCCTGAAGAATTCCGAGGCCGCAGCCTGCCGTCTGGCGGACGCCATCGCCGGCGGCGAAAAGCTGCGGGTGGTGGCCGACTATGACGCCGATGGCGCCACCGCCTGTGCCGTCGCTCTGGCCGGCCTCTCCGCCCTGGGGGCCAGGGTGGACTACCTGGTACCCAACCGCTTCGAGTACGGCTACGGCCTGTCGCCGGAAATCGCCCGTTTGGCCGCCGAGGGCAAACCCGACCTGCTCATCACCGTCGACAATGGCATCGCCGCGAATGCCGGCGTGGAGGAGGCGCGGCGGCTGGGCATGGAAGTCCTGGTCACCGACCACCACCTGCCCGGCCAGACCCTGCCGGACGCCCTCATCGTCAATCCCAACCAGCCTGGATGTACCTTTCCCAGCAAGCATCTGGCCGGCGTCGGCGTCATGTTCTACGTGCTCATGGCCCTGCGCGCCGAGCTGCGCCGGCGCGGCGCCTTCGCCACCCGGCCCGAACCCAACCTGGCCGCACTGCTCGATCTGGTCGCTCTCGGCACCGTCGCCGACGTGGTGCGGCTGGATGCCAACAACCGCCTGCTGGTTTCGCAGGGCCTGACCCGCATCCGCCAGGGCAAGGCCCGGCCCGGCATCCAGGCCCTGTTCGCGGTGGCCGGCAAACCCATCCAGCGCGCCAGCGCCGAGGACCTGGGCTACAACATCGGACCGCGCCTCAACGCCGCCGGCCGGCTTTCCGACATGGGCCGGGGCATCGAATGCCTGGTCGCCGCCGACCGCGCCCATGCCTTCGCCCTGGCCGGAGAGCTGGACCAGCTCAACCGCGAACGGCGCGGCATCGAAGCCGAGATGCAGGAACAGGCCATCGCCCTGCTGGATGGCATCGAAATCGCCGACGGCGCCAGCCTGGTGCTCTTCGACCCGACCTGGCACCAGGGTGTGGTGGGCCTGCTGGCCTCCCGCCTGAAGGAACGCCACCACCGCCCCACCCTCATCTTCGCCGACGCCGGAGAAGGCCTGCTGCGCGGCTCTGGCCGGGCGATTCCGGGGCTACACCTGCGCGACGCCCTGGACGTGGTGGACCGCCGCCTGCCCGGTGTCATCCTCAAGTACGGCGGCCACGCCGCCGCCGCCGGCCTCACTCTGCGGCGGGAACATCTGGACGCCTTCACCAACGCCTTCGAGGCCGTCGCCCGGGAAAGCCTGAGCGAGGCCGACCTGACCCGGACCATCGAAACCGACGGCGAACTCGCCGCCGAGGAGTTCACCCTGGAAAACGCCGAGACCCTGCGCAACGCGGTCTGGGGCCAGGGCTTTCCCACCCCCTGCTTCCATGGCGATTTCATCGTGCAAAGCCAGCGGCTGGTCGGGGAGAAGCACCTGAAACTGCGCCTGGCCGGCCCCGGCTTCTGCGCCGAGGCGATGTGCTTCTTCCAGGACACCCCCCTGCCCGATCGCATTCAGGCGGTGTATCGGCTGGAGGTGAACGAGTGGAACGGCAACCGTTCCCTGCAACTCAATCTGGCCCATTGGGCCACAGCGTAGCTTCGCTTTACATCGCCGTGGCAAGGGCCTCCGAGCCAGCCTACTTCACCATTCCCCAACCCTGCAGCCGGCTGTAGGCGTGTTTGGCCTGGTTGCCCTGGCGGGTCATCTGCAGGTAGCGGTAATACTCTTCCGCGGCGCCGCGGCGGTTCTGCATCTGCTCCAGGGAAAAGCCCTTGAGGAAGGTGGTGTTGGGGTTGCCCGGTAGCAGGCGGTCGTATTCCTGGAAGGCGGACAGGGCACGGTCGGGCTGCTTGAGTTGCAGGTAGCTGACACCGGTGAGCTGGCTGGCCTGGGCCTCGGTGGGATAGATCGCCTTGGCTTTCGCCAGGTAGGGCTGGGCTTCCTGGGGTTTCTTCATGGCCATCTGCGTTTTCGCCATCAGCACCAGGCCGGGGTAGTCGTCCGGGGCCAGGGTCAGGGCCTGGCGCAGATGCCCTTCGGCCGTCTCGAACTTCTTCTGGTTGAGCATGGCCTCGCCCTTCTGCTGCTCGGCGATGGCCGGTCGCAGGGACCGCACACGCGCGGTGTGGTCCATGTAGCGCTCCTTCTGGCGCGGCTTGGCGGCGCTGTTCCGATAGGTGGTCTGCAAAGCCTGTTTCGTATTCGCCAAGCGTTCCGAACTCATGGGGTGGGTGGAGAACATGAGTTCCAGGGCATTGGGCTTGGACTTGGACTGGCTGTTGAGCATGTCCATCAGGTCGGCCATGCCCTCCGGGTTGTAGCCGGCCTTGTTCATGTACTCCAGGCCCAGGGCGTCGGCTTCGCGCTCGTTCTCCCGGCTGTAGTGGGCCAGCAGGGCGCCGCCGCCGACGCTGCCGATGAGCTGGGCCAGTTCGCCGTACTGGGGCTTTTTCGACGCGGCGGCGACGGTGGCGGTGGCGGCGACGATCTCCAGCAGCGTGCCCTGGGCCTGGCGCTCGGCGAAATGGCGCGCGTTGACGTGGCCGATCTCGTGGCCCATGAGGGCGGCCAGCTCATCCTCGCTTTCCACTTCCAGCAGGATGCCGCGGGTGGCGGCGATGGTGCCGCCGGGAAAGGCGTAGGCATTCACGTAGTTGGCGTTGACGGCCTGGAAGCGGTACGGCATGTCCGGACGGTGCGACTTGCCGGCCATGGCGTTGCCCACATCGGCCACATAGCGGTTCAGCGCCGCGTCCTGGCTGACGCCATAGTCCTCCGAGAACTGGTGCGGCGAATGTTGCTTGTCGAGGGCGATCTCCTGCTCCTTGCCCATCATCACCATGGTCTTCTTGCCGGTGACCGGATCGGTGGCGCAGCCGGTCAGCCAAACCGAAGCGCCGAGGCCGGGAAGAGTCCAAATAAAGTCACGTCTGTTCATAGTGTTAGCCTGCGTCATTCATGTAAGAAACGAGTCATGGGGCCGGTTGCCGATCGCGCGGGGAGCTGGCCGCGACCTGGGCCGAACGGGCGTTCAATCAGAGCACAGACCGATTTTCCCCGTCTGTGACGCCCCACACCATCTTGATTGCCCGATAGACCTTCGTTGCGGGTCCTGCGTTTCGCGCTAGAACAACGCGTATTGCCACTCCCCCGCTGACGGCAGGAACCTCCCCGCCCTCGCACCGTATCTGGCACCTCTCCCCCGTCGGGACCGCGAACCCTGCCCCGCGGGTGTTTTTGGACTATGGGAGGCCGCCCGCCGCATGGCTACACTGCGCTCCGGTTCGAGACCCGGAGTACCCGCCATGCCCCAGCAGCCCCTTCATCTCCGCCTTGCCAGCCTCGCCCTGGGCCTGGCCCTCGGTGCCTGCCTGCCGGCGGCGGCGCAGACTGTCTGGCAGGCGCCCCAGGGCGGCTCTTTCATGGTGCCCGCGGCGCCACCCCTGAGCGCCCACGCCCAGAGCCTGCTGGACGAGGTCAACCGCCGCATCGTCAACCTGGATTCCGCACAACTCCAGGCCATCCTGGCCAAACGGCCGGAGACGGTGGTGATCGACGTGCGCACCCCGGCGGAGCTCAACCAGCTCGGCGGCCACATCGAGGCGGCGCGCTTCCACAACCTCACGCGCGGCTGGCTGGAATTCCAGATCGAAAGCCTGGTGCCGGACAAGGCCACGCCCATCGTCGTCTACTGCGGCGTCAACCAGCGCAGCCCGCTGGCGGCGGACACCCTCATGCGCATGGGATACCGCGAGGTGTACAACCTCGCCGACGGCTATTTCACCTGGCGCGACCGCGGCCACGCCGTGCGCTACCCGGACCGGGCGCCGCAGTCGCCGCTCTACGGCCTGCCACGGGAGGTGGTGCCCGGCGTCTGGTCGGCCATCGGCGCCACCGCCCCCGGCACCTATGAAAACGGCGGCCACAACAACAACCTTTCGTTCATCGTCACCGACGCGGGCGTGGTGGTGGTCAACGCCGGCGACAACTGGCTGCTGGCCGCCAGCCTGCACGACGAAATCCGCAAGCTCACCGACAAACCGGTGAAGTACGTCGTCCTGGAAAACGGCCAGGGCCACGCCATGCTGGGCATGAACTACTGGCAGGCGCGGGGCGCGAAGATCGTCGCCCACCGCGATACCGCCGCCCACATCGAGAAAAACGGCCACGAGATCCTGGAGAACATGCGCCGCCGCGCCCGCGACAAGGCCTTCCGCACCGAGCTGGCGAAGCCGGACATGGTCTACGAGGAACGCCTGGACCTGTCCATGGGCGGGGTGAGGATCGAGGTGCTGCACCTGGGCAACGCCCACCACCACGGCGACACCATGGTCTGGCTGCCGGAAAAAAAGCTGGTCATCGCCGGCGACACCGCCTTCCACGTGCGCATGCTGCCGGTGTTCGAGGACACCAATACTGCGCGCTGGCTCGACATCTGGGACAAGTTCGAGGCCCTTGGCGCCGAGGTTGTCATTCCCGGCCACGGCGGTCCCACCGACATGGCCACCGTGCGGCGCTGGACACGGGGCTACCTGGTCGACCTGCGCGCCCGCATCGCCGAAGTGCTCCAGCGCGGCGGTGGCCTGGAAGAAGCCGCCCGCGTCGACCAGTCCGACTACATGCACCTGCACACCGCCGACGAACTCGCCCGCCTCAACGCCGGCCGGGTGTTCCGGGCGATGGAGTTCGAGTAGCGGCGGCCCGGCTGTCACTCCGTCCCCTGGATCACCCCGCCCCCCAGGCACTCGTCCCCGTCGTACACCACCACCGACTGGCCCGGCGTCACCGCCCACTGATCCTCGTCGAAGCGCAGCGCCAGGCGGTTGTCGTCGATAGCTTCGACCGTGCAGGCCGCGTCCTGCTGGCGGTAGCGGGTCTTGGCGGTGTAGCGGCCACCGGCTCTCGGCGCTTCCACCACCCAGTTGAGGTCCGCCGCTTCCAGGGTGGGAGACAGCAGCAAGGGATGATCGTGGCCCTGGACGACGATGAGCTGGTTCTTTTCCAGGTCCTTGCCCGCGACGAACCAGGGGGCGCCCTCCTCCGCCCCTTTCACGCCGCCTATCCCCAGGCCCTGACGCTGGCCCAGGGTGTAGTACATGAGGCCCTGGTGGCGGCCCACCACACGGCCTTCGGGGGTGAGCACGTCGCCGGACTGGGTGGGCAGGTAGCGTTGCAGGAATTCCCGGAACGGCCGCTCGCCGATGAAGCAGATGCCCGTGCTGTCCTTCTTTTCCGCCACGGGCAGGTCCGCCTGCCGGGCCAGTTCGCGCACCTGGGGCTTGGGCAGGTGGCCGATGGGGAACAGGGCTTTCTCGATCTGGCGCTGGTTGAGGCGGTAGAGGAAGTAACTCTGGTCCTTGTTGGAATCCAGGCCCTTGAGCAGGCGGCGGGCGGGGTATTCACCTTGCAGGCGGGCGTAATGGCCGGTGGCGATGTGGTCGGCACCCAGGCCCAGGGCGTAATCCAGGAAGGCCTTGAACTTGATCTCGGCGTTGCACAGCACGTCTGGGTTGGGGGTGCGGCCGGTCTGGTACTCGGCCAGGAAATAGGCGAACACCCGGTCCTGGTATGCCTGGCTGAAGTTGACCAGCTCCACCTCGATGCCCAGGACGTCGGCGATGGCCAGCACGTCCTGGAAATCCTGGCGGATGGGGCAATCCTCCTCCAGGTCGTCCGCTTCCCAGTTCTTCATGAACACGCCCACCACGTCGTGGCCCTGCTGCTTCAGCAGGTACGCGGTGACGGCGGAATCGACGCCGCCTGAGAGGCCGACGACGATGCGGCTCATGAGGTGGGATCGAGTTGCGGGGTGGACAAATCAAATCCCCCCCAGCCCCCCTTTACAAAAGGGGGGAGATATCGGGTGCACACCTGCCCCCCCCTTTGTAAAAGGGGGGCCGGGGGGGATTCCCAGGCGCTGACTGAACCGATCACACAGCCTCCCCTACCCTCCCCCAACCGACGGGGAAGCAAGCTCGTCCGCAAAATCCGTCAGCACATCCAGCGGATAGGCGCGCCCGGCGAGATGGTCCTCCATGCAGCGGATCAGCAGCGGGCTGCGGTGGCGGTGACTGGTGGCGCGGATTTCCTCGGGGCTCATCCACACGGCGC
>Ga0209835_1001112_pt1 | contig 15619 bp, 13 predicted proteins | sample LakKivwa52mmetaG_FD_184138 | JGI IMG/M metagenome (GOLD analysis project Ga0209835, IMG submission 184138) | Anoxic lake water microbial communities from Lake Kivu, Rwanda to study Microbial Dark Matter (Phase II) - Lake Kivu water 52m metaG... | ecosystem: Environmental > Aquatic > Freshwater >...
GACAGCGCTGTTCTTAAATACCCGGCAATCACCACTTCTCTCATCGTTTTTTTCTCCTCAGTCTTGATAATATTGTAAAAAGTCGTCATTCCCGTGAAAACGGGAATCCAGAGAATCCTAACTATATGAAAATATCCCGCCTTTTTACGAGACCATCAGCCTTGTTTTTCTTATTTTTTGGATCGTTTGTTCCCAACCTTTTTAAATTTCATCCGGGCCAATAGTGTATTTAAGGCCAACTGATGTTCCTCCGTATTCATACAGTCTATAAAAGCCGCCCGTTCATACTGGATGACCTGATCGAGCGTGGATTGCATGCCGTGACGCAAAATCTCTTTTGACTTCTGTATGGCCGGAGGCGGCATGGATGCAATCTGTTTGGCCATCTTTTTGGCTTCAGGAATCAATCGGCGATGGGGAAAGACCCGGTCAACCGCCCCTATTTCGAACGCCTCACGCGCATCGAAGGGCCTTGCAGTGAAGATCAGCTCTGCGGCTTTGCCATATCCGATGAGGCGGGGTAGGAAATAGGTGCTGCAAAATTCCGGTGTCACTCCTATACGAACGAAGGCGCAGCTAAATTTCGCCCTTTCAGAGGCAAGACGAATGTCGCAGGTGAGTGTGACTGTAAAACCAAAGCCATAAGCAGGGCCATTGATGGCGGCGATGATGGGTTTGGGGGACTGGATGAACGCCCTGGGGAAATCGAGCGATCCAAATTTAAATTTTCTTTTTTGATCCCTATCCTCTTTTTGCGCCTCTATAAATCTATTCAGATCGGCGCCTGCACAGAAACCCCGGCCCCGTCCGGTGAGAATCAGAACCCGAATGTCATCATCGTCTTCTGTTTCTTTGAGCGCATGGATCAGCTCATTCTTCATCGTCTCACTCAGGGCATTGAGCGCCTTGGGCCTGTTCAGATAAATCAAGGCAATCTCTTCCTCCCGGATCAGTTCAATCTCTTCGTATTGGGTCATCTTCCGTCACCTACCTGGGTTCGATTATTTCAGTATCTGGGTTTATTAACCGTTTCATATTAGAATGGACGCCATCTATTGGAATAACTCCCCCTCCCCCCTCTTAACCTAAGAGGGGGAGTTTTCCTCCCCTTGAGGTAAGGGGAGGGTAGGTGGGGTTACGGATTCGGCTTTCGGTCCTGAATCCCTGCCAACTTCTTGACCATCTTCTTTCTGGCCTCGATGTCATACTGCGTTGTAATCGCAATGGCCTCCATGACGGGAGACCCGCCCCCGTGATACGATCCCATCAGATGAATTCCTCCGCTGGCAGAGCAGAGGATATCGCCGATGTAGCGCCATAACTGGGCGGCATCTTCCGGGTGAATCGACGGGTTGCGGGTGATGTATTTGTAGAGAAGGTCCTTGGTTTCGGGGTTTACAAAATCTTCCTCATAGGGGAAGGTGGCCGGGATACCGCCGGCGATGTCGCAAAGAATCTCTGCTTCACGATAAACCGCTTCGCCGGTCAAACATCGCCCCACGTTGGCATAGATGGAATGGGGGATGTAGCTCCCCGGGCCGAAAGGGATGAATCCCACGCCGGGGACATAGAGCTCGGGTTTCCCCAATTCCGAAGCCGTAAATCCGGCCGCATAACCCAGCTCGGATACCCGTATGATCTCAGCCAATTTATCCCGAACGTGCGGCGCTTTTGTGATGCCATTATATTCTGCAGCCAATGCCACTGCCCCGAGCATTAAATCCCCCAGGGCCGGTTTACAGCCGGAGTAGCTATGGCGATGGAAGAGGGCAAACAGTAAGGCGCATGCTCCGCCATAAATTGTTTCTCCGCAGAGGAAGACTCGCTCCCACGGAATGAAGCAATTGTCAAAGATGACATAAGAGTCGGTATAGCCCGGAGTAAAACCCCTTTTGAAGTGTTGCCGATCCCGGAGGTTATGCACGGAGACCACCTGCTTCACCCCTTCCCAGTCTGCGGGGACAGCAAAGGCCAGAGCCCAATCCTTCTCCTCCGGAAGAAGCGCGCGTGTAGGAACGACCAGAATCTCGTCAGCCACAGAAGCCTCCGAGATATGCAACTTGGAGCCCCGGACCACGATGCCATCGCTCTTCCTCTCCACCACACGGACATAAAGATCCGGGTCTTTCTGCTCGCTGGGCCGCTTCATCCGGTCGCCTTTGACGTCCGTCTGGGCGCAACAGCCGACCAGGTCTTCTTTCTGGAATCTCTCCAGCCATTTGACAAAGTTCTGATGGTATTGGGTAGCTCCTTTGTTCTGCTTGTCGGCCTCATAAGAAACGTTATAGATGGCGTTGGTCGCATCGATTCCCATGCACCGCTGAATGCAACCTCCGGCCACCTGACAGAGAAGCCGGGTCATATCCTGCTTCCTGTGCAGATCCTCCTTGCCCTGATGGATATGGCAGAATCGATTGATTTTCTCCCCGGTCAGATGAGAGGTGGCCGTACACAGACCTTCATGTTTCGGATCGGCGGCATAATCCAAAGTCAACCCCATGGTGTTTATCGTCGGCATCTGGATCTCGTCATCCCGAGCGATCTTTTCACCATTCAAATAAATGTTGCGTCGCATTTTGCGCAACCCTTCGATGTATTGCTGTTTGGTTCTCATCTTTTCTGACTCCCTCTCCTGGTTGAGTCCCTGAGTCCATCCAGGGCGAATTTGAATATGAAATCGACGAGCTCTCCGACCGACGCTCCTTTTTTTGGATGAAACCAGATCCTGGTTCGGGTGATCATCGAGGCAATCATAAAACCGGCCAGCCTCACATCCACTTCAGAAAAAAATCCGGCATCGATGCCTCTGCGAATCACTTTCCGAATAATCCGGTCATAGGTGTCACGATACTCTATGATTTTCTTTCGTTTGTCGGGCGTGAGGTTGTCAAGGGCGACATCAAAAAGTAACCTGGAAGACCTCCGATAGCTCAACGTGACCTTGAGATGGCATTCAATGAGAAACCTCAACTGCTCAACGGGGCTGGTAAGGTCATCGTCTTCGAGGTGTTTGATGGGATGAATGATCTGTTCCATCTCCTCCCGAAGCACCTCGAAGAGGATCTCTTCTTTGTCGGAGAAAAAATTATAGATGTTGGCCGGCTTGCAACCATAGGATATTCCAATATCCCTCATGCTGGTGGCCCGGTAGCCCTTTTCCCAGAAAAGCCTTCGGGCTGTTTCCAGCATCTTCACCTTTTGAAAGCCTGGTTTGATTGTGGTCTTAACCATCCGAAGCGAACCAATGAATCGAACGAAAAGGATAACAGGAAATCGTTTCTGATTGATATATTAATGAACGGCCATTAATCTACTACGTCGATTTCAAACATGTCAAGGGAAAAATTTGAGATTTCTGAAAAAGTCCAGAAATCTCTGATTACACCCCTGCCTACCGGCAGGCAGGGATTAGGACCGATTACACAGATTAGAAATGCATTGATAAATAAAGAAAAATCTGTGGGATCATTTATTTGAAATCCCTGTCTGCGGCAGGCAGGCGTGTAATCAGAGAGCATAAAGTAGTTTTTCAGAGCTCTCAATTTCCCCATGTCTCCCCCCTATTTTTTCTCCAGGGGGAGGCGTTTTCCTTCGGGGGAGTATCTGTAAAACCCCTTTCCGGTTTTTCGGCCCAGACGCCCTTCTGCCACCATCCGTTCAATCAAGTTTGAATGAGGGGCGAGGTGTTCCGCTCCCAGGACCCTCATGCTCTGTCCGACCCGGGCGCAGGTATCCAGACCGGCATTATCAGCGATTTCGAAAGGGCCGGCATTCCAGCCATAGCCGAGCCGCATTCCTGCGTCCACCTCTTCGGGGCTGACGATTCCCTGGTCCACCAGGTCCACAGCCTCCCGGAAGGCAGCGGAGAAGATCCGGTTCATCACAAAGCCGGGGATATCGCGTTGAACGCGAACCGGGGTTTTTCCCAGGGATTTTACAAAGGCCACTCCCCGCTCGAAGATTTCCGGAGAAGTATTTTCTCCTTTGACGACCTCTACCAGTTCCATCAATGGCACCGGTCCGAAGAAATGCAAGCCCAGTACCCTCTCCGGTCGTCTTGTATTTTCAGCGAGGCGTCTGATGGGTATGGAAGAGGTATTCGTGGCCAGGGGAGTCTCCGGCCGGGAGATCCGGTCAAGTTCCTGGAAGAGGGCACGCTTCAAACCTTCGTCTTCCAGGGCGGTTTCAATGATCCAGTCCGCTTCAGAGGCTTTCGATAAGTCTTTTTCAGGTGAAATCCGTACAAGAACTTCCTCCAAAGATTCCTTGAGAAGGCCTTTTGCATCAAACTTCTCCACAGACCGGCGGATTTCCCTGAGGGCCCTGTCCGTGATCGAAGTCTCTATATCCATGAGATAAACCCGGTATCCTGCCTGGGCCGATACCTGCGCAATTCCTGAACCCATAAATCCTGCACCCACCACCAGAATCTTCTCCATCAGTAACTCCTCCACCTACCCCCCATCATTGAGAAGGTGTAAAAAAAATCATATTCCAGAATCGGCGTTGTTCCGGCACACAGGGTTGGGGGGATTGGAGAAACTTTAGGGCGGAACCTCTGATATTAAACTGCATTGCCTAAACCCAGGTCACATCGCTCTCTTACCAGAAACGAAGGTTACCCAAAACATCTAATAAACCGCATTCTAAAGTTTTTTCAAGACGCCCAACCCTGTGTACCGAGCCACAGGGGCAAATATTGTCAATGCAATATTCAGGCTACCCCAGCACCTTCTCCGCAATTCTATCTCTCAGTTCTCCTTCGGTCCCAAGGTCAACGCCAATCGCCCAGGCATCCCGGAAATAATGTTCAATGGCCTGCTCCGCCATATAACCATAGCCCCCGAATATCTGGAGGGCCTCATCAACCACCCTCACCAATCTTCTTCCGGCCTCCAACTGGGTGATGGAAAGAAATCCGGATTCTATCTTTCCCTGGTCATACTCGGTTGCAGACTTATAGGTGAGCCAACGGGTGACCTCAATATCCACAGCCATATCCGCCAGTTTATGTCGAATCGCCTGAAACTGAGAGAGTTTCTTGCCAAATTGGGCCCTCTGCTTGGCGTGTCCGAGTGCCCGGTCAAAAGCCCCTTGAGCGGTCCCTAAAGCCTGAGCCGCACTTCTGAGCCCCATCACCTGATAACAATGTTGAACATGCGCCATTCCTTCCCCTTTGTTTCCGATTCGACTCTCAAGGGGCACTTGAACTTCTCTGAAGTCAAGGTCTCCGAAGGGGATCATCCTCAACCCCAACTTCTCAATCGGATGGACGACGATGCCCTCCTGTTGCCGCTCTACCATCAAAGTGATCCACCCTTCTTTGGGTTCCTGACAGAGCGTGACGAACCAATCCGCAAGAGTAGCATTGGGCACAAACCGTTTTTCCCCGCGAAGAAAGTATGCCTTTTCCCTCTTCTCAGAAAGAGTGGAAAGGTAAGAAAGATCGTAGCCATCTTCCGATTCAGAAAAAGCGATGCCCATTCGTTTTGCTCCCTTTGTCAAAGGGATAAGGAATTGCTCCTTCTGGTTTTTCGAACCGAACCTTAAAAGGATCTCTGATCCGATGTCGACCATGCTCAAGGCGCTTCCGATTCCCGAATCCACACTGCAAAATGTTTCGATCAAGAGGACGCTTTCAAAGAAACCCAACCCCTGGCCCCCAAACTCTTCAGGGTAATGAATTCCAATAAAGCCTAATCGGGCGGCTTTCTTCCATAACGATTCGGGGAAGGTTCTGCTCTGATCCAGCTCCAGAGCCAGATCAGGATCAAACTCTCCTCGGGCAAACTCCCTGGCCGCCCTCTGAATATCCTTTTGCTCATCCGATAATTCAAAATCCATCTTATCCCCCATAATGAGAAAATCCGAAATCCGAATATCGGGCGAAGCGTCCGTCTCGGACCAATCCGAAACAATCTCTAATTTTCAAATGCTCAAATTTTGAAAAACCCTTACTTTTTTCTCTTTTTGAACATTCGGATTTGTTTCGAACTTCGGATTTCGAATTTCGAGATTATGATCCTTAGAGTCCTAATCCTGCCGCAATGACCAGATGTTGAATCTCGGAAGTTCCCTCCGGGATCTTGCTCAGTCTCCCATCACAGAGATACCTCTGAGCCGGATTGTCCATCCTCAGTCCCGAATTCTTCTGGATGGTCATTGCCTTCTGAACAATGCTCTGGACCGATTCACTGCAGAAGAGTTTGACGATGGAGGCATCTTTCATCGAAGCAAGGCCCTGATCAAAAAGCCAGGCGCCCCGAAAGGTCATATATCGCATGGCCTCAAGCGATGTCGCCATCTCCGCCAGGGTGAACCGAATCGCCTGTGATTTTGAGAGGAGTTGGCCCTGTCTCTTGGTTTTTTTTACATAAGAGAGGATGGCCTCGAATGCGGCCTGGCCGACCCCTGTGCTTCTGGCCCCATAGGTGAGCCTTCCCGATTTAAGAGTCTCTTCCAGTTGCCCCAACCCTCCTCCCTCCTGTTCTCCAAGCATCCTCTCTTTCGGAACATAACAGTCGTCAAAGGCAAGCTCAGCGGTATCCGAAGAATGGTTCCCGAGTTTTTTCAATTTTTTAATCACAGAGAATCCCGGATCATCACGCTCCACGACAAAAAGATTGATGCCAATTCCCCGTTTTGCAGGATCGGTGTAGGCGGCCACGGTCACAAAATCACAGATCGTTCCATTGGTGATAAAGGTCTTTAAACCATTGAGCCGGTAACCTCCTCCCTGTCTCGAGGCTGTGGTCCTAATTCCGGAGGCATCCGAACCCGCATCGGGTTCGGTCAGGGCAAAGGCGCCGATCTTCTCCCCGCGCACTGCAGGAGAAAGATAGCTCCGTTTCAGTTCTTCAGACCCGTAATGGAGAATGGGGTCTGTGGCCAAACCTCCCTGAACCATGATGCCTGCGCCGATGCCCACACAGATCCGGTTCAATTCCTCGACAGCAATACACTCCGAGACTTTGTTTAGACCCGGGCCACCATATTCCCTGGGACAACGCAGGCAGAGGAGATGCTCCGATCCCAGGATCCGAAAGAGTTGAACAGGGAAAGTCTCTTTTCGTTCATACTCCTCGACCAGAGGGCTGACCTCCTTCTCATAAATTTTCCGGACCTTCTTCTGGAAGGTTTTCTGTTCGTCATTCAGTTCATAGAGCATGGGTACCTCACTTACATTAGCTAGAAAATAATGTTCATAACCCCCCTTCATCCCCCCTTAGACTAAGGGGGGAATAGAGGGGGGTTATGGATTTTCATGGTTCGCGGATGACCCAGCGGCCATGGGCCATTAATTTGGGAATAGGTTTCATTAAACGGTAACGACGCCCGTATTGTCTATGGTCAAAGGGGCTACATCGAAACTCGTTTACCAGTGACGAGGCTCGTATCGAAACCCGAGGCTCGGAACAAGAAGCTCGAGTTTCGAGAATCTTGAGTCGAGCATCGATACGAGCTTCGACAACGAAAACCGTAACCTTTTTAACCGAAACGCGCTTTGTAGCCGTAACCGAAAAGATGGAATATTTTCATGGTTCGAGGGTGACAAAGTCGTCATTTAAAATTACCTACATTTATATTGCGGTTTTCTCTTCTCGATGAAGGCCCGGGCACCCTCTTTCATATCTTCCGTGGCCGTCAGATTGGCCCACAGCTCGGTCTCCAACTCCAACCCTTGCTGGATCGAAAGGTCTCTTGCCCGATTGATCACTTTCTTTCCTGCAGCCACCCCCAATGGGCCTTTTCCAATCATTCTTTCGACAAGGTCGAGAGCGGCCTCCAAACTCTTTCCTGCCGGGACGACCTTCTCGATCAATCCGAGCGAGAGCGCCTCTGCTGCGCTGATGATCTCTCCGGTAAAGACGAGTTCTTTCAGTTTGCCCAGAGGGAGATGATACAAGGAACGGGCAATCCCTCCATTTCCGGGAAAGACAGAGAGGTTCACTTCGGGAAACCCAAACCTCGCTGTTTCCTCTGCATAACGGATATCGCAACAGAGCGCTAACTCCAGCCCTCCTCCCAAACAGAACCCATGGATGGCGCCAATGACCGGCCACTGAAAATTTTCAACCATCGAATAGATCTGGTGACTCCTTGAGAGACGTCTTCTCGCGATATCCGGAGTCAATTCCAGAAAGGTCTTGATGTCAGCCCCGGCGGCAAAGGCTTTCTCTCCAGCCCCGTGCAGGATAACGGCCCTGATTTCCTGTTTCCGGTCATCAAGCTCTCTGAATACTTCGGCGATGACTTCCTTGGTGGCCGCATCGAGGGCATTCATCGGAGGATGATCCATGGTGACAATCGCAATCTGATCTTTGATTTCGTAATAGGCAAGTTTTTGATCCATCTACTTCTCCTTTTTGCTTCCATCCGGGTTGTATTCATACCACCCCCGGCCGGTCTTGCGTCCAAGTTCTCCTGAGGTCACTTTCCGTCTTAAGAGCTGGGGAGGGTAGTATCGAACATCCTTTGTCTCTTCATAAATGGCTGTCAGCGCTCCGTAGGAGACATCGAGTCCGACCAGGTCTCCGGTCTCCAGAGGGCCCATTCTCCTGCCAAACGCCAGACGGACACCTTTGTCGATATCCTCCACCGTTCCGATGCCCTGTTCTAAGAGACGAATGGCCTCTATGTAACCCACGAGATTGATCCGATTGAGTAAAAAACCGGGCACATCGCTCTCAACCCGAATAGGAACTTTGCCGATCTTCTTAACAAAATCGATGCCTGTCCTCATGGTCTCTTCTGAAGTCCTCACCCCTTTGATGACCTCCACTACCTCCATCATGGGCACAGGGTTGAAAAAATGGAGGCCCAAAACTTTTTGAGGCCTTTTGCTGACAGCGGCAATCTCGGTAATGGGAATGGCTGAGGTATTGGTGGCGAACACAGTTTCCGGGCCACAGGCTTCATCCAATTTCTTAAACATCTCCTGTTTGATCTCCAGCTTTTCAAAGACGGCCTCTATCGCCAGATCGGCCTCTGGGGCGTTTCTCCAGTCTGTAGAAGTTTGGATTCGACCCATGACCGATTCCAGACTCTCTTTCACCTTTCCTTTTTCAATGAATTTGCCTACTGACCAGGCGATATTCTTCAGGCCGCGGTCCAAGATCTCCCGGCTGACATCGGTGATCAAAACATTTAATCCAGCCTGAGCGCAGATCTGAGCAATACCGCTTCCCATCAATCCAGCGCCCACAATGAATACTTTCGAAATGACCATTTGTTTCTCCTTCAGTTAGATAATAAACACCAATAACCAAATTCCAATCCCCCCTCACCCCTGCCTTCTCTCCAGCGGGGCATAAGCGCAAATTTTACTCCATCTCACTTTCGAGGCAAAACTTTCCTAACTCCTCCCCCTTCAAGATTGAACCCTCCTGCTCCCTCCCCCTTCAGAGGCTGTGTCGTAATTACTATTTGTCACCCTGAACTTGGTTCAGGGTCTCGTAAGTATTTGATTCTATTAGATGCTGAAACAAGTTCAGCATGACATTTTTTACCATCTCCCATATTGCGACACAGTCTTGAAGGGGAGGGAACATTTAGGATACCGCTTATATCCTTCCGAGGATGGAAGGTGGGGAAAAATTTTGGTCATTGGGATATTGGCGATTATTTGGGTATTGGTGTTTCCTTTCCTTTTTTAAAACGGATACTTTCCAGCCTTAATCACATGGTCTGCGATTTCCCGTCTCAGAGCGATCGTATTGACCGGGGTGAAACGAGACAGCTTTTTAAGGGCGGAGAGTTGTGTTCTGAGCGTATCGCCCTCGGCGACAGCCGCGAGGGCCTTTTTGGCAAAACCTTCCAAACGCTCAAAGGCATCGTTTACAAAGACCTTGACCATGGCCCTCTGAATTTGCCCCCTCTCGTCCATGGGTCTTCCCATGGTTTTCATTGCCCGAAGAAGGCCGCTCTCCATGGCAAAGACCTGAATCACCATATCGCTGATCAACCCCAGCAGCTCCTGCTCCTCCGCCAGTTTCATCATATACTTCTGAACGGCGGCTCCGGTTACAAGGAGCGTGATCTTTTTTGATATCTCGATCATCTCCTGCTGTAAGGTCAGTTTCCCATCATCGCTCTCCACTTTGGGACGAAGTGTGAGAAGTTCACCGGCCACCTTCTGGGCGGCCGCCAGCACAGGAAGGCGGCCCTTCATCGCCCGTTTCGTCAGCATATCCATGATGAGAAGGCGGTTGATCTCATTTGTCCCTTCCCAGATCCGGTTGATCCGGGCATCTCTGTAACCCCGCTCCACGGGATAATCATGAATATATCCGTATCCTCCGTGGATCTGAACGGCTTCATCCACGATATTGCCGGTCATCTCCGAGCAGAAGATCTTATTGATGGAGTCTTCAATATTATACTCCTCAATTCCGTTCGCCATCTGCATTCCGACATCCTCGGCATGGCGGTCTATCGGCCCGAGAATCCGATCGGTCAATCCTCCTGTCCGGTAAACCATGCTCTCCATCATAAAAGATTGAATCGCCATCTCTGCGATCTTATGCTTGATCAGACCAAATTCAGCGATCGGTTTGCCGAACTGGACCCTCTTTTTCGCATAGGTGACCGCCTCCTGCATGGCCCTCTTTGCCCCTCCCAGATTGCCCGCGCCCAGACCGAAACGACCCATGTTGAGGACATTGAGGGCCACAATATGGCCTCTTCCAATCTCTCCGAGGAGATTTTCCACGGGGACCTTGACGTCGGAAAAGATGACGCTTCGTGTCGAGGAGCCTTTCACGCCCATCTTATTCTCTTCCTCATCCACGGAAACCCCATCGTAGTTGCGCTCGACGATGAAAGCGGTGAATTTATTTCCATCCACTTTGGCATAGGTGGTGAAGAGGTCTGCAATTCCGGCATTCGTGATGAATTGCTTCTGACCGTTCAAGATGTAATATTTCCCATCCGGGCTAAGTGTTGCCGTGGTCTTGGCATTAAGGGCATCGGAGCCTGCTTCAGACTCGGTCAGAGCATAAGCGCCGATGATCTGTCCTGAGGCCAGCCCTGGAAGGTAACGCCTCTTCTGATCAGGGTTGCCAAAGAAGATGATTGGGAGAGAACCGATTCCGGTATGGGTGCCGAAGGAGGCCGTGAACGAACCACCTGCCTGGGCCATCTTCTCCCAGAGAAGGAGAGAGCTGACCTTGTCCAGATCCTGCCCCCCGTACTCCTCCGGGATGTCCGCCGCGAGAAACCCAAGCTCCCCTGCCTTCTTGAGCAGGCCCACAAGAAGTCCCTCTTTCTTCTCTTCGATGTCTTCGCTGACAGGTTGAATTTCGCCCACAACAAATTCGGTCACTGCCTTAGCGATCAAGAGCTGCTCTTCATTGAAATCTTCCGGCGTGAAAATCTGCCGAGGTGAAATCGATTCGATCAGAAACGCCCCCCCTTTGACAAATTCTTCCATAAGAACCTCCTTTCTCAAAGATCAATTAACATTGAAAAATTAGCAGTGCAAAGTTGGTGGAATCGTAAAAAGTCGTCTCACCGGTGAAAACCGGTGTCCAGTGTTTTTATAAGTGTTTGAGATTACTGGATTCCGGCTTTCGCCGGAATGACGATCATTGGGATTTTTTGACTTTTTACGAGACCATCAAAGTTAGCAATTTAAAAATTGCTAATTGCTAATTTTATATTTTGCATTTTGAATTGATGTTTTTACCCCGTTAGAAAGTTGAAAGCTTTCTAACGGGGTTTACCCACTATGCCAGCGCTTGCGCGGCGAGGAAAGAATGTAAAAAAGAGATTTCACCTGCCACGACCACACAGTTAAAAAAGCCCATATGCAGATGTGACTGGATAGAAATGGGGGCTTGAATTTACAAGCCTATTCGGTGGAAAAAACTTTTTTCAGTTCCTCGGTCAGCGCGGGGACGATTTGGAAGAGGTCTCCGGCGATGCCGTAATCCGAATAGTTGAAGATGAGGGCATTGGGGTCGGTATCCACGGCGACGACTGTTTTACAGGTGCCAATGCCTAGAATGTGGTGAATCGCACCTGAGATGCCAAAAGCCATGTAGAGTTTTGCGGAGATGTTCTTTCCGCTCTTTCCGATCTGGTCTTTCAGATCCCTCCAGCCTTCATCCACGGTGGCTCGTGTCGTCCCAACCGACCCATTTAAGACTTCTGCGAGGTCTTCGATCATTTTAAAATTTTCAGGGGCTTTGATCCCCCTGCCTGCTGCCACAACAATATCCGCTTCAGTGATATCGAGCTTTGCTCCGGCTGCTTTCTCGAAACCGGTCACCTTCTTCTTCAATAAGGAGGGATCGATCTGAGAGGAGACTGGAACAATTTTTGCCGATTTACCCGGGCTTTCATTAACGAGAAAGGCATTGTTTCTCACTGTTGCCATCCGGGGTCTGGCTTCGGAAAAAGCCATTTCCGCAAAGACCTTCCCTCCGAAGAGGGGGCGCCGGGCAATCAGCTTTCCATCCTCTCCCATCGTCAAGCCCGTGCAATCAGGCGCATAGCCTGTTTGAAGATGCATGGCTAATCTCGGAAAGAGGTCTTTTCCGGTCGATGTGGCGCCTCCTAAAAGAATGGAAGGTTGATGTTCTTTTATCAGCGAGGCGATACTCGCTAAATAGGCGTCCGAAGTATAGGGTGTGAAGGATGGGGCGTCCATCACATAGATTTTATCAGCAAAAGGGGTTAGACTTTTTGCCGCTTCCTCAAGGCCGCTTCCAAGAAGTAGGGCGGCAACCTCCTGGCCTGTCTTTTTTGAAAATTCGATTCCCGCAGAGAGAAGTTCGAAGGCGATTTTTTTCACCTTTCCCTCCCGATGCTCTGCTAAAACCCAGATCTCGTTAGACATGGGACTTCCTTTCGGAATAGTTCGGAGTAATTTAGTTCGGAGTTCGGTGTCTCTTTTTTTGTCTCCGAACTCTGAACTCCGAACTCCGAACTCATAACTTCAAATGACCTTTGCTTCTTCCCTGAGCAGTTTGACCAGTGTTTTCACATTCTCGGGGAAGTCCTCTTTAATCATTTTCACCGGAGGCCTTTTCGGTGGCGGAACATATTTTTCTATTTTGATATAAGGACTCACATCGGATAGGCTTAATCCAAGTGAGGCCAAGTCCACCTTCTTAATCTGGGCCTTCATCGCCTTCATCACATTCATCACCAGAGGAATTCTCGGAGCGTTGAGCCCCTTCTGGCAGGTGAAGAGGGCAGGGAGGGGACAGGTCAGGCTTTCTTTCCCATTTTCAACCTCTCTCAGGACTTTTGCCTCCTTCTTTTGATCATCCACCTCGAGCCCAATGATGGAATGGATATGAGGGATACCAAGGCATTCTGCAACCGCAGGCCCGACTATGCCTGCATCATCATCCATGGCCTGCCTTCCTGTCAGAATGAGATCAAAGGGTTTATCTTTGAGATAGGTTGAAAGGGTTCTGGCAAGGGCAAACTGGTCGGCGCCTTCCAGAGCCGGATCAGCGATCTGAACGGCGTCGTCCGCTCCCATAGAGATGCCCCTTCTCAGGGCGTCCACTCTCCGGTTATCAACGGTGAGAACCGTCACTTTGCCGCCGGTCTTCTCTTTCAGTTTCAGACCGGCCTCGATAGCGATCTCATCGAAGAAGCTGGTGAAATATTTATTTTCAATCTCCAGTTCCGAATCCGATTTGACCTTGACGATCGCCTCAGGATCAGGAACCTGTTTGACGAAGACATAAATCTCCATAGTTCCTCTCAATGTCAAATGCCAAAGTTCGCACGAAGTGATGAACCAAAGGTGAATTAATATCAAATCAATTCTAAAGCTCAAATGTCAAAAAAATATTTTAAATTTTGAACTTTGACATTCATTTGATATTTGTAATTTGAAATTTGGATTTAGTCTTTACAATATACTCTTCCCAGATAATCGCACAGGACTTCGTGGGTGCCGCCGCCGTAGAGCAGGAATTTGGCGTCCCGCCAGAACCGCTGGACAGGATATTCACTGCAGAAGGCGTTTCCGCCGTAAATCCTCATCGCCTCCTCAACGGCATACATGCACATCTCGGTCGAATGATATTTTGCCAGCATGCATTCATTGATGCAGGGAATGTTGCTCTGAATCATCCAGGCGCATCTGTAGAGGAAGGTCCTCGAGGCCTCATACCAGGCCCAGTATTTGGCAAATTTTTCACGGATCAACTGGTACCTGCTGATGGCGTTTCCAAAGGCGATCCGGTTATTGGCATACTGTCTTGCATCCTCCATGGATTCCTTGGCAATGGCCAGGGCATTCATTCCGGTCATAACACGGACTTCGTTGAGAATCTCTCCTGCATACTGAACGCCTTTTCCGATCTCTTCTCCGAGGAAGTTCTCGTCAGGGATGAAGACATTGTCCAGGACCAGCTCCCCTGTCACTGAACACCGAGAGCCCAGTTTATGAAGCCTCTGACCGACCGTAAACCCATCCTGGTTCTCGGTCTTCTTTTCGACCAGGTAGAAGTTAAGCCCTTTAAGCCCAAGCTTCGGGTCAACCGTAGCCAGGATCGTGGCAAAGGAGGCAATGGGGCCATTGGTTACCCACTGCTTTCGGCCATTGATCCTCCAGCCGCCGTCCGCTTTGGTGGCAAGCGTTCTCGTCCCGCCAAGGTCAGAGCCGGACTGGTCTTCGGTAAAGCAGATCGTCCCGATCTTTTCGCCTTTGATGGCAGGGACCAGGATCCTCTGCTTAATCTCTTCGTTTCCGAAACGGGCGATGAAGTAAGTTCCCATCAGGATCTGCATGATCGCCGACATCGCAAATCCACAGGACCCTCTGGCCAGTTCCTCGTAGAAGATCATCTGGGTGATCGTATCGGTCTCCATTCCGCCATATTTTTCTTTATGCCTTAAACCGAGATACCCGAGGCCGGCAAATTCCTTCCAGAGGTCCCAGGGGAATTCCTCTTTCTCGTCCAATTCCTTCACGCGGGGCATGATCAGGCGGTTCACCGCATCGCGCACGGTCTGCCTGAAAAACTCATGTTCTTCGGTAAAATTGAAATCAAGTGCCATGGATCTTGCTCCTTTCACACTTTATAGGGTTCAAGGATTCGTGGGTTCGAGGGTTCAAGTGTTTTTTCTTAAGAAGGTTTTATCTAGAATCCTTGAGCCCTAGACCCCTTGAACCCTTCATTTAAATAACTTTCTTCTCCTTCAACTCCTTCAGCCGTTCCGGGCTGTATCCTAACAGGCCGCCGTAGATCTCCTCATTATGCTCCCCGAATCGAGGAGGGAAAGGGAGTGTCTGCCCGGTTGATTTCAGATAGGGTGTCATAAAGGGAGGAGGCGCCACAGTTATTTCAAGCCCTGTTTTGGAGTCTTTGCTCAGGATGAGATTGGGTTTCACCAGAGGGTCATTAACCACTTCTTCGATCGTATTCACTTTGGAAATGGGGATCGTGGCCTTGTTGAAGATGTCGATGAGCTCCTCCGTCATTAAATTTTTAGTAATCGCATTGACCGCCTGATTTAAATGGTTCACATCCGCAATCCGGCCCGCATTCCGTTCGTATTCTTTCTTGTAAAGAGATTCGAATCCCGGAATTTTCGTCATTGTTTCCCATTGCCGGTCATTCCCGACCGCGATATAGGCATATCCGTTTTT
>Ga0209835_1001115_pt1 | contig 15583 bp, 17 predicted proteins | sample LakKivwa52mmetaG_FD_184138 | JGI IMG/M metagenome (GOLD analysis project Ga0209835, IMG submission 184138) | Anoxic lake water microbial communities from Lake Kivu, Rwanda to study Microbial Dark Matter (Phase II) - Lake Kivu water 52m metaG... | ecosystem: Environmental > Aquatic > Freshwater >...
CGACCTCCTCCTCGTGGGTGAATCTCGTTGAGCGGTGGTTTGGGGAGATCACCCGCAAGCGGATTCGTCGTGGTGTGTTCAAAAGCGTATCGGACCTGATCCATGCCATTGAAGACTATATCCGAGTGAATAACTCAAATCCAAAACCATTCGTTTGGACGAAGAAGGTCGACGCCATCTTAGACAAGGTCGCTCGTTGTAAAGCCGTTACTGTAACACTACACTAGAAACCAACAGGGCTCCATTACCTTTTTCCAACGCATCTTTGAAAACATCTCTGAAAGTGATCTGCCAACCTCTCTTCTTTTCACTTCCGGGCCGGATGAATACTTTTTCTCCATCTATGAAGGCCTCATGGGCACCCCATTTCTGTATTAATTTGCCTAACTTTTTAAGTAATTTTTTAAGGTCTTCCAGATGTATTTCCTCTTGCCCTATGGTAGGAAACAATTTTACAATTTTTAGGTTTTCTCTTTGGAGGAAAAAATTTAATTCCTTTATCAAATTGCTAACAATCGTTTGTTGGATAGAGGTTAACTGTTGTACAGATCCCTGCGAAACGACAACGTATTTATTTAGCTTGAAAAGTCTGCTGAGGTACTCTTCCAAGGATCGTCTGACAACAATATCGTTGAAATCGGATTGAGTTGCAGGTCTACCATCATTTATGATAAGTGCTCTTTCCCAGTTTTTTATTTTCTTATCTGGAGAGACCATATGATTTTTTATTCTTGAATAAACATTCTTGGCTTCTCCTATATAGACTTTCTTTTTCTCAAACAGCAAGTAGATGCCAGGAAATTCTAAATTACCCCATTCAGTTTGATTAATCTTATCGAGTTGTTTAGAGGACTTATCAATGGTCCAAGCCCTAAGGAGGCAAGTTGTTCCTGATCTCGTGATGCCGTTACTATTTTGGGGTGATTGAATATATCCTATTGATTTTTCTGTCATCTATTGAGTCAGACCTTTTCTCAGAGTTAAGATAGTTTCCCTGAGTTTATAACTTCTCACCTGACCAGAACGTCTAATTCTGGCCTTTTCAACTCTTTCTATCTCAAGCCCCAATTCAAGTCCCATTTTGGCTAAAATAAGATCAGTAGGAACATAGACGTCCGCAATAAGACTGTCTCCTATTACAAGGATAAATCTTCCATTGGGATTTAAATATGTAATGACATTTGTCATTACTCCATATAAATCATCGAAATATTTCGCTACTATAAAGGGCATATCAAACCGCCGATAATTGCCCCTGCGTTCGATATTCCGCTTTATATTGTATGTAATGTCTTCAAGCCAATCATTAGTATATCTTGTGTTGGAATTCGAGAAATCTTTAATCAACCCTTTTGAAACATTATCGCAAACAACCATATCGTCTTTTATTTTTTTTGCTTCTTTATGGCTCTTGATGAATCCGAGCCATCCCATTTCAATCTTATAATTCATTACATAATCCATCCCATTCATGTAGGGTGGCGAAGTAATGACTAAATCAATTTTTTTTTCATGCCTAAACGCCATTGCGTTAGCAAGGAAAACCTTACTCTCGGTATTTATAAAGTCTTTATATTGGTTATGTATTATACTTAAATCATCGGCAATATTATGTATTTTCTGGTTGAGCAAAACGAATGGAGCGGTATCATATATTTTCTTTCTGTTACAATACCCAAGGCAAGGGCTTCTTTTCAATTTACTACAATCTATAAGGATCGAAGAAAATGCTAATTTAATTAAATCCTTAGCCTTCTTTTGGTTCTCATTTTTTGCCTCAATAGATTCTATGCCACCTTTGAGAATTTCTAAATTCCTTAACACTCCCCCATTAAACTGTGAATTGGATTTTAAAAAAGGTGGGGCGGAAGAACGGATATCTTGGGGCATCGAATTATATACTTTTAGTAAATAGTTTGGAGAAACATCCCAACAATTTAGTTTAATGTCGGCGATGTATTGCAAAAGTGGATTTAGTTCAGTTCCAAATGATTCATAACCATTGAGCTTAGCCTGGACTAAGACAGTGCCACAACCGGCAAACGGATCAAGCACAACCGGTTTGTTATTGTATTCTTCTTTATATAGGTCTAATATAGACTGCACAAATGAAGCTGAAAACCCCTGGACATAGGGAGCCCAACGGTGGATATGTTCATTAATATTTGGTGTGAACTGTATGGGTTGTTTTTTTTCAATAATATCAACACCAAGCTCCTTTAAATAAAGGGTTGAGTCTATATCAGAAGACCCCCCTTTTTTGGGTGATTTTTCAATATTAATCTTTCTAATGTCAAGATTTTTTTGAATTAAGTTTTCAAAAAAAATCTGTTTTAGTGTTATTCTTTCGTTCTCCATTTTGGACCAATATTTTGTAGTCAATAACTATTTTATTGCCATATCACTCTTTATATAGTTGAAAAATTTATTTAAGTCAATTGAAAAATTCGCAAATTTAATTTATTTGCTACCCCTTTCCCCAGCCTTTGAGGGGAGGGAAAAATGTGTTCATGATTATCCTTGAACCAGTGCCTTAAATGTGAATCGAAGGATTGACTTTTAAAAATAGATGATTTAAGTCCCTCTCGTGAGGATTGACCTGCAGTGCTAAGGGGAACACCTTATAAAATAATTTTTACAGGAGGTCTTAATATGGAAGGATGGACCGAAGAAGAGATGAGAAATAGGGACCTGATGGCGCCCTGCGGATTATATTGTGGCGCCTGCGGCGTTTACATTGCGACAAGGGATAAAAATGAGAAATTCAGAGCGGTGATGGGCAACCTCTACGGAACCAAACCCGAAGAGACAGAATGTCTTGGCTGTATGCAGCCCGATCCACCAGAAAAGCTCTATGGTTATTGCAAGGGATGCAAAATTAGAAATTGCGTAAGATCGAAAGGTTTTTACTCCTGCCATCAATGTGGGCAGTGGCCTTGCGGCTTAATAGAGAATTTTGGCTTTGCCACTGGCATACGGGTCATGAAAAAGGCGATCCCCTTATGGAGAGAGAAGGTGGCTGAATTCGGTGATGAGAAGGGCAGCATCGAATGGGCGCGTTCGGAATGTGAACGCTATCACTGTCCCTCCTGCGGTCAACCTCTTTTCAGGGGAGCCCAACACTGCCGGGCCTGTAAAAAACCGGTTGCCGAAGAGCTGGACGGGTCTTTATGAAGTTGCTTTGAGCGGAACTATTTAAATCATTTCCTTGCTTTTAAGTCTGAAACAGGGTAATATGAATTAAACAATAAAGTTGTGGAGAGCCTTTTAGGCTTATAGCGCGTGCCCGCGAGAACTCTAAACGACTTCTTTGCGGGCTTTTTTATTGGGAAGAAATCCAAAGCAAGGAGACGACGATGAACATTTATGTGGGAAATTTATCTTCGAATGTAACGGAAGAGAGTATCCGGAAGGCTTTTGAATCTTTCGGCCAAGTAACCTCATCAAAAATTATCAAAGACAAGTATACCGGCGACTCCCGGGGGTTTGCGTTTGTCGAAATGCCTGTACAGGCTCAGGCTCAGGAGGCGGTTAGGAGTCTTAACGGTAAGGATCTCCTCGGCCAATCCATAAGCGTGAATGAGGCGCGTCCTCGCAATGATCAGGGCCGTGCCAATCGTTATTGATTTCGTTTCCACAGAAAAAACATCGGCCGATAGGATGCAGAAAGGAAGACCTACCCAGGGACCTTCCACCCATGCACAAATACTAAAGGAGGAAATATGAACAAGAAAGTTTATGTGGCCAACCTCCCTTCGCAGCCTTGTGAACCGGAACTCAAAGCCCTTTTCTCTAAAGCCGGAAGTGTCATGTCCCTCAAGATGGTTGAGGACAGGCAAACCGGCCAACCCAGGGGAATTGCGTTTGTGGAGATGTCCACTCAATGGGAAGCCCGCAGGGCTGTGTCCATGCTGAACCGGACGGTTTTCATGGGGAAGAATTTGTTGGTAAAAGAGGCAACGGAAAAACGTGGCTTCCGGGGAAACCGCTAAGATTTTAAAAACTCAAATCATTGGGATGGAAAGGGAGGTTTTATGAATAAAGACAGGCTTGAATGGATTATGTCAGGGTTAAACCAGTATGCGTTAACGAAGGATGAAGACAAATTTGTCAAATCTGCAGTGGAGCATTTCGATCAACATCGGCTGCTATCAGCGCAGGCGGAACAAAGAATAGAAACCCTTTACAAAGAGAAGTCAAGATTTATGCCCAATAAAAAATCTTCCAGCTATTTTTCTTTTGCGGAAGCAGGCCCCAAAAAAACCAGGCCCCGAAGACCCCGCACAAAAGAATGTTGATGTGAAAAGATGACCGATGCAGCCACTCGGGTATGAGGGACAACCGTGAGACACAGGTTTTTCACCCTCTTTTCACTTTTATTGAGTGCAGTTAAAAGAACGATGCCACATGCCCTTCCTGTCCTTCTCCTGTTGGATCAAGAAATGATGGTGGAAGAAACCGGATAGAATAAAAACCCATTTCCTTTCGTCTAACCAATTAAAAGATTATAATTACCTTGCAGTTGCATAAACGGCCACGGGTAAACCGCTCTCCAAGGCTTCGAATGGCGGTTAATGGGATGTTTTAAGGGAATCGCCGGACTTCACCAAAGGTGAATTCCAGTATGGGTTAGATACGCGAGTCCCCTTCGGCCTGAAGGTTCGCGTCGAAGCCTTTCCGAACGGTTCACCCATGTCCGTTTAGCTCATTTTTTTACAATGTTAAGGATTATAATAAGAGAAGTTCTTTACTGTTCATGGATTTTGCCCAATGACTAAAGGAGGTGTTATTATGAAAACCTTAAGATGGGTCGTGCTGATGGCGGTATTCATTTTTCTCCCCACATTATCTTACCCTGCAACCCTTGGATATTTACGCATCAGCCTCATCGAAGGGGATGCTCAGATCAATACGGAGGACACCGGCGATTGGGTCCCTGCATCTCTCAATATGCCGTTGAAAGATGGAGATCGAATCTGGGTTCCTGAGGGGAGCCGGATCGAACTCCAGTTAATAGACGGAACTGCCCTGAGGCTTGACGAAAAATCTGCTCTCGATGTCCTTACGCTCGAAAAGGATTCTTATCAGTTCTATCTTCCGGAAGGTCGGGCCTACGCCAATTTCAAGGGGGCGAGAGGCAGCCTCCTTCAAATTGATACCCCGCAGTCTTCCGTGAGGGCTTATGAGCGAGCCGTCTTTCGGATTGACATTCTGAATGATCGTCATACGGACATCTCTATCTACCAGGGTTTTGTTTATGCAGAGAGCCAAGAGGGAAAAATCAGGGTGGATCAAAATAGAACCCTTGCCCTTAGAGAAGGATTCCCTGCAGAGCTTGGTCCCATGTTCGCTCCGGATGAGTGGGAAAGGTGGAATCAAAACCGAAATCGAATCTATGCTGACCGTCGAGCCCCTTCCCGATATCTCCCTGAGGAGCTTTACTCCTATGCCAGCGACTTTGAAGATCACGGGAGATGGGTATACGCAAGAGGATACGGAAATGTCTGGACTCCTACGGCAGTCGTCTCGGTTGGATGGGCCCCCTACCGGATGGGAAGATGGGTGTGGATCAGGGGTGATTATGTCTGGATCTCTTACGAACCCTGGGGATGGGTGCCCTATCATTACGGAAGATGGGCCTTCGTGTCTTCTATCGGATGGTGCTGGGTTCCTCCTTCGAGAGGGGCTGTCTACTGGGGGCCTGGATTCGTGGGCTGGGTTCGAACACCCACTCATGTCTCCTGGGTTCCTCTGGCGCCGAGAGAGATCTACTATGGTTACGGACACTATGGTCCTCATAGCGTCAATATCACGAATATCAACATCAACACGGTCAATGTCGGGAAAGTGGTCTATAGGAATGTTCGTGTTCAGAATGCCGTAACCGTTCTTCACCACGACACCTTCGTTCACGGAAGGCATGTCGAAGTGAGGGAAAGAGAGAATCCCTTTCTGAGAGAGAGGATACATGTTGGAAGGCCTAATATAAAACCAGAAAGAGCCACGGCGATGCCTGTCGTTCGAGAAATCCCGCAGGTAAAAAGGCCTCCTGAAAAGATCAGGGAGATCAAAGTAAGGGATGTAAAAGAAAGGCGGCCTTTAACAAAAGAGCGGGAGGTCTCGGTTCTGAAACCAGAATCCCCTCCCAGGGAGATGACGATAAAAAGAAGGGAAGGAGGGCCTGTGGAGAAAGGGATTGATCGAATAGGGGAACGGCCCGGCGCGAAAGAGCCCGAAAAAGCAAGAGAACCTAAAGCTCCTGTGAAGGAGGTTGAAAAACCAATCGATCGAAAGCCGATAGAAAGAATTGAGAGGCCTGCCGAGACCAAACCCATAGAAAAAAGGGGAGAGCCACCGAAGGAACCAAAATCTCCTCCCGAAAGAATTGAAAGGCAACCCGAACGAAAACCCCCAGAGAGGACCATTGAAAAACCTGCAGAAAGATCTCCCCAACCAGGGCTTGAACGTCCCAGAGAGGATCGTAGGTCAAAAGAACTCGAAAGAGAGAAAGCGAGAGAAAAATCAACTTCTGGCCAAGGGAGTGCTCCTGTCCGCGAAAGAGAGATTCAAAAACCTTCCGAACAGAAATCTCCAGAGAGGGAACGTCAAATCCAGAAAGAAGTGCGACCGGAACGAGGAATTGAAAAAACACAGGAGATAAAATCCTCGGTAAGAGAGATTGATAAACCAAGGCAAACCACCCCTCAAGGAAATCAGGGAGTGAAATCCCCGGATGAAGGATCACGCCGGGAGATACCCCACCCCGGAAGAGAGCAAAAACCGGACCGGGAATCAAAGTAGTACCCAGAACTGAAACGGGTTAAGAGATGCCCTTGCCGTCAGTGAGAGTCCAGATTCTTTGATTTTCAGGGTAAGGATCGACTTCGTGGGATTTATATTATGTGGTACGCTTAAACCAAATGGAAATATTCGACCCACCATTTGAGCAACCATTAAGCAAGGCGGACTTTATTTCTTTCTTTTTCGATTGACCAAGGATCACATTCAAGTCACATCCGGGATCACTATTCACTGTCCCAATCGTTGGAGGAATGATCCCTTGATTGAGGCTTAATGCAACGCCGCACGCTCTCACCCCTCCTGAGCCATCGAACTCCCCAAGCATTGATTTGAAGGCGCTCACTGAAATTTCTTTTGTCCTCTCTCCAAAGACTTTTCGGATGGCTGAGGCTTCTGCCCAATCCAGCTCCGGAGTAGAATTTGCCGCCGCTGAAATATAATCGACGATGGTAGGATTTTCTGCGGCCAGGGACATCGCCCTTGCAATCGAATCGCCACTCCGGTCATACCGGAGCACTCCTCCCGTACTGCCCGAAAATCCAACGCCTCCTAACTCTGCATAGATTCTTGCTCCCCTTTTCTCTGCATGCTCCAATGTCTCTAAAACGATGATCCCACTCCCCTCACCCAGAACAATCCCATTCCGATCCCGATCAAAGGGTCTCATCCCCTCGGATCCCTTTCCCTTCCCCGGCGATAAAGCTCCTAACATAGAATAGACATGGTAGAGGGGCTCGCTCAGTTCATCGCCTCCCCCTGAAAGAATAACATCCGCCCTCCCCTCCTTTAAGAGATGATAAGCATAGGCCATTGCCATCTCGGTGGAGGTCTCTTTATGCGAGAAGGTGATGTTCACCCCTTTGATTCCGTATTCAATGGCGCAATGGCTGGTGATCGCATTGGGCACAGCGGTCTGAAAAAGAAGGGGTTGCGCCCCAACAGGCCCTTCCTTTAAGAGGGCGCGAAAAAACTGGTCTACCGTATCCGAACTTCCAAGACCCGTGCCGATTGAAATTCCAAGCCGATGGGGATCTTCATTTCCTAAATCGAGGCCAGAATCATCGAGGGCCAGTTTTACTGTCGAGACCATGATCTTTCCGATTCGGTCCATTCTTCTGAGGTTGGCGGGTTTGATGAAGGCTTTAAAATCGATTTCGGGAAGTTGTCCCCCCAATTTTGAACGGTAGGAAGAAACATCAAACCTTTGAACGGGCTTGATCCCCGAAGTTCCCATAAGGCAGTTCTTCCAGAACTCCTCTCGACCCACCCCGATCGGAGAGACGATTCCAAGACCGGTGATGACGATGCGGGGCCCCCTTGGGGAGTTCGGAGTTCGGAGCTCGGAGTTCGGAGTCTGATTTAAAAATTTATTCCTCATTTCCTTATCCTTACCTATCAACTTTAAAACAATTCTCTTAAAGTAGTTAGCTCCGAGCTACGAACTCATGACTCCGAACTGAATTTTTTAAACACCAGACAGACATTGTTTCCACCAAAAGCAAAAGAGTTTGAGAGGGCGACTCGGACATCTCTCTTGATCGAATGATTTGGTGTATAGTTGAGATCGCAAAGGGGATCGGGCACTTCATAGTGAATGGTAGGAGGAATGACCCCGTTCTTTATCGTCAAAACGGTTGCCACAGCTTCGAGACCACCTGCCGAACCAAGACAGTGTCCCACCATCGATTTGATCCCGCTGATGGGAATCTCCTTTGCCCTCTCTCCGAATACCCTTTTGATACCTCTCGTCTCAGCGACGTCATTGAAAGGCGTGGCCGTGCCATGAGCATTGATCGTATCAACTTCTTCCGGTGAGACTCCGGCGTGAGATAATGCGGCTCTTATCACCCTTTCTACGCCCTCTCCATTGGGCTCAGGCGCTGTGAGATGATAGGCATCGGCACAGATCCCGTATCCTAAAAATTCCCCAAGGACCGGAGCGCCTCTTCTCAGGGCATGGTCCAGATCTTCAAGGATGAGAATGCCTGCTCCTTCGCCGATGATCAACCCCTGCCTCCTCTTATCGAAAGGTTTACAACTTTCAGGATCGACCAATTTCAGACTGCTGAATCCACTGTAGGAGACTTCACAGAGAGAATCGCTCCCGCCGCTGACCATGACATCGGCCAGACCCATCTGAATCATCTCATAAGCCACCCCGATGGAGGCAGAGCTTGAGGAGCAGACCGTTGCCGTGGTCGAACGGGGACCTTTCAGCCCTGATTCAACGGCGATGAGGTCGGTAGTCGTGGCAAGGGAGTAAGAGATGAGGAGAGAGGGAGAAGGCTTCTTTCTCCCCCGATAGAAATCCCTGAAATACTTTTCAACCGAGAGGATTCCGCCTGATCCTGCTCCTAAGATGATCCCGGCCCTCTCTTTTTCGATGAGATCTTTATCGAGTCGGGCAGACCTCCATGCCTCCCTGAAAGCAACGATTCCAAATTGGTCACACCGTGAAAGTCTGCGAAGTTCTTTCCTTGAGAAATGGGCCTGGGGGTCCAGACCCGAAATCTCAGCCGCCAGCTTGGTCCGATACGGCGAAGCATCAAAAGCAGTAATTTCTTTGGTTCCATCTTTTCCATCGATGAGGGAATTCCAGAATTCAGGAATACTGTTCCCCACCGCGCTTACGACACCCAGACCCGTAATGACAACCCTCTTCCTCATTTGATCTCTGTGACCTTCACATCTTTTGGAAGTCGAATCTCAAAATCAGAATCCGAAAGTCCCATATTCACCCTCATATTGGAGTATCGGAGACTTGTTGTATCTCCGTTCTTTTCAACCATCTCCATCCCCGTAATGACCCAGTCCTTCTTTGAGATCCATAGCTTAGTCTTAACAAAGAGGGCATCCTTCACTTTGGGCAATATTTCCACGGCAAGAACGGACTCCCGGTCCTCCACGATCCTCCATTGGGCAAGCTTCTCCTGAAAAGGGTCCTTTGAAAAGAGCATGTACTTTTCAACCACAGGGTTTCCCTGAACCTGGTAGCGTTCTGCCATCTTCTCTTCCTTGAAATAGAGAAGGAAGGTCTTGCCATCGTAAACCATCTGGCTTGTTTCGGGATGAAAGAATTCGATTGAGATCCTGTCTGGTTTCTTAAATCGAATTCTTCCTTTTGAGATCACCTTCTCTTTAAGCAACGATATCTTCTTCTCCTGGAGGAGGTCGGCGGAAAAGTCCTTTGTCTTTTCGCGGGACTCTCTTATCCGTTGCACGACCTCATCAACGGTAAGGATCTCCGCTTCAACAAAAGCGGATGGCAGGAAGAATGAAAAAATAAAAATTAAAAGGATGTAGCATTGTAGCTGTTTGAAAATCTTTGTAAAATCCCTCCCAACCTCCCTTTGCCAAAGGGAGGAAATATTGGGTTTCCCCCTTTGGAAAAGGGGGATTAAGGTCGTTGCGACTCGAAACCGAGGGGATTTTATAATGATTTTTTGGGTCAATTTACCCATGAAACTCTTCTCGTAGTCGAGTCTTATCGACTTTTCATAAGGTTAAATTCATACAAAAGGATGAATTTCGCCTTAAAGAATTACCCCTTAAACGCTAATACAGTTTTACTCACTCCGGGCAATAAGAATCTCTTTCCACTCAGGTAAAAGAGGGCTTCGGAGAGAGACCCAAAAACAGATGAAGCAATTTTCTTTCCCGGTTCCCGTGGAAGTGTGTATCCGCCGATGAGGTGGTTCCATTCCTTAAATCCAGCCTTTTCCAGGCATTGCTGGATCATTTCGGGTGAAAAGTCAGAGAGATGAGCGGGCAGGTCATAGAGGCGATTCTCGATGCCAAAGAAACGGAGGAGGTTCTTGATCGGCGTGGTATGGGGATATCTCAACAGGAGAAGCCCTCCGGGTTTAAGGATTCGATAACACTCCTGGAGAAACTCCATCGGCCGTGGGAGATGTTCGATCACATAGAAGCCGCTCACCACGTCGAACTCGCTTTCCGAGAAACCAGCCTTCTCTAATGGCCCCTCCTGGACAGTGAGTCCGAGAACGTCTCTTGCATAATCGATCGCCTTTTGAGAGATCTCCACTCCCAGGACCTCCCATCCCCTCCCCTTCATTTCCGAGAGAAAGAAACCAAAACCCGCCCCCACATCCAACAGCCTGCCCCTCTTTTTGTATTGTTCTATTAGATTGGCTGCCTTTCGGAAGATCGACTCCATCATCTTCTGCCAGGCTTCAACCGATGATTCCTCCTCAGGAAGATAGCCCTGATAAAAACGGAGAAGGGCGTCACCGGTCGGTCTCGGGTTGAGGTAAATGAACCGACACGAAGAACACCTTACCATTTGTAAAGAATCTTCCCGATGGAGAAGGAGATGTTCCGACCCTCCACAGAAGGGACAATCGATTTCCTCCATTTCGATATCTACTTCATTCCTCATCCGCTATTCTGTGCCGGAGTGGATTCAATCCACATCTCCACGGTTCGGGTGGAAAGAGCCCAATCCTTAAGCATGGACTCCTTTAAAAAGTTTCGACATTCCTCCAAGGTATAGGAGGATCGGATGGATTCCAGAAATCCTTCCTTTGCCTTGGGATGGCTTTTAAAAAAGAGCTTCCACAGGGCATTAAAGCCCCAGATCAGGAAAGGCGACGAATCTCTATGAAAATCAACGATAACAAAGCCCCCTCCTTCTTTCAAGGCGCGGCCCACCTCATTGAAGAACAAAACGGGCTGGTCTAAATGATGAAGCGTGTTGATGCAGAGGAGGAGATCGAGAGAATGATCCTCGCAGGGAAGGGAGTAAGCAGAATCCACCTGAAAATCAATTTCATCCTTTAAGCCAGCTTCCATACTATTTTTTCTGGCAATCTCGACCATGACCGGGGAAAGATCGATTGCTTTAAACTGGACATTCGGAAGCGCTTTCGATAAAAAAATGGGAAAAATTCCGGGGCCGGTTCCGACATCAAGAGCCTTTCCCTTTTCGATTCCCTTTGCTTTTATCCGGCTGAGCACCCTCTGGCAGGGAATCCTCATATACCGTTTGGCCATAAGGCTGTAATATTCCGCCAACTCCCGATCTTCAATCACTCCGGATTCTGAGATTCGCTCTTTCATCAGAATAACCATAAACCACCCACCCCAAAATCGCAACGGGGATCCTTCCCTTTCCTCTATTCCCCCCTTAAGATAAGGGGGGATGAAGGGGGGTTATGAAATTCCTTCGGAATGTTCCAGTATTAAACAACGGCGCGTAACCCCTCCATACCTCCTCTTAACGTAAGGGGATGTTACCTACTCAATACCCGGATGAACCTCTCATTTAGAGGAGGGGATCAGGATGGGGTGTTCGTTTTTTGAGTGCCAAAAATAATTGACATATTTTACGGTTATGATAATTTGTATGGAAGAATATACCTCTCGTATCTCTTTTCGATTAAGTCTACCCTACAGTTGCATAAAAATTACATGAAAAGGGAGGTGGGTGTGCTGGAAATCCTTTACAGCGGCACCTTTAAATGGTTGGCTACTAAGGTTTCAAGCATACCTCAAAGGTCACCTCAGGTGACATCGAATGTTCCCCATAAAACATAGATACGATCCGCAATTGTAAAGGATTGGAAGCATGCCCACCTCCCTTTTCTTTGCAACGTTAAGGTCTAATCATCTCCCCCTTTAGAAAAGAGGGCGAGGAGGATTTGAATCAGGTTCTCTCAGACGTTGCAGCAAAAATGCTTGGAAAAGAATTATTAGGCTTGACTATTGGCATTTGAGAAGAAAAGTGGACAGCTCCATTTTTTAAGACTGCCCGCACAGGTAGATAACGCAGGCCAAAATTGTTATCCAAATACTTTCACACTTCTTTTAGCCTAGAGCCGAGTGGAAATACCGAATAAATGGACAATCTCTTTCCGGCGGGGAAGTTGAAGTCGTAGCCAAATTGAGTCCGACAGGCAAGTTGGTTATTGTTACAGTTTATGTACTATAATATTTCTATTGCAAGAGGGAGAGAAATGATTTGTGATAATTGTGGAAAACAGGGTGCCCGTATCCGCAAGGTTGCTAGGACTTACGGTAAGGGCAGGGACATATTGGTTATAGAAAATGTCCCTGTCATTACATGTCCACACTGCGGAGAAAGTTATCTTGAGGCAGAAACACTTCATGAAATTGAGCGCATTAAGTTGCACAAAAGACGTTTTGCAGTTAATCGCTCAGTTCCAGTTGTCAATTTCGCTTAAAGAAAATAATCACGCACCCCACTTCACATAACACCATTCTTGGCGGCGCTCCAACTAGTGGACGGCACGGCGAAAAGCCTTGAACATTACCTCGATTGTGTTGTCAATAAGGGAGAGGTTCTTAGGATGGACCTTTCGCCAATACCAGCAATCCCTCCGCCACTGTCTCTTCGCCTACTTTGGCGCGAACTTTAACCTTGGCCAGGTTGGAAAAGATGTGTTCTATCTCTGCCTCCAGGATCATGGAGTCTCCTGGAACAACCTTTCCTTTCATTCGAAATTCATCAATCCTTGCGAGAAAGGGAACGCCTCCCTCCTCTTTTTCAAAGGATGAATGAAAGGCAATCCCTCCTGTCTGGGCCAGCGCCTCCAGGATGAGAATGGACGGCATGACGGGTTCACGTGGGAAATGGCCCTGGAGATAGGGTTCATCGATGCTCACATTTTTGAGCGCAACGGCCCTCTTCCCCGGCTCGATCTCAAGGATTCGATCAATCATCCGAAAAGGAAAAGAATGAGGCAAGTTTTTCAGAATATCGTCTTTGTCCGCCATATTAACCAGTAATGTCAAATGCCAAAGTTCAAATGTCAAATCAAATCCAAAACCCGAATGTTAAAATTTCGTAACACTTTAGCCTTATGAAAAAAGGTTAATTGATCAAAAGAATCATCATAAAATCCCCCTTAATCCCCCTTTTCCAAAGGGGGAAACCCCTATCTCCTCCCTTTGGAGGTCGGGAGGGATTTTACAAAGATTTTCAAACAGCTAAAGTGTTACAAAATTTTTAATTTGAACGTTGACATTAATTTGATATTTGGATTTTGAAATTTGAACTTCGTTAGAAGAAAGAAATAACCTTAAAGACTCCTTTGGCTATTCCCATGATGATGAAGATCCCTATGAACGACCCTGTCATCAATAGGATCGTCCCCTCCGTCCGGTTCTTTTTCAGTAAGAAACTGACAATGCTTCCCGAGAGAATTCCGAAACCACGGATGGGAAGGGCTGAAAGAAGAATGAGGCCCACATTTCCAAAGGACATCACTTTCTTAATCAACGGCCTCTCATTCAGGCTTGAGATTACTTTATCCGTTTTATGGGTGAGCCACCGAACGACGAAAAATGTTTTGCTCGAATGTTCTAACAATGCCCCATAGATGGGAATCTGCACATAATCATAGGCCAGGGCTAAAGGAAAATAGAGTAAGACAGACATCTGATTGAAGATGGCAAAGAGCACAGAGAAGGAACGGCCCAGGGTAAAATGAATGAGCGTGAAGAAGAGAATGAGATTTCCTGTGCCTGTTATCGGTTCCATTCACGCCCCATAAAAATAGAAGAATAACATTCTCCAGGAGAAATCCCCAGGTGGAGGATGGTCCGTACCTCCTGATCCAATCTTTGATGGGTGATATAATGAAGATCGCAAGTGGGATCTTGAACGTGATAATTGATCGTGGGTGGGATGAAGCCATACTCCATGGAAAGCACATTGGCCACCATTCTCATCCCACCCGATGCGATCGCCTCGCCGGTCATCGATTTGACTGAACTGACCGGAATCTGAGAATACTGAGATGGAAAGGCCTTCTTCATCCCCCGGGCTTCCAGCCCATCGAGTTCCTTTGATGAATTCCCTGCACCGCTGATAGTATCGACCTCCATCCCTTCCTTTTCTTTCAGCGTCAACCGAATGGACCGCTCTATATCTTCTGGCCCATTTCCCTGCGGAGACGCTCCTACTAAACTGTGCCCTAAAATATATCCGGAAATTTTCGCCCCTCTTGACCTGGCATGCTCTTCCGTCTCAATCACCAACACCCCTGATCCTTCTCCCAGGACCAACCCATTTCTCATCCGATCATAGGGACAGGACATCTCTCCATATCCCTCATCTGTTGCCAGGAGACGAAGATCAGAAAAACCCCGGAAGAGGAACTCGCTCAATTCGTCTACCCCTCCTGTAAGAATGACATCTGCTCTTCCGTTTTGGATCTGATCGCAGGCAAAAGTGATGGCCGCCTCAGCCGTGCAGAAGGATTGGACGAGTGTGCAATTGACCCCTTGAATTCCAAGTTCGATGGAGACATGACTGGAGGCGGCATTAGGAACCGTGTTGGGAAAAAGCATGGGATTTAAATCTAAAAAGTCCTTCAGAACCTGGCTCTTGTGAAACTCCTCTGAACTCGAGAGCCCGCAGAAACCAGAACCCAAAACCACCCCTGCTCTGGAACTATTCTCTTTCGTCACGGAAAATTGAGCATCAGCTAAAGCAAGTTTCGATGCGGCAATGGCAAACTGACTGGCTCGATCGAGACGTCTGATCTTTCTCGCGGGGATAAAATCTTTGGGATGGAAAGACCGGATCGCTCCCCCCTTTTTAGAACGGGAGAATTGGGTATCAAAGGTCTTAATCTCATCGATACCTGAGCGACCACTCTTCAACGAGGAAAGAAATTCCTCCTTCCCGATTCCAATCGAAGAAACCACTCCGATTCCTGTGATACAGATGCGATCTGCCATAGTCAAATTCCAATCACCTATAACGGACCCCAACCCCCTTATAACCCCCCTTCAT
>Ga0209835_1001118_pt1 | contig 15526 bp, 16 predicted proteins | sample LakKivwa52mmetaG_FD_184138 | JGI IMG/M metagenome (GOLD analysis project Ga0209835, IMG submission 184138) | Anoxic lake water microbial communities from Lake Kivu, Rwanda to study Microbial Dark Matter (Phase II) - Lake Kivu water 52m metaG... | ecosystem: Environmental > Aquatic > Freshwater >...
GTAGTGCAAGGTGACGAGGCTGTCGAGTTTGACGAGTTCGGTCATTTCGGTTTCTGGGTCAGTTGTTGCCAGATCAATAGTACGACACCGACCGTGATAGCCGAATCGGCGACGTTGAAAGCCGGCCAGTGCCAGCCGGCGACATGGAAATCGAGGAAATCCACCACGGCGCCGAAACGGATGCGGTCGATGACATTGCCGAGCGCACCACCGAGCACCAGCGCCAGCGCGGTGGGCATCAGGCGTTCGCGCGCATGATGGCGGATCAGCACGACCAGCCAGACCGAGATCGCCAGCGCCAGCACGATGAAGAACCAGCGCTGCCAGCCGCCGGCGTCGGCAAGAAAGCTGAACGACGCGCCGGGATTGAAAACCAGCACGAGATTGAAGAAGGACGTCACCGCCACGCTTTCGTGCAGGTGGAAGGCGGACAGTACCCAGGCCTTGGTGGCGAAGTCGGCGGCGATGATCGCGCCGGCCAGCACGAGCCAACGCATGAAATCAGGCAAACTCGCGCGCCTCACCCGCGCCATGGAGGTTGCTGGTACAGCGGCCGCAGAGTTCGGGATGCGCCGCGTCGTGGCCGACGTCGTCGCGCCAGTGCCAGCAGCGCGCGCACTTCTGGTGAGAGCTGGGAACCACGGTAACTGCCGTCTCGCCAACGCCGACTTTCACCAACTTTACCTTCGAGCAGATCAGCACGAACTTGAGATCGCCACCCAGCGCTGCAAGCAGGTCATGGGTCTCGTCCGCCGCGCAAATCTCCACTTCGGCCTGCAGCGAAGATCCAACGCCGCCCGCGCTGCGGACTTCCTCGATCTTTTTCAGCACCTCGGCACGTACCGCGCGGATCGCCTGCCAGCGCGCCACAAGACTGTCCTTGCCCGCGACATCGGGTAACGCATGCCAGGTTTCCAGCATCACGCTGTCCCGGCCCTGCACCTGATGAATCTCCTCGGCGGTGAAGCTGAGGATCGGCGCCATCAGCCGGGTGATCGACTGCACGATGTGCCACAGCGCGCTTTGTGCCGAGCGGCGTGACCGGCTGTCGGCGGCAGTCGTGTACAGGCGATCCTTGAGGATGTCGAGATAAAAGGCGCCGAGATCCTCGGCGCAGAAGTTCTGCAGTGCCTGCACGACCTTGTGGAACTCGTAGCGGTCGTAGGCGGCCACGCAGGTCGCCTGAAGTTCGTGCGTCAGGGCCAGGGCGTAGCGGTCGATCTCCAGCCATTGCCCGACCGGCAACATGTGTGTCTGCGCATCGAAGTCCGCGGTATTGGCGAGCAGGAACTTGAGCGTGTTGCGCAGGCGGCGATACACCTCGACGACGCGATCGAGAATTTCCTTCGAAATCGTCAGTTCGCCCGAATAGTCGGTCGAGGCCGTCCAAAGGCGCAGGATCTCGGCGCCGAGCGAGTCGGAAACCTGCTGCGGCGCGACGACGTTGCCCTTCGACTTGGACATCTTCATGCCCTTGCCGTCGACGACGAAGCCATGGGTCAGCAACCCCTTGTAGGGTGCACGACCGTTGATGCAGCAGCCGGTGAGCAGGCTTGAATGAAACCAGCCGCGGTGCTGGTCGGAGCCTTCGAGGTAAAGATCGGCGGGATACGCGCAATCGGCCGCATGCGAGCCGCGCATCACGCTGCGGTGCGTGGTGCCCGAATCGAACCAGACGTCGAGCGTGTCGCTCATCTTGTCGTAGTGGGCCGTATCATCGCCGAGCAGTTCTGCCGTATCGAGCGCGAACCACGCCTCGATGCCGCCCTGCTCCACCTTCTTTGCGACCTGCTCGACCAGTTCCAGCGTGCGTGGATGCGGTTCGCCGCTTTCCTTGTGCAGGAAGAAGGGGATCGGCACGCCCCAGTTGCGCTGGCGCGAGACACACCAGTCGGGGCGATTGGCGATCATCGCGTGCAGGCGCGCCTTGCCCCAGCCGGGGAAGAACTCGGTCGCCTCGATCGCGGCCAGCGCCGCGCTGCGCAAGGTTTCGCCTTCATTGGGTTGGCGATCCATGCCGACGAACCATTGCGTCGTCGCGCGATAGATGGTCGGCGTCTTGTGGCGCCAGCAGTGCATGGTACTGTGCATGATCTCGCCGCTGGCCATCAGGCAGCCCACCTCGGCCAACTTGGCGATAATTTCGGGATTCGCCTTCCAGACATGCAGGCCGCCAAAGAAAGGCAGGCTCTCGGCGAAGCAGCCATTCCCCTGTACGGGCGTGAGGATCTCGTCGTTCTTCATGCCGGCGCGCTTGCAGGAATCGTAGTCCTCGACGCCGTAGGCCGGCGCGCTATGCACGATGCCGGTACCGGTGTCGAGCGTCACGTATTCACCAAGGAACACGGTCGAAGCGCGGTCGTAGAACGGATGACGGAACTGCATGCGGTCGAGCGCGATGCCGCGGCAGGCGCCCAGCACCTTGCCTTCGAGTTGATAGCGTTCCAAAGCGGAAGCACGCAGTTCGGCGGCGAGGATCAGCAGGCCTTTCGGCGTGTCCACCAGCTCGTAAACGAACTCGGGATGGATGTTCAGCGCCTGGTTGCCGGGAATCGTCCAGGGCGTCGTCGTCCAGATCACCGCGTAGGCCGTCTTGTCGGGCAACGCCGCGACATTGAACGCAGCCGCGAGCCGGTTGCGCTCGGTCGCATCGAGTGGGAAGGCGACATCGATGGCCGGTGATTTCTTGTCGGCATATTCGACCTCGGCCTCGGCCAGCGCCGAGCCGCAATCGAAGCACCAGTTCACCGGCTTGAGACCCTTGAAGAGATAGCCCTTGCGGTACATCTCCCCTAAAGCCCGAATTTCGTCGGCCTCGGTGCGGAACTCCATCGTCTTGTAGGGGTTGTCCCAGTCGCCGAGCACGCCGAGGCGGATGAAGTCTTTCTTCTGCCGCTCGATCTGTTCCTGCGCGTAGGCGCGGCACAGCGCACGTGCCTTGTTGCCTTCGAGATGTTTGCCGTGCGTTTTCTCGATCTGGTGCTCGATGGGCAGGCCATGGCAATCCCAGCCCGGCACGTAGGGCGCGTCGAAGCCTGCCAGCGTGCGCGAGCGCACGATGATGTCCTTGAGGATCTTGTTGACCGCATGGCCGATGTGGATGTCACCGTTCGCGTAGGGCGGGCCGTCGTGCAGCACGAAGCGCGTACGTCCCTTCGATGCGGCGCGAATCTTTTTGTAGAGCTGCTGTTCCTGCCACTGCTTAACCCAGCCCGGCTCGCGCTTGGCGAGGTCGCCGCGCATCGGGAAGGCGGAATCAGGCATGTTGAGGGTCTTGCGATAGTCAGCCTTCTGGTCAGCCATGGTGTTTGCCTGAAAAGTAGTCTTGCGTTGCCGCGACATCCCGGGCGATCTGCGCAGACAACGCGTCGAAGGATTCGAATTTCATCTCGTCGCGCAGCTTGTGCAGGAAGTGCACGGTGACGTGCGCACCGTAGATTTCCTGGTCGAAATCGAACAGATGCACTTCGAGCACCGGCCGCAACCCGTGTCCCAGTGTCGGCCGAACGCCGAGGCTGGCCGCGCCGGGCAGGTGGCGTTTGTCGATGCCCGACACCGTCGCGGCGAACACGCCGGCCAGCGCGACGCGCTTGCGCTTGAGCTGGATGTTGGCAGTCGGCCAGCCCAGCTTGCGGCCGATCTTGTCGCCATGCACGACACGGCCGGAGATGTTGTAAGGCCGCCCGAGCAAGCGTGCCGCGTGTTCGAGGTCGCCCGCAGCGAGGGTGTCGCGCACCGCGGAACTCGATACGCGCTCGCCGTCGATCTCGATGGTGTGCATCGCCTCGACGCCGAAGCCGTGTCGCTTTCCTGCTTCCTGCAGCATTGCGAAATCACCGCCCCGCCCCTTGCCGAAACGGAAGTCGTCGCCGATGATCAGGTGGCGCACGCCCAGGCCGCGCACGATAATGCGCTCGACGAACTCGTCGGCGGTCAGTGCCGCAAGCTTGCGACTGAAGTGCAGCAGATGCACCTCGTCGATGCCGCAGGCTTCGAGCAACGCGAGTTTTTCGCGCAGACTGGTCAAGCGTGCCGGCGCCTGATCGGGCGTGAACAACTCTCTGGGATGCGGCTCGAAGGTCATCACCGCGCTCGGCAGGCCATGCTGGCGCGCCGTCGCGGTCAGGCGTTCGAGCAGCGCGCGATGCCCGAGATGCAGGCCGTCGAAGTTGCCGATGGCCAGCACGCGAGAAGAGGTCGCCTGCGCTGGAATGGTTCGGTAAAACTGCATTGCCGCAGTGGTAATGAAACCCGTCGGGAAAGCGGCGAATTGTAGCAGTCGCGGCCTTAGAAGGCCGCTGCGATCTTGGACTTGGACAGCGGCGGATTTTGCGCGAAATAGCGCTTCATGCCGGCCAGCAAGGCATCGGCCATCTGGTCCTGATACCGCTGGTCGGTCAGGCGTTTCTCTTCTTCCGGATTCGAAATGAAGGCCGTCTCGACGAGGATCGACGGAATGTCCGGCGCTTTGAGTACCGCGAAGCCCGCCTGCTCGACATGATTTTTGTGCAGGGTGTTGATGCCGCCGATCTCGTTCAACACGGCCTTGCCCAGCTTCAGGCTGTCGTTGATGGTCGCCGTCTGCGAGAGATCGAGCAAGGTGCGCGCGAGGTGCCGGTCCTTGACACCGAGGTTAACGCCGCCGATCAGGTCGGCCGAGTTTTCCTTGTCCGCCAGCCAACGCGCGGCCGAACTGGTCGCACCGTTTTCCGAGAGCACGAACACCGACGATCCGCGCGCGGTCGGCTTGATCCATGCATCGGCATGCACCGAGACGAACAGGTCGGCCTTCACGCGCCGCGCCTTGGCAACGCGCTGGCCGAGCGGGATGAAGTAGTCGCCGTCGCGCGTCAGCACCGCGCGCATGTTCGGCGTCGCGTCGATTTTCGCCTTGAGACGGCGCGCGATCGACAGCGTCACATCCTTTTCGAGGCTGCCGCCATGGCCGACAGCGCCGGGATCCTCGCCGCCGTGGCCCGGGTCGATGACGATGGTGACCAGTCGGGCGATGTCCGGTGTAACCGGCTTGGCATCAGGCTGTGCGAAGGGGTCGCCCTTGCCATGCTTTTCAAAAAGCGCCAGCAGCGGATCGGGCGGCTCGGCGGGATAGAGGTCGAGCACCAGTCGGTGGCCATAGTCGCCGACCGGCTTGAGCGAGAACAGTTGCGGCGTCACCTCGCCCTTGAGTTCGATGACAAGGCGCACCACGCCCGGCTTGAAGCGGCCGGCGCGAATCAGCTTGATCTGCGGATCGTTCTCGAGAATCTTGCCCGGCAGGCTCTGCAGCACCGAGTTGAATTCGACGCCTTCGAGATCGAGCACGACACGATCCGGATCCTTGAGCAGCAGGTGCGTGAAGTTGAGAGGCTGACTCAGTGCAGCCTGATATTCCAGCGTGACCCGCGTGTAATCGGCAGCCGGCCAGACACGCACGCCGAGCAGCGTTGGCGCCGCCGCCGCATTGGCAAACGGCGTGACAAGCAAGGTCAGGACGGCGCCGCTGCTCCTGAGGAAATCGCGCCGGGAGAATGGGGCATTACGCTCAGCCATTGTCGCCCCCGTTCGCTGCCGGCCTCGATGCGCGCACGCCGACCCCGATCTTCATGCGACAACCGAATGCGCAGGTCAGCAGCCGGCAAATACGGCTGCGCCCGGTCCGGCCACTCGACCAGACAAAGTCCGCTATCGGAGAAGTATTCGTCAAGTCCCGCATCGAGAAATTCTTCAGGAACACTGAACCTATAGAAATCAAAGTGATATAAGTTTAATCCAGAAATTACATAAGGTTCAACCAAGGTGTAGGTCGGGCTCTTCGCCGTCTCGCCAGCGCCGACTTTTCGCAACAGTCCGCGCACCAGCGTCGTCTTGCCCGCACCGAGGTCGCCTTCGAGGTAAACGACGGCCGCCGGCTTCATGTCTTTAGGCAATTGCGTCCCCAGCCATGCGCCCAGCGCCAGGGTTGACGCCTCGTCGGGCAACGCAAATTCGCGGCGGTTATCATCGGCAGCATGCATGACTGGAGCGCTCTCAAGGAAAGGATTCGCGGCTGGGGACAGGAGCTCGGCTTCGCCGCGGTCGGCTTCGCCGGCATCGATCTCGGCGATGCCGAAAAAGGCCTGCTGGACTGGCTCGCGGCCGGTTGCCACGGTTCGATGCATTATATGGCGCGCCACGGCGCGAAGCGCGCACGGCCGGCGGAACTGGTGCCCGGCACGCGCTGCGTGATCACCTGCCGGATGGATTACCTCACGGAAGCATGCCGTCCCACCAGCGCCGAGTTTGCGGAGATTTCCCGCTACGCGCTCGGCCGCGACTACCACAAGCTGCTACGCAACCGCCTGCAGAAACTCGCCGACCGCATCGCCGACGACATCGGTGAATTCGGCTATCGCGTCTTCACCGATTCCGCGCCGGTGATGGAAGTCGAACTCGCGCAGAATGCCGGCCTCGGCTGGCGCGGCAAGCACACGCTGCTGCTCTCGCAGACCGGCTCGTGGTTTTTTCTCGGCGAACTGTTCGTCGATCTGCCGCTGCCCTCTGACACGCCGATCGAAGCCCACTGCGGTACCTGCTCCGCCTGTATCGACATCTGTCCGACGCAAGCCATCATCGCTCCCTGGCGGCTCGATGCACGGCGTTGCATCTCCTATCTGACCATCGAGCATACCGACAGCATTCCGGAGGAACTGCGACCGCTCATCGGCAACCGCATCTATGGCTGCGACGACTGCCAGATTGTCTGTCCGTGGAACCGCTTCGCGACGCCGACGCGCGAAGCCGATTTCCTGCCGCGCAATAGGCTGGATCAGGCGACCTTGGTGGAGTTGTTCGCGTGGAGCGAAACGGAGTTCAATGACCGGCTGGTGGGTTCGCCGATCCGCCGGATCGGCCACGAGCGCTGGTTACGCAACATCGCGGTCGCGCTGGGCAATGCGGCACCCGACGAAACCGCAAAGTCGGCGCTGGCAGGACGGCTCGATCACCCGTCCGCCCTGGTGCGCGAGCATGTCGGCTGGGCCTTGCGCCGGCATCAGCCCGGCGCGTCGCCCGTCACGTAGGGACGCGACGGATCGCTGCACCACTCGCTCCACGAGCCGATGTAGATCTTCGACCCGTGGAGGCCGGCGATCTCCATCGCCAGCATGTTGTGGCAGGCCGTCACGCCGGATCCGCATTGCTGCACGACCGTGCGTGGGTCGCGACCGTCGAGAATCTCCGCGAACTCGGCGCGCAACTCGTCGGCCGGCTTGAAGTAAATGCCGGCATCGTCGAGGTTGTCGTAGAAAAAACGGTTGATCGCGCCGGGAATGTGACCACCGACGGGGTCGAGGGTTTCCTTGCGGCCGGCATAACGATCCTCGTTCCGCGCATCGATCAGCAGCATGTCCGGCGCACGCAGATGCGCAAGGACGTAGGCCGCATCGACCTGAATGTCCCGCGGGCGCGGCACGAACTGCGCGGGCGCGAAGCTGCGCGCCTCGATTTCGAGCGGCTGCTTGGCGCGCTTCCAGCCCGCCATGCCGCCATCGAGCAGCGCGGCCTTGTCGTGGCCCAGCCAGCGCAGCATCCACCAGAGCCGGGATGCGAACACGCCACCTTCGTTGTCATAGGCGACGACCTGGGTCTCCGGCCCCACGCCACAGGCGCTCAGGCGCGCCGCGAAAGTGGCGATATCGGGCAGCGGATGGCGTCCGTTCCTGCCGGTCATGATCCCGGCCAGGTCGCGGTCGGCATGCATGAACAACGCGCCGGGGATGTGGCCCTTGGCATAGGCCTGCTCGCCGTACTCGAGATTGCTCAGATCGTGGCGGCAATCGAAGACGCGCCAGTTCGGATCGTCGAGATGGGCAACGAGTTCATCGACGCTGACCAGGGTAGTCGCCATCACGCCTCCTCCGTCAGCCAGGACTGCGCCTCGCCGGCATCCTCGAACACGCGCAGTTCCGCCTTGACGAAGGTCTTTTCGAGCCAGGCGCTCCAGGCCACCCACTGGCTGTCGGTGACCACCGCGACGCGCTTGAAATCGCCGCCGTGAATACGCGAGAACCGGATCTCCTCCAACGCCATGTCGACAGTGAAACCAGCCATTTCGCGCAGGTCGAACAGCAGGTCGTGCGAGCCGTCGAACAGATCGTTGGCCATCAGGTATTCCTCGAACTCCGTGAAGTCCTCAAGGGTGAACTCGCCCATGACGGCGAGATTGACACGTTCCGGGGTGTGGTCAACAGTAATCATTTTTCGGTCAAAGCCTCCTGCATGGTACGACGATAGAACTCGTGGAAGTGCTGCATGCCATCCTCCATCGGTGACTGGTAGGGGCCGACTTCGCTGCGGCCCTGCTTGAGCAAGGCGTGACGGCCGCGGTCCATGCGTTCGCCGATGTCGTCGTCCTCGATGGCCGTTTCCATGTAGGCAGCCTGCTCGGCCTTGATGAACTCGGGCTCGAACAGCGCGATGTCCTCGGGATAGTAGAACTCGACGACGTTCAGGGTCTTGTCGACATCCTGCGGAATCAGCGTCGACACCACCAGCACGTGCGGGTACCACTCGACCATGATGTTCGGGTAGTAAGTGAGCCACACCGCGCCCTGCTTGGGCAGCTCGCCGTTGTAGTAGTCGAGCACGGCCTTGTGCCACTGCGCGTAGGTTTTCGAACCGGTCTTGGCCAGCGAGGTGATGCCGACCCGCTGCACCGAATACCAGTCGGCGAACTGCCAGGTCAGGTCGTCGCAGGTAACGAAGTTGCCGAGGCCCGGGTGGTAGGGCACGACGTGGTAGTCCTCGAGGTAGACCTCGATGAAGGTCTTCCAGTTGTAGTTGCACTGGTGCAGTTCGACGTGATCGAGCTTGTAGCCGCTGAAATCGAATTCGCCCGCGACCTTCATGCCGGCCAGGTCGGCATTCGCCGAGCGCGGGCCCTTGAACAGCAGGCCGTTCCAGTTCTCCAGCTTGGTCTTGTTCAAGTTCAGGCAGGGATTCTGTGGGAAGTGTGGTGCGCCGATCAACTCACCCTGCGTATCGTAGGTCCAGCGGTGAATGGGGCAGACGATGGTCTTGTCGGCCGTGCCCGAGCCCTGCAGCATGATCGCCTGGCGATGACGACAGACGTTCGACATCTGGTAAATCCCGTCGGGCTGGCGCACCAGGATGTGGGAATGGTCGGTCCACTCGGTGGAACGGTAGTTGTACAACTCCGGCACCATCAGCTCGTGGCCGACGTAGCCCGGACCGGCATCGAAGATGAGTTTCTTCTCCAGTTCGAAAAGCTTTTCGTCGAAATACCACTCGACGGGAAACTGGGAAACACTCGGGGCCAACTGTGCCCGTGATGCGATGTCGGACATAAATCACCAACCTCCAAGAAACGATGACCCGGAAACCGGCCAGATACGGAAATCAGGCCATTTGCAATGGGTGGGAAAGTATAGCTAATTTGACCGAAAGGGGCGCCATGGGCTATTTTGCGGGGTTCGAAAATTCGCTTCAGACAATGAAATCCGCCTCATCCAAGCCCCCTGCCTCATTCGAGGCCGCTTTGCAGGAACTCGAACGCCTCGTCCAGACGCTGGAAAGCGGCGGCGTTCCGCTCGAAGACTCGCTCAAAGCCTACGAACGCGGCACGGCTCTGCTCAGACATTGCCAGGAAACGCTCGCCCAGGCCGAGCAGAAAATCCGCATTCTGGATGGCGACAAGCTGAACGATTTCGCGGTACCGGCCCAGGGTTCCGACGGCTCCGAAGAAGGCGGTGCGGATTGAACGAGGCATTCGCCCACTGGATGGCATCAATCCAGCAGCGCACCGAAAGCGCGCTGAATGACTGCCTGCCGCCCGTCACGACCGCACCCGCGCGACTGCACGAGGCGATGCGCTACAGCACGCTCGGCGGCGGCAAGCGCATGCGTCCGCTGCTCTGCCATGCCGCGGGCGAAGCGCTCGGCGCCGATGCGCAGGCACTCGATGCAGCCGCCTGCGCCGTCGAGTTGATCCACGCCTATTCGCTGGTGCATGACGACCTGCCCTGCATGGACGACGACGTGCTGCGGCGCGGCCGCCCGACCTGCCATGTCGAATTCGACGAAGCCACCGCCCTGCTGGTCGGCGACGCGCTGCAAACACTGGCCTTTCAGGCACTCGCAGAGTCCGCCATGCCGTCTCACCAGCGCCGACTTTCGATGATCGCCCTGCTGGCGCAGTCCAGCGGCTCGCGCGGCATGGCGGGTGGACAGGCGATCGATCTCGCCGCCGTCGGCACGGCGCTGACGCTCGAGGAACTCGAGTTCATGCACATCCGCAAGACCGGCGCGCTGATCCGCGCCGCCGTGCTGCTTGGCGCGCATTGCGGCGAGGCCGATGACGCGTCACTTGAAGCGCTCGGGCACTACGCCAACCGCGCCGGCCTGCTGTTCCAGGTGGTGGATGACATCCTCGATGCCGAAGGCAACACGATCACGCTGGGCAAGACCGCCGGCAAGGATGCCGCGCAGGACAAGCCGACCTACGTCAGCATGCTCGGCCTCGGACGCGCCAAGGAGTTCGCCGCACAACTACGCACGCAGTCGCACGAAGCTTTGGCCGCCTGTCCGGTGTCCACGACACGCCTCGCCGCCCTGACCAATTACATCGTCGACCGCAGTTTCTGACATGACCTACCCACTGCTCGACACCATCAACGACCCGTCCGACCTGCGCGCGCTGCCGCGTGATCAGCTGCCGGCGCTGGCCGAGGAGCTGCGCGCCTATCTTCTCGATTCCGTGGCTAAGACCGGCGGCCACCTGTCGTCGAACCTCGGCACCATCGAGCTGACGATCGCGCTGCACACCATCTACGACACCCCCGAAGACCGGCTTGTCTGGGATGTCGGCCACCAGACCTACGCCCACAAGATCCTCACCGGCCGGCGCGCCGGCATGGCGCGGCTGCGCATGAAGGACGGCCTCTCCGGCTTCCCGAAGCGCGACGAAAGTCCCTACGACACCTTCGGCGTCGGCCACTCCTCGACCTCGATCTCCGCCGCGTTGGGCATGGCAGTCGCGGCCCGTGACCGTAGCGAGGATCGCCGCGTCGTCGCGATCATCGGCGACGGCGCGATGTCCGCCGGCCAGGCCTTCGAGGCACTCAACAACGCGGGGGTGATCGACGCCAACCTGCTGGTCATCCTCAACGACAACAAGATGTCGATCTCGCCGCCGGTCGGCGCGCTCAACAAGTACCTCGCGCGCCTGTTCTCGGGCCGCAGCTTCAACGCCGCGCGCAAGGCCGGCGAGAAGGTGCTGTCGGTCGCCCCGCCGCTGCTCGAGCTGGCCAAGCGCGCCGAGGAGCACGTCAAGGGCATGTTCGTGCCCGGCACGCTGTTCGAGGAATTCGGCTTCAACTACATCGGCCCGATCGACGGCCACGACCTCGAATCGCTGTTGCCGACGCTGGAGAACCTGCGCAAGCTCAAGGGTCCGCAGTTTCTGCACATCATCACGCGCAAGGGCCAGGGCTACAAGCTCGCCGAGGCCGATCCGGTGCTCTATCACGGTGTTTCCAAGTTCGACGCCAGCAACGGAATTGCCTCCGGCAAGGGCGGCGGCAAGCTCACCTTCACGCAGGTCTTCGGTGACTGGCTGTGCGACATGGCCGCCAGCGACGACCGCCTCGTCGGCATCACGCCCGCGATGTGCGAAGGCTCGGGCATGACGCGCTTCGCGCAGCAGTTCCCGCGGCGCTATCACGATGTCGGCATCGCCGAGCAGCATGCGGTCACCTTCGCAGCCGGCCTCGCCTGCGGTGGCATGAAACCGGTCGTGGCGATCTATTCGACCTTCCTGCAGCGCGCCTACGACCAGTTGATCCACGACGTCGCGCTGCAGAATCTGGACGTGACCTTCGCCATCGATCGCGGCGGACTGGTCGGCGCCGACGGCGCGACGCACCAAGGGGCGTTTGACCTGTCCTACCTTGCCTGCATCCCGAACCTGGTCGTCATGGCCCCGGCCGACGAGGCCGAATGCCGCCGCATGCTGACCACCGCCTACCGCCATCCCGGCCCGGCGGCGGTACGCTATCCGCGCGGCGGCAGCGGTGCCGTCCAAATGCACGCAAATGAGGCGCCGACTTTGGACGCCATCGAGATCGGCAAGGGCGAAATCCGCCGGCAAGGAAAGCGCATCGCGATCCTCGCCTTCGGCACCCTGCTATCGGCCGCACTCGAAGCCGGCGAAACTCTCGATGCCACCGTCGCCAACATGCGCTTCGTCAAGCCGCTCGACCTCGACTTGATTCGCCAGCTGGCGGACGCACATGATGCTCTGGTGACGGTGGAGGAAAACGCAATCATCGGGGGGGCAGGCTCCGAAGTTGGCCGGGCGCTCGAAGCCATGGGAATCGCCAAGCCCCTGTTGCGGCTCGGCCTGCCCGACAACTTCATCGAGCAGGGCGAGCAGGGTCAGTTGCTCGCCGAGCTCGGCCTCAATGCGCCCGCCATTGCCGAACGCATCAAAATATTTATCGGGCCCATTACTTGAGAAATATAGTCGGGAATGTTATATAGCAAGCCAAAGGAGACATTCCCATGAACCTGAAAGACATCGCCATGGCCATACCTGACGTCCAATCCAGCGCCGACTCGCGCCAGCTGCCGATCAACAAGGTCGGCATCAAGTCCATCCGCCATCCGGTCAAGGTGCTCGACAAGACCGGCGGCGTGCAACACACGATCGCCACCTTCAACATGTACGTCGGTCTGCCGCACAATTTCAAGGGCACGCACATGTCGCGCTTCGTCGAGATCCTCAACGCCCACGAGCGCGAGATTTCGGTCGAGAGTTTCGAGTCGATGCTGCGCGAGATGGTGACCAAGCTCGAAGCCAGGACCGGCCACCTGGAAATGAGCTTCCCCTACTTCATCAACAAGGCCGCGCCGGTCTCGAAAGTGAAGAGCCTGCTCGACTATGAAGTCACCTTCCTCGGCGAGATCGTCGAAGGGGATGGCTACAAGCAGACCACGCGCGTCGTCGTGCCGGCGACCAGCCTCTGCCCCTGCTCGAAGAAGATCTCCGAGCGCGGTGCGCATAACCAGCGCTCGCACATCACCATCGCGGCCACGACCAACAGCTTCGTCTGGATCGAGGAAATCGTGCAGATGGCCGAGAGCCAGGCCTCTTGCGAGCTATACGGCCTGCTCAAGCGCCCGGACGAGAAACTGGTGACCGAACGCGCCTACGACAATCCGAAATTCGTCGAAGACATCGTGCGCGACGTCGCCGGCGTCCTTAACGCCGATCCGCGCATCGACGCCTACAGCGTGGAATCCGAAAACTTCGAGTCGATCCACAATCACTCGGCCTATGCGCTGATCGAGAAGGACAAGCGCGCCTGACCCTGTTCATTTAGGCAACAAAAAAGGATGCCAAGGCATCCTTTTTTGTTGGGTGCAAGGAAGCTTACTCCTTGGCAGCTTCCACCTTCTTGGTGAGCTTTTCCTTGATGCGCGCGGACTTGCCGGAACGATCGCGCAGATAGTAGAGCTTGGCGCGGCGCACGTCGCCCTTGCGCTTGACCTCGATGCTCGCAAGCAGCGGCGAGTAGGTCTGGAAGGTGCGCTCGACGCCTTCGCCGGACGAAATCTTGCGAACGGTGAAAGCGGAGTTGAGGCCGCGGTTGCGCTTGGCGATCACCACGCCTTCGAAGGCCTGGACGCGCTTGCGCTCGCCTTCGACCACGTTCACGTTGACGATCACGGTGTCGCCGGGCGCGAATTCGGGAATGGTCTTGCCCAGGCGCTCGATTTCTTCTTGTTCCAGTTGCTGAATCAGGTTCATGTCGTTTTCCTTGTCAAATCAATAATCGTCTTCTTACGACCGCAGAGCTGCTTCGTTCGATTCGGTTTCGATCTCCCGTAGCAGTTGCGCTTCTTCCTTGCTCAAGCCGCGTGCAGCCCCTTGAGCGACTCTTTGCGCCAGCCATTTGGCAAACAACTCCGGGCGGCGCTCCCGGGTCCGCAACAGCGACTGCTTGAGTCGCCAGCGGCGGATATTCTCGTGGTGCCCGGACAGCAATACGTCCGGCACCGGCAAATTTTCGTACACCTCGGGCCGCGTGTAGTGCGGACAATCCAGCAGCCCGTCGACGAATGAATCTTCCACCGCCGAGGCTTCGTCGTTCAATGCCCCCGGCAGCTGCCGCACGCAGGCGTCGATCAACGCCAGTGCCGCAATTTCCCCGCCGGACAACACGAAGTCGCCCAGCGACACTTCCTCATCGACGCAGCGCTCGATCACGCGCTCGTCGATGCCTTCGTAGCGGCCACAGAGCAGGATCGCTCCGCTACCCTTTCCTGCGCCGACCAGCTCCGCCACCTTCGCGTGACCGAGCGGCCTGCCTTGCGGCGAGAGGTAAACCACTTTACCCCCTGCACCCTCTGCGCCACGTGCCGCTTTCGCGGCGCCGATCGCTGCTTCCAGCGGCCGGGCCTGCATCACCATGCCGGGACCGCCGCCGAAGGGCCGGTCATCGACCGAACCGTAGGCATTGTCGGCCCACTGCCGCGGATTCCAGCATTCCAGCCGCCACAAACCGCGCTCCAGCGCGCGGCGGCTGATGCCGCATTCCGTCACCGCCGCAAACATCTCCGGGAACAGCGTGATGACGTCGAAGCGCAGCATTGCGGCCCCCCCTGTCTACCAGTCGCGTTCCCAGTCGACGCGAATCACGCCGGCCGGCACATCCACATCTTTCACCACATGGCCAACGAAAGGCAGCAAGCGTTGTTGCGCTTTTTCCCCTTCGCCTTCCCGCACCACCAGCACCGCATGGGCGCCCGACTCGATCAATTCGGTCACGCGGCCCAGCGCTTCCTGCTTTTGATTCACCACCGCCAGGCCGACCAGATCGGCCCAGTAAAACTCCTCCTGCCCGGTTGCCGGCAACGCGCTGCGCGGCGCACCGAAGAACATGCCAACCAGTTGCTCGGCGGCGTTGCGGTCTTCGACACCCGTCAGCTTGACCACCCAGCCCTTGCCTTGCTGCCGCAGCATCTGCAGCGGCCAGGTGCGCCATGCGGAAAAATCGCTATCGTCGCTGCCCAGCCACCATTGCCTGATTTCGCCCCAGCGTTCGGGGTCGTCGCCGAACGGGTGCAGGTGCAGCCAACCCTTGACACCGTATGGAGCGGCAATCCGCCCCAGCACGATCATTGCTGCTTACGCTGCCTTCGCGACGGCGGCCTGCTTGACGAGGCGCGCGGCGGTCGGCGACAGCTGGGCACCCTTGCCCTGCCAGTAAGCCAGACGCTCGGTATCGACGACCAGGCTCTTTTCGTTGGCGGCGGCCTTGGGGTTGTAGAAGCCAACGCGCTCGACGAAGCGACCGTCGCGGCGATTGCGCGAATCGGTGACGACCATGTTGAAGAACGGGCGCTTCTTGGCGCCGCTGCGGGCAAGACGGATGACGACCATGCGGGAACCTCTGGATTCGGTGAATGATGAAAAGGGCGCGATTCTATTGATTATTTGCGCATAAGACAATAGCGAGCGCCGGGG
>Ga0209835_1001121_pt1 | contig 15477 bp, 10 predicted proteins | sample LakKivwa52mmetaG_FD_184138 | JGI IMG/M metagenome (GOLD analysis project Ga0209835, IMG submission 184138) | Anoxic lake water microbial communities from Lake Kivu, Rwanda to study Microbial Dark Matter (Phase II) - Lake Kivu water 52m metaG... | ecosystem: Environmental > Aquatic > Freshwater >...
GCAAACCAAAAATTACACCTTAATGAGCACCTCTCAAACTTTCTATTTTAATTGCACTTCAAATTAGAAATTCCCAAACATTTGGATCAGTCCCGTAAAAAAGAACCGAATCTGGAATCATGGATTTTGCAATTCCCGGCCCCTGCCATCGCACCGTAATTCCTCGCCCCCCAGTCTGATCAAAGTAAAGTACTGTTATCATGTGAAGACCTGCGCTTAGTAAAATATTTCCGCTTTTCTCCTCTTGCCCATGGTTGCCATCATTGTCAACAACTTTTTTTCCATCAATATAGAGCGCACTGCCATCATCGGATGTGGTGTACAAAGTATAGGCACCCGTTACGGGAACCCATATGTATCCTGTAAATTTGAGAGCAAAACTATCGGTTACCGTGGACGGAGCAATCGATATATTTGTGGTTGTGCCTGTTTTGGATGGCGTTCTTGCGTCAATATTGGTAAAACTTTCGATAAATGTCTGATCATAAAAATCGTATACGAGCCCTTGTTTACATGGGGTAATTAAAATTGGCGCCGTATCTGTGAGGGCAAGGTTACCATTTACTGTTGCACTTATATAAGCTGTACCCGATGATATCGCGGGTGATACCAGTCTATCTGCACTAATCGTGCCTGTAGTTGAAGACCAAGATAATGCGGGTTGCGATACAAGCGGTACACCGTACTGATCGATTACTGTTCCAGTAAATTGTATTGATCGATTAGATGGAAATTTTCCGCTGTCAGGAACTATTTTTATAGAAGTTATAACCGGTGCATTTCTGACCCATACTTTAACCCGATAGGCTTGATCTGGTACGACACCCTCTGCATGAACGGTTACTGTATCATAATAGATTGCGTCAATATCGGAAAATGTGGAAGGATTGATTGTATTGACAAGCACTTGGCTGTCGGGATTCGATGCATCTACTGTTACGGATAGCCAGGGGAGTTTATTGGTAAATGTTACCGGCGCTTTAAGATGCGTTGACGATATTAAATTAATTACCGTGCATTTAGCGACTTGTACCTGTTTTGCGTCACCTTTTTCATAGAACACGGTCAAGAGTGTGTCGGACAGCTTAACGATGGGCTTACCCAGGAGGTTCCGGTAAAAAATTTGCGCGATGGAATCGAACCCAGCTTCATTAGGGTGTACACCATCATAAAAGTATTCGCTATGGCCACGCAATGGAGTATTACAATCAATAACGGGTAAATTGCGCTGTGCAGCTATTAATTTTTCAATTGGCACTATTGAATTATTGATAGTATCAGCATTAATTCCAAAACCATTGGTAAAAGAGGGTGTATTTAAAACCACCCAGATCTGCGGTTTAGGTATAATGGTAAGAAAGGTATCGATCATTGCGTTATAGTCCACTTGAAATGATGCGTGATGTCGTTCCCAGTTGGAGGCTTTGGAATCGTTAGTTCCCAGTTTTATTGTGATTATATTGGGTTTTATTCTAAAAATATCCTGAAATTCGGCGGTTTTCCAATAGGGATAATCACCATTTTTAAGCATGGTCGTTGAGCTCACTCCCTTACCATACACGGTAAAGCCCGTACCAAGGAGCGACTGCAGTTTTTGTGGATATGCTCCGGCAGTAATGCTATTACCAACGCAGACAATTTTTACCTGTGCAAATGTTGTAATCGGTACAAAAACGAATAATCCGAGTACAAGAGAAAATTGTTTAGCAGATATTATCTTTGCTTTCAATTTTTAACAACTCCCCTTTAAAAATAATTCTGCTATCAATATATATACCCGGAAAACAAACTTAAATTCCAAAAAGGTAAAAACTATCTCTGCCCTGTGTAGACCAGCTTTGATGTATAGGTTGTGTGGCCCGAGCTTGCTTTTATCAGATAGGTACCGCTTGGCAAAGAGGCCGCATTCCATTGCACTGTTTGTTCTGCGAAAGCAGTTTTACTAAGGGCAGCACCTAAATCGGCAACAAGACTTCCGTTTATGTTGTAAACGAGCAGTTTTTGAAAGTCCGGGCCTTTCAACTTTATAGTAATATCTGAAAGACTACGGCTGTACTTTACCCAAACCTGCGCTTTACTGCCCAAGCTTTTTGATGCAAACAATCGGGTCGGATTTCTGGAAGTATTAACAAATTTTATAGTTTTTTTGGTTCTAAGATCGATATTTACGCCTGTAATCAAGCCAGCAGAGTCAGCCGTGATATTTGAGTCTGTTAAAATATTATCAACAAAAAGGTTAAATTTGTCACCAAAAGCTACCCGGAACATTTGGCAGCGTCTAGGTGTTATGTTACAGATCTCTCCAACACCAGAAATCGACATTTCCCAGGTGTCTGGAGTGTCTGTAATTACTGTCCATACGGCATCACGCAGAGTATTGGTAGAGTCGATACCACTAAAGCCAGGCATCGATTGGTTTACACTGAACTTGTACGCATTCCATTCTCCATATCCTGCAAACTGGAGATCCCAGTTTACAGCGTTAAACCCCTGCCAGTTATGGGAAGCATTATTGGCAACATATTTAAAGGGTCGGCGACTATTGAGAATGACAGGCCAAAATGGTGCTCCCTGCGTTGCCCAGTCAATGGATCCGTCGCTGGTACCATGACTTAAGCAAATAAGAGGTGTTTCATCTCCAGCCCTCAAAATGAGCTGCTGGCGTGTATTCTGCCATGTAAATACCGGAGTTCCATTGTATTTTTTAATGTAATCGAGTTCCGGACGCGATGGATCGTTAAAAGGCAGGTTTACTATCGGCAAGTTTTGCGCTTTGGTTCCATAAGAGTAACTAGAATTGTTATGGTACACAAACGCGGTATTGCCAAAATCCGTAGCTGGTTGCGAACTATACACCGACGAAAAAATACTTGGGAAACGCATGGCAAGGGTAAGGGTACCGGTTCCACCCATCGAATGGCCATAGCCAAAAATTCGGGTACTGTCACCATTCAGGTATCGAGATACATATAACAGGGATAAAATGATCCGATATTCTGTATAGTTTGCTATTGAATCACCACTTTTATTAAAGTGTCCGTAATACCAATCCTGATGTTCTGTTTTGTTTTTTGCTACAGATTCGTTACGAACATAAATATTGGGGCCTGGGGAATTATCATTGGAAAATTTTGCTGGTAACCGTGTAGTATGTCCCTCGAGATTTTGTACAATAGGCAGGGATGAGCTGGCAGCTGACCATCCCTTGGGGAGCTTTACCAGAAAGTTATAGATGTAACCAGTCCAATTGGGGTTCCATAAACTGTAATCCATAAAATAGGTGTAATGAATGTGTACCGCCCCATTTTCTTCAAAACGGTATATAGGAATCGGCTGAATCAACATTTTCTTTTCGTTTATTGGGCCAGCAGTATTGCCGCTTATTGTAGTACTGCCACCAGAGGTTACCGCATAATAGAAATCTCCTGACTTTTCCTTTGTAGTATGGACAAAAAGCCCCATACTGTCAGATAATTGCTTGCCCAGTCCAGTACCGCTTGTTTTTGGTTCGATTATCCAGTTTTTTTGATCTATCGCTGCCCCAATGCCATATATAGTATTAGATGATTTTGCATCAACACTCCCGATTTTGATAGCCAAAGAAATTGTCTCTTCTGTAATCTCCTGAGTTGAACGATAAATATTGTATTGCTCAGATCCGTCTTCTGTCCATGTAATAAACACTTGTCCATCGCGAAAAAATGCTTTTACATTTGATGGAGTTGACCATGAAAACACATACATCAGCACCAAAATTGATATAACTCCTCTTGCAATCTTCATAATTTAACCTCAAAATTTTTGATATGAGCCACGATTACCAGTTTTTGTGCTTCCTGGCCCCCGGGTGATTGTTCCAGCATTTTTCATTTTTCCGTGAATTCATGGACCTAATCGACTATGATCGAGTCAGGAATTGTGCAAAGACCAAACTTGCCAGCCTTCTGTGCAAAGTCTTCCGTGATGGACAGCACTATCGTAATCAAGGTATGTTCGAGAGCTTTTTTATTCACAGACTTCCTATGTATAGACATTTTAGGCTTATTCCCGTATTTTGTATATCTGCTATAAAAATGGCATTTTCAGTATGTAACCACTTGTGTATCAAACTTTTTACTTCCAGTTTGATACCGGATAATGGAAACTCCTGACGCTAGATGCGATCTGCTAAGTTCGATTCGCGATTGCATGGGTCGCATTTTGAAAAGGCATAGCCCATCTACTGTGTAAATCAATAAATCGCCTCATGTGGGTAAGGCATTTAGTGTTATCGTGATTGTGGATGCAAAATTCTTCGAACCAATCGCAACAGACATTGGCGGTTTTTCGTTGTTATGCGGTATATATTTTTGCGTGCCGACAGTCTGATCGGAAAAAAGCCTAAGCCGGTTCATTCCAGTCGTAATCAATAGTTGGGGTATGGTAATAAGCCCCTGCGCATCTGCCTGCACAGAACCAGAATCGATCATCATAGCACCTTGCTGTTTAATATTCTTCCAGTGCACCCGAGTATTGGCTTCAACCTTAAACTGCTGTGCATTTCGCAAAGTAAAATCGGCTTTTGCATCGGAACCAGACAGTGATTTAAATGTTATGGCAAAGGTATTTGCTGTGTCGAAAATATCATCTTCACTACTCTCTGTTACCAAATCACTAAGGCTCGAACTCCAGTCGAGATACAAATTCCGCTGACCTTCTACAGCTAAAAAGCTGTCGCTATTCGTTGCCTTTGTAAAAACCGGATATGCCTCGTTTTTGCGAAAACGGAAATAATTTGCCGGACTTGTGCTATAACCAAATCCATCGTGTCCTCCATTCTTCCAGCCCGAGATTTGGAAATATTTATGGGCTTCGGTTTGTTGGAGCAGTTCGGGATATTCTGCGGGATTCACGACATTATCGTCTTTACGAAAAGTATGGATAAGGGGAGGGAGCGATTTTGGTTTCGAATTAACTATCCAGATAGAGTTCTGCCAGTTCCATACAGCGGGGCCGGTTGCATCATTTACACGCATAGAGTCACCCGCGCTACCATATTCGCTGGTCCAGATACCAGAAACAAACTTGTTGTAGCTAACCCAACCCACCGTCGCAGCCGCAGCTGCAAATATTTCGGGATGATGATAGGCCATATGCATGGCTCCACCCCCACCCAAGCTGCCTCCCGTCACATATATCCGCGTAGAATCGATCCTGAATTTTGGGTCTGTCTTGACAAGGTTGATATACCGTATGCAGCGACGCTCCGTACAGGGGATGGCAAACCCTTTTGTTGAATAACCGAACCACCCGGAATAATACCTTTGGGTCTTGGTAAAGGGATCCTTTTGATCCCAGTAAAAACCAAGATCTCTGGGAATAATACTCACACCTGTTGAAACGCCAAGAATGCCTGGTTCGGCATACCCATTTGTACCAGCACTGTGCAATCGCAGCGTTAGGGGATTTTGTTTGGTGACATTAATCGCCCGTGGTTCGTAGACAACATTGAACCGATGCCCGTAATATCCCCATAAGGTATCCCAGCTCGCGTAATCTTCCCATGCAAAATACTTTATAACGGTCGCACCCTCTGCGCTTAGCGAGTCTTTTGCTATTTGTACAGCACCCGGAACATCGAGCCGCGTTTCTTGTACCGGCAAGGAGAGTGAATTGACACCCGTTACAATCGCGCTATCAAGTGAATTAGTGACCGCGTAGTAAAACGAGTCATTTGTGTGGCATGTGTAAACCAGCAGTCCAAGCTTTGGTGGAAGTGGTGCACCAGTATCTGTAACAACAAAACGAGTATTGGTATACAGGTTAGTTCCCGAATTCTGGGGAAGTGTTGCGATGGGAGTAAGTCCCGTTACCTTCGATACTATCGGAGATTTACTGCGATAGACCTGGTAACGGACATCATTGCCGGCAACTTCCTGAAAGGTTACGAATACCTGGCCTTTGCTGTAGCGAACAGCGAGGTTGGTTACGGTAGCAGCCTGAGTGGCCGCTGTTATGGCAACAAAAAGCAGAATATACTTGATTTGTAAAAAGGTCACCCTGTCTAGAAAATGCAAACCTTTTGATACAATTTTGGCAAGCAGGCTGGTCATCGTCGTCCGGAGGCTATTGTTATAAGCGTAATTCAACCAAGGCAAAAAACTTACCTTGCAATTGCAAATTTTCGTGAAAAGGTTTTGTTTCCAATTTCTGCTTTCGCGATATAGAGATTTTGCGCGCTTTTTCTGTTATGCCATTGCACTTGCCCATTTTGTATAGATTTGGAAAGATCTGCTACCCTGCGTCCGTGCATGTCAAAAATCTTTAGGGTCACACTTTGGTTTTCTGTTCCGGTTAAAGAGAATATAATTGTTGATGTAGATGGATTGAATTTTATCAATAAATTGGCAAGTGTGGCAGGGTGCGAAAGTACATTGTTCTGAGACGAGGGATTATATGGTTCTACCGGGTGTTTTTGCGCCATATACACCATGCCCATGGTAACTGCATTAACAGCTTCCTTTGTAAAGTAGTAGTGATTGACATGGCATCCATCTCCAGCCTTTATCATGGCAGGCCCCCATACACTTGCATCGCAACCAACAGCAACACCATCAGCTGCAATACCGGTATTCATAAGGCGCCCTGCCAGTTTAAAGTCGGCAGAGTCTTGATTAAACTTGAATGCATAGGCATACATGTCGGCAACATTCCTGTTCCAGTCGTAATGTCCATAACTTGCTGCAAATTCACCGGAATCATAAAACACCTCATTCCGCAAAGAGTCAACGCCTCTGAGGAGGTTTTTACGCATTAAGGTTTGTTCTTTACCTGTGATAAGTTCTTTATAGTCAATATACATACCTATGCTTTTTAAATACTCAAAGTCCGAGAATCCTGCCCTTCCGGAATAGTTGCTCTTTTCTATGGAGGTTGCAATAACCTTTTCAACTCCATCACGAAAGCGGGTGTCGCCCGTAGCGCGCCAGGCCTCATATAAAATTCGAATAGTATTGGCGGTGGGTCGATTATTTGTCTGGGTAAATGACTGCAAGCGGAGGATTTTTTCGCTTGTCTCCTTTGCATATTCAAGTGCCCAGGGATTGCCGCTTAAAAAATGGTAGAGAAATAGACCTGGAGCGGCATAGGCAATATCCGGATTTCCACCCATTGTATTGCGGTTGGGATTCCGGTCACCGCATTCGTTATGATTAGAATGACCAAAATAGGCACCGTCCCAAAAACATTTAGCCCCATAACAGGCCAAAGTATCCCTGCCAGTGTGTATTATGTCCATATCTCCTTCATGGCGTTCTCCATTTTCACCTAGTTCCCAAAAACGATAATCCCTAGTTCGCAAAAATTGTAAAAGAAACCCATACCCGCCATGATACTTGAGACCATACTGTCCTCTACCACATTCAAAATCCTGTGGAATATCGCCAAAATCCTGCCATCCATACATGCCATTTCGATTAATAGATTCAAAAATACTGTTACCGCTGGGTGCCAGTGAGGCCACCGACCTTCCTATTGTAGAATCTACTGTTGCTGCAATGGACAGTTCGAATGCAGAGTCCATATGGGTATTTGCCGGGCGCAAATACAGGGGAAAATCCTGAATCGCGCGCGATTTTGCATACCATATCGTAGGGGCAAGAGCAAACAAGGGTTCATTAAATGCCTTGGCATCTGCTTCAAGATTTGCAGCAGTTTTATTTTCTGAATAGAAAGAAAAGAATGTTTCGTGCGTCTTGTATTCACCAACCCTGAGATTAAAGGTTTGCGGAAACTCATCGGGGAGCAATGAAAGGTCGAGTACTCCTGCGGGTGAGATTCGCAGCGCTTTTGGATACTGCTGCCAAAAGTCTCTACATGCAACCAAGGCACCATGTGAGCCGTTAAATGCAGCAAGCCAGCCTATAGCAAAATTACCCGATTCTATGTTCGCTGTTCCTTTTGTCATGCGGTACCCCTTAAAACCGACATATTTTGATGTGCGGACAAGATTTCCTCCATCTGTAACGGATGTATGGGCATTCCAGTTTTCAAGTCCCGATGATTCCTGGTAAAGCTTTACCCCTGCATCAACGGTAGTTGATTGGGGAGCTTGATCTCCTTGCATGTATGCATTTAAACCCGTAGATGTATTGAGTTGAATCGAAAGCGAGAGGTCGTCGATATTGGTAGAATTTTTGCCGCCGAGATTATAAATATCGTCGGGTTGTCCCCCTCCGTTCATGAGTGCTACGCGGTTGTTTTCCACGCGATAGAATACCTTGACATACGACTTGTTGGCATAAAAAACAAATCGTGCCGTAAAGTCGCTGTTACTTCCGTGTTTTCCGTCTACAAGAACTACCGTGCGGAGCGCACCCTGTTCCTCTATAGATATTTTAACAGGACTGCCAGTAGCCAAAAAGGTCTCTGTACCACTTTTTACAAGGGCACCAATTGATTTTCCAGAAGCAACTACAGTATCGTTCCCTACAATTACCTGATCGAACAGATTAAATTTTGTTTTACTTAAGGAAAATGTTGCAGCCCCGGTTGCAATATTTACAGATCCTGCTGCGTCATTTACCACTATTCCGCCTGTTGCAGCGGTAGATCCAGCAGTACGCAGTTCATACAAGGCCTCACCCTGAGCTGGTACATCAGCCATAAAATCCACAAGTACCCAGCGAACAGGCAAACTTTCATCATCGGCCGGCCCGCCCCAGCGTCCGGTAACTCGGAACTGGGCTGGTACAGCTGCACCTCCCGAGGTGTAAATTCCGAGTGTATTTGTATTGTAAAGCTTGGCAGCCATCGGAAAGGGGATACCAAAAGTTACCGGGTCTGAAACGCGCACCACCCCGGCGCGTTCTTTTACCACAAGTGGAATAACATCGGATGAGGCTGCTGACATGAGCAGGCCAATTAAAAATGTGATTATATACATGAGACGCATATTTTTACCCTTCCTTTTATTTCAAAACCTGTTTAATTGTATAGACATTCATCGTTAAGCTACAAATCGGGAATCATATGTGAATACCAAGGTAACCTCCTATCAATGCTCATCCTGTCTAGTAATACTTGTATATATATGCGATTATCGAAACAAGCTTACTGGCTGCGCAACAAGAGTCTCACTTTGTTTGACTACCACCATATATGTACCACCTGCCAAGGCCCGTGCGTCCCAGAGTACCTGTGTTGCCGTTCGCGGTGGAGTTATATCTGCAACTTTGCGTCCCCAGGTGTCATAAATTTTAATCCACAAAATCGACTTTACGGGAGATATCTGGTCGGTAATCTGAATATGTATAGCAGAATGATTTTGATTTGCGGTAATAAGCATGCCCTTTGTTAAAGTCGGTAAACGGGGGTAGCGAACAATTGCCGATGGCGGAATTTTACTGTCGCATGAGGCAAACACTGCGCAGCGAATGGAATCGAGATTCTGCCACAATACCTTGCTATCCCTGTTACCCAGCTGTTCAGCTTGTATTTCGGACTGTTTGCTGGTCGGAGTGGCTTCAATCACATATTTGGTTGCAAGTATAACCGAAACTTTTCCATCGCCAGGCACAGGACCGCTATATACGCTTTTACCCTTACACATTACTGTTACAGGTTTTTTTGTATCTACCAGAGAATCGTTTAGGTAAAAGTCAAAAGCCGTAAAAACCGCATCTGAGGAGTCAATGGTGATGGTATTGGTTGCTTTATCTGCGCTCACCTGATACCAGGGATTAAAATCATCCTGGTTGCGATCATATGCAAGTCTGCCATTTACCCAGAATGCACGCGAATAGACCGGATCACCCGCATCTACTACATGATATACAGTTTTAGGATACGGGTTCAGGACATGTTGATCAAAAAAACTGGTTATCATCGGAAATTGAGCAGGATCCTGAAAGACAATACTGGAATGCTCGGCATAGAACTCGTTAAACTCGACAGGGCATCCGAAATCCCGCATGACATGATACACCTGCAGGGTTCCGTCAATATATCCATCGAAAAGGCCCTGCCCAATGCGCACCGGGACATTTTTTAGGCCTCTGATGTTGTAAAAATAATGCCACTGATTAGGAAGGCGCAGGTCTGGTGACATGGGCATGCATGCCGCAATATCTCCGGGATAATTCCAGGCTGTACGCATGGAAATATGGCCACCCTGTGAGTGCCCGGTCACATAGATGCGAAAGGGATCAATATTAAGGTCGCTGGCAAGATCTAGCAGTACCTTCTGGTTAAAGCCTCCTACGGCAATATATTCGGTATTTATGACATTTCTTTGAAATTTATCTATAAACGCAGATTCCATCTGGAATGCACATATTACCGGAGCCGACCTGCTCTCCGAGTAGGTTCTGGGAACCATGACCCAGTAACTTTGCAATACAGAACCATCCCAGTAGGCTTTATTCATTTTGATATAGGGAAGATCCTTATCGGGATTTGTCTTTGCCTCAAGCCGGGGTAAGTAAAATGCCATGTCTTCGCGCAGCGAAGCAAAACCTGCAATACCACCCCAGTTGTACGAGCGATTGTACTGTCTGTACAGTAAAATAACATTGTCTTGCAACTGATTTAGATGACGCTTTACAAATAAAATGCTGGTGTCGAGTTTGGCTATTCGTGATTCGTAGTCGGGAATCAGAATATTTTTAATTGAATCGTCAGCCCCAGAAACCGGTTTTGCCTCAAGTCGCTGCGCTAGATCTGCGGGAACCCAGTCTGCTGCAGCAAGAGCTGTTTTTGCTGTGGCAATCAAGCAAAAAATTCCAATAAGCACAAGATGTAATTTTTCCCGTCGCTGTTTCATGACATGTGCCCCTTTACAATTCTTTTTTATCGTAGATACAGCATTTTTTTAGTGATACTTTTGTCATTAGCTGTCAGGCGATAATAGTAAATGCGCATACCGGACTCGGTTGCAGTCCACAGTGTAGTGTGAATACCCGATGTCATGGGGCCATCTACCAGTGTTTTTATCAGATTTCCATTGGCCTCATATACAGCAAGTGTTACCTGTGCATTTTCCGGTAAACTGAATTTTATTGCTGAAGTTGAATTGTATAGATTGGAAACCGAAAGCGAAAATACCGTATTTAAACCAGTTGCACCTATATCCAGACTGCCTGAATCTTTGTTGCAGTTTTGGGTTTTGGCCCAATCTGCATCTACAGAAGACAGCCACAGTTGAACCGCTTTTTCTTGCTCGCATATCTTGTTATATGCAAAGCTTGTCATGGCAGAATACAATTCTTTACCAACAAGCGATGACGGAATGCTGCTGAGTTGGTTTTGTTCAATCCGGAACCAGCGCAATTTTGTTAGGTTTCCAAAATTTTCGGGAAGATTTTTGAGATAATTTTGGTTTAAATAGCAATGCCCCATGGTTTTAAGATTGCTAAATGATTCCGGCAAAACAGTTAGTTGGTTATTGGTCAGGTCCAGAAGATTCAGATTTAAAATATTTCCAAAGTTGGCCGGAAGACTTGCAATTTTATTGTTTTGAAGCCAAAGATTTCCTATGGTACATGTAGCCAGGGAGTCGGGGAGACTTGTGATCTGATTGTTGTATGCGGTAAAATATTCAAAGGAATTACGATTAAAATTTGGTAACCGGGTAAGTTTATTGCCGTGTACATAAAAGATGAAATAACTTTTGTGAAGAGCAAAGGAATCGGGCAGGCTGGTAAGTTCGTTGTGTTGCAATTCGAGCATTCTTAGACCAGTTGGTTTTACAACAGCACCCGGAATGCTTGTCAAGCGGTTATCGTTTAGTTTGAGGCCCCGCAATTCGGATATGTTCCCGATTGTACCTGGTACTGTGACAAGCTGGTTATGCTGGAGATGAATCCAGACAGGGGTTTCCCAGGTTACCTTACTTCCCATAGTTCCTATGGAGGGGGGGACCGATGTGATCTTATTATACTGAAGCTGAAGGTCATACAGTTTGACAAGATTTCCAATGCCTTCGGGAATCTCTGTTAACTGGTTGTGTTCTGCAAACAAATGTCGCAGTTTTACAAGATTACCCAGAGTTGCGGGTATAGATTTCAGCTTGTTGAAATTAAGATAGAGGTATTCGAGATTAACAAGGTTGCCGATTGATGAAGGTAATGTCTCAAGTTGATTATATATAGCTGTAAGAAACAAAAGACCGGTAAAATTTCCAATTTCGTCCGGCAGGCTAACAAGCTTGTTATTGTTAATGCGAAGATAAGCGAGCTTGGTGAGATTGCCGATTGATGAAGGTAATGTTGTTAAATTATTCTGCCCCAAATCAAGTGAATCGAGTTGAATAAGCGATCCGATTTCACTGGGCAATTCATTTATCATATTATTACCCAGACTGAGTTTTTTTAGACCCAGCAGCATAGGTATACCTGCGGGTACTGTAGACAAAAGATTACCGTTTAAAAAAAGTTCCTGCAAACCAGTCAGGGAGGTGATGGAAGATGGCAGTGTGGTGAGGCGGTTATTGTTGAGGTGTAGTGCCACTAGATTTTTAAGTTTTCCTATAGAATCGGGAATGCTGCTTAGGCAGTTAATCATGTATTCGGGGGGTTGCTTGACGAAATTGGCAAGCCTTCCCGAACTTTTTAAAATCCTGAAGGTGGCAGTATCACCATAGATTCTTTGTGATTCATGTATGATATGGTACTTTGCAGTATTGAGGTAAAGGAACTTTAAGTTGGTAAGATTGAGTATTTCCGCCGGCAGTGTTTTGAGTTGATTGCCATTTAAATTAAGCGATTTGAGCCCGGTCAGACCTCCGATTGATGCAGGTAACTCCTTTATTGCCAAAAAATACGGCCTCTCGGTAAATACTCCCGGCGAGATATCTACATACTGCAAGTAAGTATATCCGTGCAGGTCAAGACTTACAATTCTTCCATCCTCAACATGTGCAACATCGGATACGTCAAAGGAAGTCCAACCATTTAAATCTAAAATTGACCTTACAACTGCCGAGTCGCTTGTGTAATTTTGAGCACATAGATAAATTGCACTTGCGAGCAGCAGCTTTACAATGTGCACAGGAAACCTCCAAGTTATATGATCCACTCAAAAAACAGGAGTTTCATACAGGGTTATTTCAATTCATAGAAAGAAGCTTAAAAAGCCCTGATTAATGGCGCCTTGAAAACCAGTCGTTATAATTATATCACCAAGTCTGGAACTCGAATACAATATACAGCATAATTAGGATTCTTTGCTCTGCTGCTGGCCGGTTTCTGTACTACAAAGTGTTTTATTACGAGTCCTACTCCCCAAAATGGTGCTTACACCTCTTGAACAAAGACATAAATGGCCTTACTTATTTCCAGGACAAATCCGATTTGTGACTTGAATATTTTTTGAAGTTCAGGTCCCGACCCTCACGGGGGGTAAATTTAGGTTTACTGGCTCAAATAACTAAAAAATAACGACATATTCGGCACAAGGGCAGTAGAGTGCATTTACTTGCCCGGCTTAAACAGGAATTTTGGGCCTGTAGTGGAGTCAAGATTTGATTTTTTTAATTATTCAAAAAGCATTTTAAACTACATCTGCAAAGTTTTTTTCCAGACGGCTAAAATACGCCAATCCCACACTAAATAAAAAGAGTGATACTAAAGTTGCTATTCCGATCAGGCCCCAGGGTACAGGGCCCTTGTTGAGTAAAACTGCTCTAAAACCTTCTATGACTCCCACCATGGGGTTAAGAGAATAGAGCCAGATCCAGTTTTTTGGTATAAGACTTGTTGAGTATACGACCGGAGATAGATACATAAGAATCTGTATAAAAAAACCCATGGCATACTGTACATCCCGATACTGAACGCCCAGGGCGGTGAGTATCATACCTATACCTGCTGAAGAAATAATCATGATAAATGTAAGTGGAATTACTATCCATACATGAAAAGTGGGTATATATTTATACCAGACCATCATTCCAATAATTATTAGGCAGGCAATAAAAAAATCTATCAATTTTGAGAGCACGGCCGCTAAAGGGATGATGAGCCGGGGAAAGTAAACTTTGGTGAGCATGCCACTGGCCCCGGAAAGGCTTCCCCCTGCACCCCCCAAAGCATTTGAAAAAAAAGTCCAGGGAACAAGCGCGATAAAGCTAAATAGGGCATAGGGTGCGCCGTCACTTTCTATTTTAGCCAACTTGCCAAAAATAAGCGTAAAAACAACCATCCGCACTACAGGTTGTACAATAGCCCATCCAATTCCCAATACTGATTGTGCATACCTTGCTTTAAGGTCTCTCCAGATCAGATAGTAAAACAAGTCTTTATATTTCCAAAACTCCACCCAATTGATTGGTATCCAGCCCTGGGGCGGGTTGATCAGCGTTATTTCATTTTTAGTATTCATAGAGGAAATTATATCGTTTCTAAATATTTTCTGCCCTGAAAAATCAGTTGGAGGCACAGAAGCTCACCATGTGTACTGATTATTTTTCGGTTATGTTCTGCTATTCTGAGTTGCGGATGCCAAGTTTGAAATAAGACTTCCTTATAATGGAGAGGAAGGTTTTCGAAATGTTTGATACAGCCTGTTGCGCTTAGGGTATTTATTTGTTCTAGTATCTGAACTGTAAATTCGGGTTCACCAACAGACTTTATCAGTTCTTCAAATACCTGGGTAATTTCTTTTAGGGATTTAAATTGGGGTTGCGGAATAAAAAATTGTTCATTTGAATTACTTTGATCCAACATTTCCAGTGCTTGTTTGAACTGGGGTAGGGTACTGAAATCTTTAGGCCCTTCTTGCAAAAGAATTAAAGCCGTAGCGCCCTTACCTTGGCTTAGATTTTTAAAAATTTCAATACTTTCCTCAATATTGGCCAAAGGAAAAATTTTGACCAAATTACAATTACCCAGGCCAAAATTTGCGTAGGCGATTTGATATTTTTGTTGTTCCAGAGGAACACAGGCTACTATTTTAATATTACCCATATACTTATCTTTTAAAAATCATTGTTTTACTCAAGTTCATTTTGCACGCCATCCTTGGTAGTGCGCACAAAATAAAGCCAACTTTTCTTTAGTTAAAAAATTAGATTCCCAAATTTTATTTTCCAGACGGTATCTATACATATATTTAAAAACATAAACAGAGCATTCATGAAAACAACCTGAAGTGTCTCGAGCCCAACGCCTTTCTTTTTGGTATTCTTCTCCTTCAAAGCGGTCCAGTAATTCTTCATCTTGCCTACTTAAACCAAAGAGTAAATCACCTTTAACCAAGCTCCCCCAGGCCCCTTCTACCAATCCCGGATAGACTTCCTTTTGTATGCACAGACGCTTTACCGAGTTAAGAATTGCTGGTCTAGAGCTGATTTGTTTTTGGCCGAGCAGGGCGGTAAGCACACTGGGAATTCTTAGCGTTCCATATACAAAGAGGGGTAAACCGGTTGGGCTAGACATGCCTTAAAATATAACTTAGCCAGTCCACGGAAAGACTGTTAAAAATTTAAACCAGGTATTGCAG
>Ga0209835_1001123_pt1 | contig 15457 bp, 14 predicted proteins | sample LakKivwa52mmetaG_FD_184138 | JGI IMG/M metagenome (GOLD analysis project Ga0209835, IMG submission 184138) | Anoxic lake water microbial communities from Lake Kivu, Rwanda to study Microbial Dark Matter (Phase II) - Lake Kivu water 52m metaG... | ecosystem: Environmental > Aquatic > Freshwater >...
TCCGAGGATTTCTTTCAGTGCCAGGCTATTGGTTTGGTGATCAGCTATAACGCAGACCGTACGTCTTTCACTTTGAAACAACGTGGACACAATCTGGTGTTTGTAAAACAATAATGAGGAAAGCATGAAAACTAGCTTGATCATAGTGGTCTTCAATCGTTTAAACCTGTTGGAACAGTGTTTGACATCGGTTTTTTTGCAGAGCCATTTACCGGATGAAGTGATCCTCACAGATGATGGTTCTGGCGAAGATATAGAAGGCTTGTACCGGAAATGGAAAGCTCATGTATCAATCCCGCTCAAGCTGGTGCGTCAAGAACATCAGGGGTTTCGTGCCGGTCGGGTTCGCAACAATGGTGTATCAATTTCAAGCGGAGATATCTTGGTTTTTATCGATCAGGATATCATCATGACGACAAACTATCTCAAAGAAGTGGCAGAGCGTAGCCATAAGGGAGCTTTTTTGAGTGGCTATCCGATATGTTTGTCAGAGACGCAAAGCGCAAATCTAAACATAGCAAACTCGATGCAAGAAAATTATCAAAGGGTAGTTAGCAAGCAGCAGATTACCAAGATAAGAAGCCAATACCGCAAAGATCTGTTTTACTATGTGCTCAAGAGATATCTGGGCTTGGGCTCGCATGGGGCAAAACTTCGTAGCGGCGTATGTGCTATCCGTCGTGAGGACTATCAAAAAGTGAATGGTTTTGACGAAAAGTATGTTGGCTGGGGCAATGAAGACGATGATTTGGGAAGAAGGCTCTTGGCTTCCGGAGTGGTGGGATACAATTTTGCTTGCAAGGAATACCCATTGCACCTTTATCATGAGCCCTATCATGATGGGGGTAAAAGGGTCAACCAAGACTATGCCAATAAACGCAAGAAAGAGATAGTGCGCGGAGACTATATTTGCCAAAAAGGGCTCACTCATCCGAGGGAGGATGTACAGGTTTTTGAGTGAGGATGTCGTTCTCAAGGATCACGAAAAGAGATTGACAGATAGAGTATCGTTTCAAGCATGGATTTTGTGAGTATTTGCTCAAAAATTTCCCATAGATAGGGAGAAAAGATGCCAAAGAAACAAAGTATTCCGTCAATAAAAACCCTCACGATAGAGAACGTTGGGCCTATAAAAGAAGCCAATGTTGAATTTGGGGACTTAACAATTCTGATAGGACCTCAAGCAACTGGAAAGACCGTTTTTTTACAATTCCTTAAGCTCTATGAAGATATTCGAAACATCGTTCAGACCCTTAGAGACAACGATAAGTATTGGGACAAAGATATTGGTAGGTTTTTGCAGATATATTTCGGTGAGGGTATGGGTTACTTGATTAAAAGCAACTCTGCCTTTTGTATTAATGGGAAAAAACAGGATGTAGGGGAGTATATTAACAAGGCTTATAGTAAACAGAATATAAATTGCTTTTACATTCCCGCTCAGAGATACATAACACTGGAAAATGGCTGGCCCCGAGCATTTAAAAACTATCTTGAAGCGATGCCATATACCGTTCGGGAATTTGGTGATGTACTCAATGCTAAGCTATTGCCATACAGGCAAAAGAAAATTCATCTCTTCCCTATGGAAGGCAAGCTAAGTAAATCGTTAAAAAGTAATTTGGAGACCTCAATCTTTGAAAACTCGACACTGTCCATCAAGCAAGATATTGGCAGCTACAAGGTAGAAATAGCCCCCCAGGGCGGTAGTGAATCTATCCCACTCAATGCTGCTTCTGCTGGACAACGAGAATTTATACCATACCTTTACGGTTTGTATTATTTGTTGCCTACGGGAAGGGTGCAATCTGTGGATGGAGTTCATACTGTTGTGATAGAAGAGCTTGAAATGGGCTTGCATCCCAAAGCCATCGGGGATGCTTTATTGACAGTTATCGATCTTTTGAGCAGAGGCTATCGCGTTGTAATGTCCACGCACTCTCCAGTAATGATAGATTATGTATGGGCACTTGTGGAGTTTCAGAAGAGTGAAAAGAAGGACAAATCCATAGAAAGCTTCATTTGTGACCTGTTTCAGATCAAACCCTCCACCTTTAGTGCTAGGCTCAAGAATTTGGGGAAAAAGAAGATAAAGCTTTATTACTTTAACCCGACAGACAAGTTCGCTCAGAGTACAACTCAGGATATTTCGTCCCTGGATGTGTTTGATGCCGATACAAATATCAGTTCTTGGGGTGGGCTTACTCATTTTTCATCTCATGTAGGTGATGTGATTTCCAAATGGGTTAACTGAGGATTGTATGTCATACCAAAACATCACATTTCTGGCGTCAGGATTAAAGGCAATAGACAATAAGTATCGCAAATGGTTTAGTACAAATTCTGCTTTCACTTATGAATCTGCTGATATAGAAAAACATTACAAGACAGCCAAATATGATTTGCCAGATGGTAATAAAAGAAGATGGGATTACCTCATTATCAAACTCAACAACGGGAACCTAACAAGAGTAGTCTTCGCAGAACCTCACCCAATCAAGAATTCAAATGTTAAAGAGGTATTGGAAAAGCTGCATTGGCTAAAGTATCAATTATCTAATGATAAAGACCTGCAGCACTTTGAGAGCACCATTAATGAATATGTTTGGATTTACAAGTGTTCCAGCATCAGTCCAAATTCTAAAGAATATCTGATGTGCAAAAAAATGAACTTACAGCTTTCGAGCATCCCTTTTCAGGTTTAGCATAGTCGTATAAAAAAACCTCTTGACCACAATAGAACTATTAGAGCCAATGCGCAAAAGCCAAAAGAGAGGTTTAGCGTGAATCAGGATGCTCGTATCTTAGTGGTTGATGATGAAATAGTTATTATCAAGATCATAACAACGATCTTGCACAAAAATGGCTATCAAACGGCTTTTTGTCATAGCGGAGAAGAAGCCCTCCGCATGGTTGAAGCAGAGGTTTTTGATCTGGTGCTTTTGGATGTGCAAATGGGAAAAGGCATGGATGGCTATGAAACTTGTAGGATAATGCTGAGGACAAATCCCGATCTTCCGGTGATCTTGGTTACTGCCAATCAGGATGATGAATCTGTAAACCGTGGCTTTGAATCTGGCTCCAGTGATTACATCAAAAAACCGGTTTCCAAGCTGGAACTTTTGGCGAGAGTAAACAAGACGATTACCCTCAAACGTAGCGAAAAACAGATTCTCAAGCTATTGGATGACCTGCGCAAAGACCTACGCACTGCTGCCAATATCCAAGAGGCGATGTTGCCTAACTGGATATATATCGATGCCAATATCCTCTTTTCCTCAAACTATCAAGCATCGACGCTGGTGGGAGGAGACCTCTTTGACCGTATTCCGCTTGATGATAAACACTATGTAGTCTATATTGGTGATATTTCCGGACACGGAGTGCAGGCAGCGCTGCTCATGACAGCAGTGAGATCGATGATTACCCTGATGGTTGAGTCAGCATCGGATATGACATTGGCACAGCTATTTACCAAGCTCAATGAGCGAATATATCACGAGCTTTTTAATCACAACAACTATATGACAATGATGATGGGTGTGATCGACCTGGAGCTCAATGAATTTCGTTTCCTCAATGCCGGACACCCCCCACTAATTATCATCGACACCAAAAGCGGCGAGGCAAAAGTGCATGACAACATAGGTTCCGTGCCCTTGGGTTGGATGCCCAAAACCAAGTATGATGACGATGAGATAGATCATATTCCGCTCTCCAAAGATCAGATTTATTTGCTTTATACGGATGGTATTTATGAATGTACCAATCCCCAAGATAAGCAATTTGGTTTGGATGGTTTGATCGAAGTCTTGAACCATCATATACCCATCGATAGCTGTATCAGCCTAGCTTACAAGATCAAGCACCATCTGATCGAAAACGATTATGAGATTGCTGGCGATGACTTTACGCTCTTTAGTTTTCAAGTGCAAAACGAAAAAGCAGCCAGCACTTATAAGCGTGGTGAGGATTTTTATGATGTGCGCCGGTTGATGTTTGTGCTTCGCTCTGCTCTCCGCGACGTAGGTAAAAAAGCCCAGGAATGTGAAAAGATCGTGCTCGATTGGACTGCTGATGCAGACTTGGCAGCTAAGGTGGAATTGATCGTGGATGAGTTTTTGAATAATATCATCACCTATGGTTATAACTACACTGAGGATGCCATCATTGTAATAGAATTCATCATCCACGAAGACCGCTTAAAAATCTGTTTCTGGGACAAGGGCATACACTGGACTCCAGAGGAAGTGGATTGCACGGTTGACAAACCCTATGACTTTGAACATGATTTGATGAGTACACGTGGCAAGGGCATCAAGATCATTCGCTCTTTGACGCACGATTTTACACGCAGACGCTACGAGCACCTCAATGAAACGGTAATAGAGATCAAGCTATGATCAGCATAATCATCCGCTCCAAAGACGAAATGCCATGGGTAAAACATACCCTGCGTTTACTACGTTTGCAAAGCAGACAGGATTTTGAAGTAATCGCCGTGGATTCCGGTTCTAGGGATGGAAGCTATGAATATCTCTTGGATTTTCAGCCGGAAGTCATATATCGTATCAAAGCAGAGGAGTACATTCCGGGCAAGGTACTCAATGCGGCAATTCGCAAATCCAAAGGTGAGATAATAGTCTTTAACAATGCAGATTGTATCCCCCAAAACCGTGAGTGGTTACAGAAACTGGTGGAACCTTTACTACCCGAGAACAATCCCGATGCCAAGACAGTAGCGGTTTTTTGCAATCAGGTACCACGTCCCAATGCCACACCTTTGGTGCAAAAGGACTACCACAGAGCCTTTGGTGATGGGGAGATTCATAGTCAATGGCGGCATTTCTTCTCGCTTGCCAGTTCAGCGGTGTTGCGATCCGCCATCGAAGCACATCCCTTTAGAGAGGACATCCAGTATTCTGAAGATATTGAATGGTCTTGGCGTATGAAACAGATGGGGTACCGGATTGCCTATCAGCCCTTGGCGATAGTGGAGCACTCTCACAATTACAATCTAAAGGGCATAGCTAAACGCTATTTTGGCGAAGGAAAGGCAGAAGCGGTGATCTATCATGAGCTATATCAACAGGATGAAGCAGCAAGAGAGAGAGATTTTTCCTTGCTAAGATCGGTGATTTTGGCAGCAGGTAAAGAAAGCCTGCGCGATATCATTTATCTCATCAAACACCGGCACTGGGATTGGATAGCAGTGGCTCCTTTGTATCGCTATATGCAAAGATACCATGCCTATCGCGGCAGAGCGGAGGGAATGTGAAGATATTTGTAAGCTGCATCGCTTATGACGAGGGCAGGTCTGGAATTTCGGATTACATCGCTTCCGTAGTAAGAGTGATGGTGGAAGAGCATCAAGTAGATTTACTAATTTACAAATCCGATATAGCCATCTTTCCGGTCAAGCATCCCAATCTCCGGTTCATAGCTGTGGCAGAATATCTCAAGAAACCTTTGTATTCGATGTTTTGGCACCTCTTTGTAGCGCCCTTTTGCTATCGGCTCAAGAGCTATGATCTGGTTTTTTTGCCTGCTGGAAACAGAAGGCTCTTTGTCCGCTATCCGTCACGTACGGTGGTCACTTTTCACGACCTTTCCCAGTTTCATGTAAGCGCCAAATATGACAAGTTGCGCATGGCATATATCAAACATATTATACCGCATTATCTGAAGAAGGCGCCACATATCTATGCCATCAGCGAAAACACCAAGAATGACATTATTCGCTTCTATCATATCCCGCCAAATCGGATCAAGGTAAATTATAATGGTTATGACCGCAGTAAGTTGCAGGTCAGAATTTCCGAAATCGAGCTGAGAACCAGGATCGGAGTTGAAAAGCCCTACTTGCTCTATATCTCAAGGCTGGAGCATCCGGGCAAGAATCACTTGAATCTGATCAAAGCCTATGAGCTATTACCCGCAGCAATACGGGAAACCCATGATCTCATCCTTGCTGGAAGTCCATGGAGCGGTTCCGAAAAGATCTATGAGTATGCCTCACAATCCGTGGATAAGGAGCGCATTCATTTTAGTGGCTTTGTGCCCAATGATATCTTGGCTGCGCTTTACAAGTATGCCCGGCTCTATGTATTCCCATCGCTTTATGAAGGATTTGGGATTCCGCTCTTGGAAGCTATGGCATCCGGCGTTCCCGTGGTTTGTGCCAATCGGTCTTCGCTTCCAGAAATTGGCGGAAATGCCGTTTTGAGCTTTGATCCAGAATACCCGGCAGATATAGCAACCAAGATTGAGAGAGTTCTTTTAGACCGTGATTTGTATCAAAGCTTGGTGGATCGTGGGCTGCAAAGAGCATCGGAATTTAGCTGGGAAAAGCATACGCATACCATTCTAAATACATTTACAGAGGGTAATTAGTACCCAAAATATAGGAGAAACGATGATTACCGATACGTATACAGACTATAGTATAGAGCAAATCCTTGCCCTTACGGCAATTCCGAGCCCCTCGGGTTATACTCACAAAGCCATAAAATATCTATTTGACAAGCTATCCGAAATGGGTTATCAACCATATACCACTCGAAAAAAAGCCCTGCTGTGTGATTTGGGTGGAGAAGGTGAGCCCTTGTTGCTGGCTGCACATGTGGATACCTTGGGAGCGATGGTACGTTCCATCAAAGGCAATGGCAGGCTGAGACTTACATGGATCGGAGGTTTTGCCGGAAACTTTGTAGAAAACGAAAACGTCACCATCATTACGCGCGATGGCCGTGAATATACCGGAACCATCCATTTGGTTCATGCCGCTGCTCATACTTCCAGGGAAACGGACTCTATGAGCCGCAATGATGTGAACTTGGAAGTGATCATCGATGAAGTAGTCAAAAGCGAAGCCGATGTAATGGCTTTGGGAATCCGCAACGGAGACATCATTGCTTTTGATCCGCGTACCATTTACACATCATCAGGATTTATCAAAAGCAGACACTTGGACGATAAAGCCAGCGCCGGTATTCTAGTGGGTTTGGCAAAATGGATCAAGGATGAGGGGATCGTTCTCAAGCGCAGGGTCTATATCATGTTTACTCCCTATGAAGAAGTGGGACATGGAGCTTCATCCGGTATCCCAGATGATACAGTAGAAATGATTTCCGTGGATATGGGAGCCATTGGTGACGACCTGAAGACAGATGTCTATAAGGTTTCCATTTGTGCCAAGGATAGCGGGGGTCCCTATGATTATGAGATCGTGAGCCAATTGATCGCTACTGCTGATAAACATAAGCTGGATTATGCAGTGGATATTTATCCTTATTATGGATCGGACGTTGAAGCTTCATTACGAGCCGGATATGATCTGAGGCATGGCTTGATAGGCCCTGGTGTCTTTGCCTCTCACAGCTATGAACGTACCCACAAATCCGCCATCGAAAACACGCTAAAGCTTATCGCTGCATATATCATTCCCGATGCGTAAAGCAATCATCGAGCTAGGGACAAATTCCGCCAAGCTCCTGGTGGCAGACCTTTATGACCAAGATATCCATATCGTATATGAGCAAGTAGTAGTAAGCCGCCTTGGCGAAAATCTTCATCAAAGCGGGATCATCCATCCTTTGGCTTTTGCACGAAATCAAAAGCTTATCGAAGACTTTGTAGATCAATGCCATCAGCTAAGAGTCCACAAGATCAGCACTGTGGCGACCATGGCACTGCGCGAGGCACAAAATGCGGCTGAATTTGTGCAAAACACCAAGCGCGCGGTCAATCTCGATATCCGCATTCTCAGTGGCGAGGAGGAAGCGAGACTTTCCTATGACGGAGCTCTTGCAGGATTAAATGTGGGCGATGATAACTATATGGTTGCCGATATCGGAGGTGGTAGCACGGATATTGGTTATGGCTCTTTGAATCAGATAACCTATGTAAAAAGTATTGAAATGGGTGCTCTGATGCTCTACAACCTTTTTGGCAAAGCCGATCCACCTGCGGCTTCAACTAGGCTGGAAATGGCTTCATTGATTCACAGTAATCTGGAGCGATATATCCACTTTGCGCATCCCCTTTGTCTGGTGGGTGTAGGCGGAACCATTGTTACCTTGGCATCGGTGATGGCTCACAGTACTGGAGAGCCAGAAAAGGTGTTGCATAATTCAAAAATCACATACGAAGAAGTGGAATTCTGTTTGGAGCGCTTCGTAAGTATGGACTTGGAAAATCGGAGACAGATCAAAGGTATGCCAAGCGGTAGGGCAGAGATCATTATCTATGGGGCATTGATCGCTATTGAGCTAATGAAATACTGTGGAATGGAGGATATGCTTGTTAGCTGTCGGGGTCTAAGGCATGCACTATTGACAGAGTAGCGGGAAGGTCTTTGGGGCTATTGATGTTTTGCAGGATACCCATATCATCTGTTTCTACATAGACAATCATTTTACCGCAAGCTCTGATCAAAGCTCGTAAACCCCCTTCCACCGATGCATCAAAATCCATATCACCTGGGACGATAATTGGGTGTCCGCTACGATTTTTGAATAGGGGCTTGATTATTGCCGAGGGGTATCTGCGATGCGCAGAATAGAGCTTTGTAATGGTGGAAGCTAGCACCAGGGGATGATCCACCGGGTAGATAAGAAAGGCATTGGGCAGGGGTGGACATAGCTCTTTGATAGCTATCTGGATACTATGGAGCATATCGGTAGCTTCTGGATAGTTTGCCACCCGATAATCGTTTATCCCAGCATCGCTGAGACAGGAGATAATATGATCACAAAAGCTCCTGCCCCGAAAAGAGGCATTTACCTTGGGCATCCCAAAGCGCGCACCTTTTCCCGAGGCAGGGATAATGGCAATGATATCAGCAGAGGGCATTAAAGGCTTCGATGGCGCTATCAATTTCGTCCAGATTCTGTTCAAAGGTTTCCTGCCAATATGCGGGATCCCATTGTTTTTGGATTTCTTCGTAGGTCTTGCCCTGTTGTTCCACCCAAGTATAATACTTGAGGTTGTGAATCCTTTTTTTATCGATATAGCTCAGTTCCATGAAGTTATCAGTAGCTTGAAAGAGCAGGCAGCTTTCATAGTCTATGGCTGCTTGGAGGGGGCTATACTTACCGCGTTCGTCATTTAGCTCTTCCAGACGGGAAAGGTACATCTCTGCGGAGTCTGTAAAGACGGTAAAGATGATGTCCTCGGAGCCCAACTCAAAGTATTTGGCAAATTTGATGGCAGAAAGCAGATTGCCTATCGAGGATATTCCCAAGAGCTCAAGCTGTGTGATCATTTCCGCTGCTATGCCTTTGTCCATGAGGTGCTCTTTGCCAATATCATCATTAAAAAGCCTCAAGAGCCGCATGCAATCTTCATCGCGAATGGCTGCCACAGCATCGGTATTGCGGACATTGTGCACCCAGGGGATGTGTTTATCGCCAATGCCTTCGATGCGATGTCCACCAAAGCCATTCATCAGCAAAGTGGGGCATTCATAGGCTTCAGAGGCAGTGATTTTGAGTGTTGGGAAATGCTTTTTGAGCATATCACCAGCTGCAATAGTGCCTGCGGAACCGGTAGCAGAGATGTATCCTGCGGGATTGCTATTTGGAGTTTTGAGCATTTCATAAACCTCCAAAAAGGCGGAGCCGGTTACATGATAATGAAAGAAGGGATTACCAAGCTCGTCAAACTGGTTGAGGATCAGGTATTCGGGATGCTTGCGGAGTTCATTGCATTTGTCATAGATCTCTTTGACGTTTGATTCGCAACCGGGAGTGGCGATCACCTCGGCACCGATGCTTTTAAGCCAGCTAAAGCGTTCGGCAGACATCTCTTCGGGGAGAATAGCTACGGCATGACAATCCAACAAGGCACAGTCAAAGGCTCCACCCCGGCAGTAGTTTCCGGTGGAGGGCCATACTGCTTTGTGGATATCGGGATCAAACTCACCACTAACCAATCTGGGTACCAGACAGCCATAAGCAGCGCCTACTTTGTGCGCTCCGGTGGGAAAGTATTTTCCTATCAGAGCAACGATGCGAGCTTTGACCCCAGTCAAAGATGATGGCAGCTCGATATAGTTTGGCTTGCCATAAAGCCCACTCTGCATATCATTTTTCCAAGAAATACGAAAGAGGTTGAGGGGATTTAAGTCCCAAAGTCCGATAGGTTTGAGCTCTTCTTTGATCTGGTCTGGGATCAACTGTGGATTCATCATCTGCTTGAAAGTGGGCAAAATAATCCCACGTTCCTTACAGCGCTTGGCGTTTTTGGCAACGACACTGGGCTTGTAGTTATTTATCAGTTTTGGCATTTATTACTCCATCTCTTTAGAGGCAGCCGCGCAGACGAGCCGCAACATCCTGAACCTTGGAATTGTAGATCATAGAAGCGATCACAAAGGGCTTGTATCCTGCTTCTTGATAGGTGTGCAAGCGATACCTTTCAAAAACGCTCTTTGCCACCTCTCCTTTTGCACAGGAGACATCACTGATATCCGCAGGCAAGCAGTGTTCATAAAGTGCGTTGCCATTGCGGGTTAGCTTCATCATCTCTTCTGTACATTCCCAATCGGTATGATTGGCATTCTCGGCAAGGCAGTGTTTTTCGAGTTCTTTGAGTCCAGCGGTAGAACCCAGCTTCAAGAGCCTGGTACGTTCTTGCATTACAGACATGGGAGCCCAAGACTTGGGATATACGACATCGGCATTTTCAAAGGCATCCTGCATGGAATTTGTAATGCGGAAGGAGCCTCCCGAAGCATTGGCAAAAGACTTTGCCGTATCAAGCGTTTCGGGTAGCAGATCATAACCCTCGGGATGAGCCAAGACTACTTCCATGCCAAAACGAGTCATGAGATTGATCACGCCTTGGGGAACGGAAAGAGGCTTGCCATAGCTAGGAGAATATGCCCAACTCATGGCGATCTTCTTGCCTTTGAGCTGATCCAATCCACCAAAATAGTCCTTGAGTTTCAGGAGATCAGAAAGAGATTGGGTAGGGTGGTCAAGGTCGCATTGCAAGTTTACAATACAGGGTTTTTGTGCCAAGACCCCTTCAGCATAGCCATCGTTTACGGCATCGCTTACTTCTTGCATATAGGTATGTCCCTCACCGGGATACATATCGTCTCGGATGCCGATTACTTCCGTGAGAAAGGAGATCATATTTGCCGTTTCACGTACAGTTTCTCCGTGTGCAATCTGAGATTTTACCTCATCAAGCTCGGAGAGAGCCAAGCCCAAGGCATTGACAGCAGAGGCAAAACTAAAGCGAGTGCGGGTGGAATTGTCTCTAAAGATCGAGATCGCCAGCCCATAATCAAAGACCTTGAAACTCTTTTTTTGACGATGAAGTGCTTTGAGGATTTCGGCTACATAGATCACGGCTTTGAGATCGTCGAGACCCTTATCCCAAGTGAGCAAAAAGTCCTTGCCCAGTAGCTTGCTTTGGATCTGGTCTAGTTCCAATAGCGATTGTTGGATGAGATTGTCCTGATTCATTTTATACCTCTTTATCTTTATTACTTCTGATTCGTTTGGCAGCCAAAATGACGGCATCGACTATCTGTTGATAGCCAGTACAACGGCAGAGATTGCCTTTGATGGCTTTGCGTACCTGATCTCTGTTGGGATCGGGATTTTCCAAAAGTAGTGCATAGGCAGAAAGCACCATCCCGGGAGTACAAAAGCCACATTGGATAGCACCGGCATCAATAAAAGCCGTTTGGATGGGGTGCAGAGCATCCGGCTCTGGACTAATGCCCTCGATAGTGAGGATTTCCTTGTCCACCACATCGCGCAATTTGAGCTTGCAAGAACGCAGGGCTTTGCTATTTACCAATACCGTGCAGGAACCGCACACACCGATATCACAACCGATCTTGGTACCACAGAGATCGAGCTCTTCCCTCAGCCAAAACGAGAGCTTTGTATCCAGCATGCTCTCACTTATTTCATGTACTCTCATATTTACGATTATCTTCATACTTTTATCCTTATGGGCAGGTCAAAATGGCGTTTACCTGTGGCATTGTATATGGCATTGGCAATAGCCGGAGCCATCAGTTCATTGGTAGGCTCGCCGATGCCTTTGGCAGAGGAGGGGGAATTCGGATCGGCATTTTCCAGCAAAATTGCCTTCATTTCCGGCATGTCGGTAGCTCTTACGAGCCGGTAGTTATGGAAATTACTCGTGATTACCTTACCCTCTTCTACTCGGCAATCCTCATATAGAGCATAGCCGGTAGCCATTGCCATTCCACCATAAAACTGCCCTTCCGCCATAGGAGGATTGATGGCTTTGCCCAGATCATGAGCAGCCACCATATTGAGAAGCTTGACCGCTCCAGTTTTGGGATCGACACTAAGCTCCACGGCTTGGCAGGCATAAACCCATGTAAAATAGGCATTACCCTGTCCGCTATGCTCGTCCCAGCTTACCTGGGGAGCTTTGAAAACCCCAAAGGCGTAGGGATAGCACTGGGTGTTATAGCAGAGCTTGATAGCCTCGTCCCAGTTCATAACCACACAATCCTGAGCATCATAAATCTTGCCCCGTCGATAGCGGAAGGTATTTCCATGACCGGCTTCTTTGAGCACGGCATTGATCTTTTCTTTGAGGATGGAGGCAGCGTCGACCACAGCGCCCCCACCCATAATGGTACCTCTTGAGGCTACTGTTGTACCTCCATCTGGGATATTGGAAGTGGAGGGCTGCCGATAGCGAATCCGTTCTGCCGGTATGCCCAATTCCTCGGCAGCGATGAGGATCATGGCACTTTCCGAGCCTTGTCCGTTTTCGTGAATTCCTGTCTCCAAGAGCACCGAGCCATCGGGCTGGACACTGATAATCGCCGAATTGAAATCTACTCCTTCCGCACCCAAACTCATGCCGCGATAGCTGATGGCAAAGCCGATACCATACCAGCTTTCATGATCTGGATTGCCCATGCTACATTGTTTTCGCTTTTCTTCATAGCCGATTTTGTTCAAAACAGCATCCATAGCTTCTCTAAGGGATACGCGATGCTGGTCCAAAACCTGTCCAGTTATAGTACTGGAATTTTGACGCAGCATGTTCAAATAGCGAATCTCCCGCTCGGTGATGCCACACTTTTGTGCCGCCATATCCATAAGCTGTTCAATGGCAAAATTGACCTGAGGCGAACCAAAGCCACGCATAGCTCCACTAAAGACATTGTTTGTATAGACACCATAGGTATCACAATGCACATTGGGCACGCGATAGGCTCCACAACACTGTACCGTTGATCTCCATGTAACCCAAGGAGTTACAGAGCAATATGCACCACCATCGGCGATCAGCTTTGCTTTTACAAAGTGGATCAATCCATTTTTGGATAAGCCCATACGATAATACATCTTGTAGGGATGCCTTTTATAGCTTTCGCGCAGAGACCATTCACGCTCATAACGGATTTTTACTGGTCTGTTTAGGAGCTTTGCACAAAGTGCTGCTCTGGCACAAACGATGGCAGCGGTATCGTCTTTACCTCCAAAGCCTCCACCCATAGGTACGGTTTTTACTTCCACATCTGCCAAGGGACTTCCCAATAGATTTGCCACAAAACGTCTGGTAGAAAAGGGATGCTGCATGCTGCCATATATCTCCATCACTCCATCAGAACGAGGGATAGCGATAGCCACTTCCGGTTCCAGATAGGCATGCTCGATTCTCTGCGTAGTAAAGACTTCTTCGAGGATAAAGTGTGAGCCAGCTTCACCTTTTTCCATATCTCCCGTGCGTATTCGATGTTCATTGCAGATATTTGATCCGTGATCTGGATGTACCAAAGGAGAGCCATTGTCCAGTGCAGCTTCCGCATCGAGAACGGGGGTAATATGCTCCACCTCATATTTGATCTTCTCTGCTGCTTTGATAGCCGCTTCACGAGTGCTGGCAACCACCAAGGCGATCACATCACCATTACTAAAGATCACATCATCTGCCAAAATCGGATAATCTCGGATGATCTGCCCAAAGCGGATAGCACCCGGAATATCTTTGGAGGTAAAAACTGCCAAGACATCCGGCTCCCTTAAACACTCCAACACATCTATGCTGAGCAGTTTTGCAGAGACGGCATCGGTATAAACCGGAACGGCATGCACCATGCCAAATACCTTGATATCATCGGTGTATGTGGCTTTCCCGCAGACCTTGGCGATAGCGTCATTACGAAAAGCAGGTCTATAATTCATTCTTTCCTCTCAAATTTTCCAATCCCATCAATTGCAGAGGTCTATCTATTAGCATGCGATTCAGAGCCTCTTCGCTGATCTTTCCACTTTGTACAAAGTGCCCATACATCATTGTGTAAATACTATCCACTCCGCCGATCCCACAAGGGACTTGGTAAAGGTCATCTTTGTATTTGTCTTTGATCTCATCATGAAAGTGGCAATGATCACTGGCGATGATATCGATCATCCCATCTTGTAAAAGCTCTACCAATAACCCACGTGAGCCTTCACTGCGATAAGGAGGTGAACAGATATACCGGTGTGCGTTTGGCTGTAGTAATCTCTCCTCATTATAGATCAGATAGTGGGGTGCGGTTTCACAGCTAATCTTGGGGTTGTGCCATTTGGCTTGATTTATCAGCATTAGCGAATGTGGACTGGATACATGAACGATGTGTAGAGCAACGTTTCTCTTCACCGCCAGGTCCAAGACCCTTTCCACAGCGATGATTTCTGCCTCTTCGGGTCTGCGCAGGCAGTGCTTGATGGGCTCTGCAAAACTCCCCTGTGAATGCTGCTCGATTACTTCATCATCCTCACAGTGGATCAAAAAGCGGCTCTGTGGCAGTTCAACGAAGTACCTCTCAATTTGCTCATAAGAGCTATACAAACCCGCTTGGCGATATGTGGTATAGAGCTTGATATCCGTATCATGGCTCAGCACTTTTGCCACTTCGGGGATACTACTTGTAACCGGAGTAAGATGCCAAAATATGGGATGGGGATATTCTCGCGCTGCTCTTTCTCGCATTTGAGACAGCTTATCATCAAGCCGATTGTCTTGGTTCTCTGTTACAAAGACGCCAATGGCATACAAACCTCTACTCTGGCAGAGCTTTGCCAAATCTCCAAAGTCTTCGGCAAGTTCGTTTCCACCAATGCGTTCTCCCACATGCACATGAAAATCCGTGTATCCCGGAGCCGGAGGATAAAAGACCTGTTCAGATGCGTACGGCATTGATATCCTTGAGTCCATGTCCGGTGGCGAGCAAGACCAGTGTTTCACTTTCCGAGATCAAGCCCCCTGTCTTGGCTTTGCGCGCTCCGGCAAAAGTAGCCGCTGAAGAGGGCTCCACAAATACACCTGCCAGCATGGCAAAATCTTTTTGGGCGATCCGGATTTCATCATCGCTCACGGTGAGTGATGCTCCATGGGATTCTTGCAAGGCTTTTATTGCTCCATGCGCATTACTGGGAGTCTTTACCGATATCGAATC
>Ga0209835_1001124_pt1 | contig 15453 bp, 14 predicted proteins | sample LakKivwa52mmetaG_FD_184138 | JGI IMG/M metagenome (GOLD analysis project Ga0209835, IMG submission 184138) | Anoxic lake water microbial communities from Lake Kivu, Rwanda to study Microbial Dark Matter (Phase II) - Lake Kivu water 52m metaG... | ecosystem: Environmental > Aquatic > Freshwater >...
TAGTCTTGCCATCGGACAAAACTGGGAGGGCGAACAGCGGGTCCTCCTCTTTGTAAAGCTTGCCCCGGGAGGAGAGCTTACAGAGGAATTGAAGAATACGATCAGAAAGACGCTTCGGGAGAAGGCCTCTCCCCGCCACGTCCCGGCCATCATCATGGAAATGCCAAGCGCCCCTTACACAATGAATATGAAGAAGGTGGAAAGCGCCGTCACCAATATTATCCACGGGAGACCGGTGCTGAACCGGGATGCATTGAGCAACCCGGAGGTGCTGGACTATTTTGAAAAAATCGTCCCGGAACTGCAGAAATAGAAGAGGGTCCAAGGGGTCAAGTGGTCAAGGGGTCTAGTGAAGACTTAAGAATAAACCTTGAACCCTGGAACCCTTGAATCCTTGAACCCTTTCTTATGAAATTGACTCAAAAAGAGTTTGAAAGAATTGTGATTTCAGCTCTGGAGGGGCTACCCAAGTCCTTAAAAAATCGGATGGAGAACGTCGATGTGGTGATTGAGAATCAAGTTCCTCCGGAACTCCTTTCAGAGATGGGTTTGAAATCCCCTTTTGATTTGTTAGGGCTCTACCAGGGAGTCCCGATCGATCAGAGGGGGTTTTACTACGGGAATGTTCTTCCGGACAAAATCACCCTCTTTCAACTCCCCATCGAATCAATCTGTCACACAAAAAAAGAGATCGAAGAGAAGGTCAGGGAGGTGGTGGTCCACGAGATCGGGCATTACTTCGGGCTGGACGAGGATAGATTGGAAGAGCTGGAGGAAGAGTGAATTGATGTTGGAGGATGGAGGTTTGAGGTTAGAGGCAAATTCTTCGGACCTCAAACAGCTTGCTATTGAATTAGCCAACGTGTTAATGTCTAACAACTTGTCTGGCAAATGATTTCGCAGATCCCCTTGATTTGAGAAGGGTGTGTATCTGTGTAATCGTCTTTAATCGGTGTAATCAGATTTTTTGGGAGGAGGATCGATGATGGAAAAATGGATGGGAGGAGATAATCATCCAAGTTACCGAATTCTGATGGGCCCCGGGCCGAGCAATGTCCATTACCGGGTTTATCAAGCGATGTCCAACCCGGTCATCGGTTATCTCGATCCCCAAATTTTAGCCTGCATGGACGAAATCAGCGAGATGTTAAGGGGTGTGTTTCAGACGAAAAATCGGGTCACGCTGGCCCTTTCCGCCACCGGGAGCGCAGGGATGGAGACCGCGTATGTCAATTTTGTTGAGCCGGGAGATGTGGTTGTCGTCGGCGTGAACGGCTTTTTTGCGGACCGGATGACCCAGGTTGCCTCCCGAAGCGGGGCGAAGGTCATCCGGGTTGAGGGAGAATGGGGCAAGATCATCGAGCCGGAAAAAGTGATCAAGGCGCTTAAAGAACATCCCGAGGCCAAGATCTGTGGCATGGTTCATGGAGAGACGTCCACCGGCGTGAGGCAGCCTCTTGAAGAGATTGGGGCTTACTGTAAACGAACGGATACCCTTCTGGTTGTGGATTCGGTGACTACAGTGGGAGGGTATGATGTGAGAGTCGATGAATGGGGAATCGATGTCTGCTACGGAAGCTCCCAGAAGTGCCTTGGCGTTCCCCCAGGGCTTTCTCCGATCACGGTGAGCTCCAAGGCCATGGATGTCCTCCATTCCCGTAAGACAAAAGTGCAGAGTTTCTATCTCGATCTCACCCTGCTTGAAAAATATTGGGGGGAGGAGAGGGTGTATCATCATACGGCTCCTGCCTCGATGTTCTACGCTTTGAGGGAAGGCCTGAAGATTATCTTTGAAGAAGGGCTGGAGGCAAGGTTCGAGCGCCATCAGACCCTGGGAGATCGTTTGAAGATGGAACTGGAAGGTCTTGGATTCAAACTTTTTGCCCAGGAAGGATATCGTCTGCCCATGTTGACCTCAGTGATTCTCCCTGAGGGGCTGGAGGATGCCAAGATACGGTCGAGGCTTTTAAATGAGTATAATATTGAGGTGGGAGGAGGGTTGGGCTACCTGAAAGGCAAGGTATGGAGGGTCGGCCTCATGGGAGAAACCTGCAAGCTCCGATATATTCATTGCCTGATGGGAGCGTTAGGGGATATCCTGGCCTGATTGCGGATTGCCAAGGTTAGGTGCAAATTATAGAAAGAGGCGGGTTTTCCCGATGCAGTTCGAATGGGATCCGGAAAAAGCAAAAAGGAACTACAAGAATCACAGGGTATCCTTTGAAGAAGCAGCAACCGTGTTTTATGATCCCTTATCGGCAACTTTCGATGACCCTGATCACTCATTTAAAGAGCAGAGGTTAATCAGCATAGGCTTTTCCTCTCGTGGTCGTTTGCTTATCGTATCGTATGCAGAAAGAGGAAAAGTCTTACGTATCATCAGCGCACGACTCGCAACTGTGCACGAAAGGAAAAAACATGAAAATCAAACGAGAGATGGATCGTGATGAATTACGGCCCGAATACGATTTTGACTATTCCAAAGCTATCCGTGGCAAGTATTATAAGCGACTGTTAAAGGAAGAGGCCAATGTCGTCGTGCTTGAACCAGACGTAGCTAAGGTATTTGGTGATTCATCAGCAGTAAACGAGGCGCTGAGGTCGCTTCTAAATTTAACACGCTCGACCCAACGCCTAACACGCTCAAGCGGACGGGGCTTAAAGCGCCGCACAGCTTAGAGCCGCCTTTTCAGGAGGCTTCTTGGGCAGGGCTACTCGCAGGCAGGGATGATAGAACTCAGCTTTGGAGTTGCCGGTCCTGCTGCCTTTAGGCGGCTTCTTTTTCCCCCGAAATTCTTTCCCCATAGAGTTTGGCGAGGAATTCTGTCAGGTTGTAGATTTCGATCTTCTGTTTTTGTCTTTTGGCGTTTTTGAAATTGTGAAGGCAGGAAGGACATTCGGTCAGCAGGATTTCTGCTCCTGTTTCTTCAATGATCTGACTTAAACGATTTCTTGCAATCTTCACAGATTCTTTTGCAAACGCTCCCCTGAACCCGCCGCCTGCGCCACAGCACATCGCATTTTCCCGGGTTCGCCTCGGCTCCACGAAGTTGGGCGCAATCTTTCGTATGATCTCCCTCGGCTCATCATAGACGCCCGCATGGCGGCCCAGATCACAGGGGTCGTGATAGGTCACTTTCTTATCCGTTTTCACTGTGAAGTCAAAGTCCTTGAGAAATTGTGTGATATGCTTGATCTCCAAGCCGAGTCCCCTGTAGGAGGGATGATCTCTAAAGACACGGTAACAGTAAGGGCAGGTGGTGATCAGGGTGTTGGCTCCGGTTTTTTGAATCTCTTCAATATTGCGCCCGGCTAAATCGCCTTTGATCTGATAACCGACATCATCCAGCACGCCGCTGCAGCAGACCTCGTCAATCATCGTATAGTCCACTTTCAGGATGTCGAGGAGCTGGATCGTTTCCTTAACACTTTCTTCTTCTCGATAAGTTCCGACACAGCCCAAATAGAGAACGATCGGGGCTTTTCCTTTTTGATGTCCCCAGTCGTGACGCTCTGTTTCGCCGTAGATGTTTCCATATTTTTCAATGGTCTCTCCCATACCTTTGAAAAGGTTTTCAAAACCCACCCCGACCATTTCTTTCCGCATGGTTTTGACTGCCTCCTGCGGGTCAACCCCGGAAGGGCAATTGGTCGTGCAGTTCATGCAGGTGGTACAGCGAAGAAAGGCTTGAGCCACGGTTTCGGTCAGCGGGAGTTTTCCCTCCATCACCTCTTTGAGAAGGATCATCTTGCCACGCGCATTGGTAATGGGCCTTTTGGTCAGATCGAAGATGGGACAGACTGCCCGGCAGAACCCGCACCGGGAACACTGAGCAATCGCCTTTCGTTGTTTTTCATCAAATTTAATTTTGTTTATCATTCCCTTCCTTCATTAATGAGGTTGTAAAGAAACTCGAAATCCGAATTTCGAATTTCGAAATGGTTCGACTTTGCTCACCATCCTGAGCTTGCCGAAGGACAAATCCGAATTTTCAAAACTTCTTAAACTTCTGTTTGTTTGGGACATTTTTTATTTTGGTCATTCGATATTGTTTCGAGTTTCGTGCTTCGAATTTCGGATTTTCATCTATCGAGTGCTCTTTTTCCTGGATTCATAATGTTATTTGGATCCAGGGTTTTCTTGATCTGCCGCATCAGGGCCATCTCCACGGGGTCGTGCTCCAAATCCATATAGGCTGCCTTGGAGAGACCGATGCCGTGTTCTCCGCTCAGTGTGCCATTGAGCCTGATGGCAAGGCGGAAGATCTCTTCTTCCACTTTTTTGGTTCTTGCAACCTGGTCGGCATCATATTCGTCAAAAAGAATCTGGGGATGAAGATTTCCATCGCCGGCATGGCCGAATGTGGCAACGACAATATCATATTTTTTAGAAATCTCCTGAATACCTACCAGTAACTCCGGTATATGGGAGATGGGCACGGTCACATCGTCCAGCGTAAAGCTGGGGCTCACCCGGGCCAGTGTCGCATAGGCGGATTTGCGGGCCTTCCAGAGAGTGAGTCGTTCTTTTTCATCTTTAGCGGTCTTGATCTCGATGGGGTGATTCTTTTTCAGGATGGACAGAACCACCTCCATCTGGGCCTCTACTTCCTCCCAGGTGAAGCCATCGGTTTCTGTCAGGATCATGGCCTCTGCATCCGGAAGGGCAATATCCGTATTCTCTTTGATGGACTGGATCGTCACCTTGTCCATGATTTCCATCACGCTGGGAAGTACCCCGCTGGTCATGGTCTGAAAGATTGCATTTCCTGCATCCTCCAGCTTGGCATAGGTAGCCACCGCCGTCATGGCGTGGCGGGGGATGGGGTTGATCTTTAACGTCACTTCCGTGATCACGCCGAGGGTTCCTTCGGCTCCGATAAAGAGTTTGGCCAAATCATAGCCTGAGACGGATTTCATCGTGTAGGAGCCTGTCCGCATTAACTCGCCGGTGGGCAGGAGGACCTGAAGGCCCAAAACATAATCACGGGTGGTTCCGTATTTGGCCCCTTTGATCCCGCCCGCATTGGTGGCCACATTTCCTCCGATCGTGGCAACAGAACTGCTTGCAGGGTCAGGGGGGAAGGTAAAGCCATGCCTGGCGAGCTCCCGATTCAAATCGTCGCAGACCACGCCTGCCTGAACCCTTGCATAGCGATTTTCAATACTCACCTCGAGGATCTTATTCATTTTGGAGAGGTCGATGATCACCCCACCCTTGATCGGCACCACGCCTCCGCTGAGGCTGGTTCCCGCTCCCCGCGGGGTGACGGGTATCTTATTCTCATTGGCAAATTTGACAATGGCCAGAACCTGTTCTGTTGATTCGGGCCAGACTGCCGCATCCGGCCGATGGACATTCATCGAAGCGTCGTAGCTGTAGGGCACTAATTCTTCCAATTGATCGGTGAAATTGTCCTGACCCACGATTTCAATCAATTTTTTGATCATCTGATAACACTCCCCAACTCGGCATAGTCGGAAACAAACAGGGTAAAACTCTAAACACTAAACAAAAATGTTTGAAATTTTACAGACCTGTCATCCTGAACTCGTTTCAGGATCTGGGGTTCAGGTTAAAACGAGATGCCGAACCAAGTTCGGCATGACAACGTATTGTCCCTTTAAATGTTAGAAGAAAATTCTCAAAATGAACCATGTAAGAATCTCACGCTTTTTTATATACGCCGTTCGCCCTGAGCCTGTCGAAGGGTGAATATTAAGGAGGTGCAATTCGTGCTTAACCTTGTTTATCCTTGGTGAGCCGTTCATCCTTCGAGAACCTCAGGACGAACGGCTCATCACCACAAACGGATTGTAAAGGGATTATTGCGTCATAACACTATCTGGTCGATTTTTTGACCTCGGACTCCACATAATTCAAATGGTCAAGCGTTTTCTGCCTTGCCTTTTCTGGAGAGCGGCCTTTGATGGCATTAAAAATCTGCTGGTGGTGATTCATCAATTTCTTCACCTGATCCCGACTGATGAAAATTTTAGACATGGATTCTCTGAGAAGGTCATAAATCCCTGACATGATATGCATATGGATGGTATTGTGGGTGGCCTTGGCAATGGCCAGGTGGAAGTCGGCATCCTCTTTTTCCCAGGACCGGCCTTCCTCAAAGGCTCTCTTCATCTCCCGGATGATGGTGTCGAGTCGCTCAATGTCTTCCCCTGAGGCTTTCTGCGCCGCATGATAGGCGGCCCAGGTCTCAATGGCCTTTCTTACCTCGATGAGATCGAAAATCTTCTGGGTATCCGCTTTGATAAGCAGGGCCAGTGGATCTTCGATCAGTTTTGAGGCGACCGATTTGACAAACGTTCTCTTGGCCTGCCTGATCTCAAGAAATCCCATGGTGACCAGGGAATTGAGCGCCTCCCTGAGAGAGGGCCGGCTTACGCCCAACTGTTTGATGAGTTCCCGCTCGGGCGGAAGCTGGTCGCCGGGTTTTAACTTCCCATCGACGATGAGACGTTTGATCTGATTGGCAATATCCTCGGAGATTTTGGTGTGTTTGATGGAATTAAACATATCAATGCTCCAATGGTCTTACCTTTTTTTAAATGATGGACGAACCTTTGTCAAGATGGTTAACCCACCAGGTAAGGGAGAGAGGTTAGGGCGATGAGGCCAGTTTGGTGCCTGATCAACCGGTTAAGGCTTTAAACTATCTCCATTACCCAAAGACGAAACGGGCATCCTTGCCTTTACCCCAAGCCAAGTCCTCCGGGGTTTATAAAGGGTTGAGCAGGTTGGGCGGCTTACCGGTGGTGAGAGCCGCCACCAGGTTCTCTGCGGCAAGCATGGCCATCTTGTGACGAGTTGCCTTTGACGAGCTTGCAATATGAGGCGCGAGAACGACATTTTTTAACCCAAGAAATTCGGGGTTGAACTTCGGTTCATTTTCGAAAACATCGAGGCCTGCTCCGGAGATTGTTCCTGAACGAAGGGCCTCTATCAAAGCTGAATCATCCACTACCCCACCGCGAGAGGCATTGATGAGGATCGCCGTCGGTTTCATCTGTTTCAATTCGGCTTTGCCGATGAGGTGGTGGGTGGCCGGAGAGTAGGGGACATGGATCGTCACAATATCCGCCTGCGAGAGCAACTCTTCCTTGCTCACAAACCTTGTGTGGGATGCCTGTTCAATTTCTGGAACAGCTCGATGCACATCATGGTAGATCACTTTCATCTCAAAGCCGATTGCCCGATGGGCTACCACCTGGCCAATGCGTCCAAGTCCGAATATCCCCAGCGTGGCATGGTGGACATCCAGGCCAAGAAACTGCTTCAGTTTCCACTTGTCCCACTGTCCTGCGCGGAGGTAGGCTTCCGCCTCGGTAAGCCTACGCGCCGTGGCAAGGATCAGCGTCCATGTAAAGTCTCCGGTCGTATCATCCAATACACCGGGGGTGTTGGTCGCCATCACCCCGGCTTTGGTGCATGCTTCAAGATCGATGTTGTTATAACCCACGGCGATATTGCAAACTGCTTTCAGGTTCGGGCAGCGAGTTAAAAGCGGTGTGTCAATTCTATCCGTAAGCGCAATCATCGCGCCCTGCTTATCGGAAAGCTTCTTGGCAAGCGTTTCCGCATCGATGGGCAGATCCGATTGATTGGAAGTTATCTCAAAATATTGAGAGAGGTATTCTAATATGTCATCAAATACTTCCCGGGTGACAAGCACCTTTGGTTTCATGATCTTATTCAACTTTTCTTGATATCAGTATTGGAAAATCTCCCCTCGCCCCTCTTTGTCAAAGAGGGGTAATTCCTTTCTTTGTTGAAGAGAGAGATAATTATCCCCCTTTGTAAAAGGGGGATTGAGGGGGATTTTTATGGTTTGTGAGTGAAAAGGCTATCATAAAAAAATATTTACATACAGCCATCATCTTCAATTGCCATACACCAATCTCAGCAGCCACTCAGTGGTCTAATCAACCTTGGAAGCCTTTTTGCCCCGGCGGTCTTTTGTAAGAATTTGCCCTTCAGCGAACAGAAACACAACGCCGACAAGAAAGACAATGCTGCCGGCCAATGCAACGATAATTTGGACGAATGTCGGCGGCTGAAAAATACTGACAAGAGCTAACACCGTTGCTGCAACAACTATGATAGCGAGTCCACCCAGCTTTTCCAACATATGTAACCTCCCTCGACACTTGTTTCAAAAAATGGGGATCCTCTGCCGAACCGACCGGTGCGGATTCCTTAGTCTGGTAGAGATCAGCCCTTGGGGGACGGGTCCTTATCTGCTGCTTTCCCGAAGCGCACGATGGTGTAAAGCATGAGACAACCCACGGCAATCACAAGACAAAAAATGATCATTGAATGCACTGGCAGTTTGGTAATCAACGACCACAGAATGAAATTACCGGCGAGGGCGCCGACCACAGTCCAAAAATGTCGCATCTTTCCCCTCCTGATTTAGGTTGTAGTGATTCAGTACACCCCCGCCCCAAGATCGCGGCGAGGAAGCCGGCGTCATCACTTATACACCAAGCCCGGCACCCACAGACCGATCTGAGGAAACATGTAGAGCAAAAAGATCGCCAGAACCTGGATCGCCATGAACGGCAGCATCCCGATGAAGATCTGGTTCAACGTCACGTGTGGCGGCGCCACGCCCTTCAGGTAGAAGGCGGCCATTGCGACAGGCGGCGAGAGGAACGCCGTCTGGAGGTTCAGGGCCACCAGCAGCCCAAAGAATAGAGGATCGATGTTGAAGTATGCCAGCAATGGGATGAAGATCGGCATGAAGATGACGATGATCTCGGTCCATTCCAGTGGCCAGCCAAGCAGGAAGATGATCAACTGCGCCAGGAGCATGAATTGGATCGGCGTCATGTCCATCGATTTAACCCAGTTGTTGATGAGCTCCTGACCACCGAGGAGAGCGAAGGCCGCCGCGAAGATACTCGAGCCGATGAAGAGCCAGCAGACCATGGCGGATGTTTTGGCGGTAAGGAAGACCGATTCCTTGACGACGGTAAAATTGAGCTGTTTGTACGCGGCCGCCAGGATAAATCCCCCGAAAGCCCCCATCGCTGCTGCCTCGGTCGGCGTTGCAAGGCCAACGATGATGGAGCCAAGCACTCCGAGGATGATCAGGGCCAGAGGGAAGAACGATCCGAGGAGCAACTTGAAGATCTCGAGTCGTGCGAAGGTGAAGATCGCATAAAAAATCACCGTCCCCGTCGCGAAGATGCCGAAAGTGATCCAGAACACCAAGGGGGGGGCATGATGAGGCGGCGCCGCCGGGGTCACCTCTGCCGTGGCGGGCTGTTTTGGGGCCTCGGCCGGTGCGACCGGGGCGATCTGCGCCGTCTGACCGGGTTCTTCTGCCAGGGGCTCCGCCAGGCCAACCGATCCCTCCGGTTCCTGGAGACTCCCTGTGTCGGTCGAGACTTCCGTGGTCTCCGTCGACTCCATACCCATCGTCTGCACCCCCGACGTATCTACAAGGGAAGGGGCCGTCGTCCAGAGGTAGACAATCCAAACGAGAAGAGTGGCCGCTATCAGGGGAAGTATGGCGATCAACAGGTGGGTGAGGAGCGTCTTCATTGGGACGTCGGCGTTACGCTTTCCCTTGATCGCACCGATCAGCCCGACCATGACGTTGTTCGATTTCTTCGAGATCACCTCTGCGAACCTGGGCAGCTCGACGCGCTGCTCGTCCTCGGAGAGGGGCGGGGCGGTTTTCGGAATGAGCTTTGCGGAGAGGATGATGTAGCCGAGATAGAGCCCGGCCAGCATGAGGCCGGGTAAAAAGGCGCCGGCGTAAAGCTGGACGACCGAGACGCCCGCGGTCGCGCCGTAGAGGATCAAAAGGACCGAAGGTGGAATCATAATGCCGAGGGTTCCCCCTGCAGTCACGACCCCCGCCGAGAGGCGGATGCTGTAACCGGCCTTGAGCATCGCCGGAAATGCGAGCAAGCCCATCAGTGTTACCACCGCGCCGATGATTCCGGTGGCGGTGGAGAAGATCGCGCAGGTGATGACCGTCGCGACGGCGAGCGACCCGGGGATCCGAGAGGTCGCCAGGTGGAGACTCTTGAAGAGCCTGCCGATCAGGTTGGCGCGCTCGACCAGGTATCCCATGAAGACGAAGAGCGGTATCGAGATCAGCACGTCGTTGTTCATAACGGCATAGGCCCGCTGCGCCACCAGGTCGAACACGTGCTTAACCGCTGTATTCGGTTCTTGGCTGTAATAGGCGAAAAAGGCGAACATTGTTCCCATCCCCATCAGTGTGAAGGCGGTGGGAAACCCGAGCATGATCGCCACCACGATCATCGCCAGCATTAACAGGCCCAGGTGGCCGTTGGTCATCAGCGATGGCGAGGGCATCAATGCGAACACCAGAATTACCACCAAGGCCATAATCGATAGTCCAAACCAGGCTTCTTTTCTCATTTGTTGCTCCCTTTTCCGTGCGTCACAATCTCATCGAGCTTAGCGATATCCTCGTCAGTGACGTGCACCGAGGCCTTCAGTTTCTCGACGTCGACCTCCACAACGTCCTGGATGCGCGAGGGCCACTTACCGGCCTTGAGACACAGGACGCAGCGGACGATCTCGACAAAGCCCTGCACGAGAATGAATGCTCCGGCAATCGGGATGATCGACTTGAAGTGATAGAGCGGCGGGCCGTCGGCGGTGATGCTCGAATGCTCGAAGATCGCCCAGGACTCGCCGGCATAGTAGTAGCCGGCCCAGATGAGGGCGGTCACCCCGGGGAGGAAGAAGATGATGTAGAGCGTCAGGTCGAGGGCGGCCTGCACACGCGGCGGGAAGAAACCGTAGAGGATGTCGCCGCGGACCATGCCGTTTTTTGAGACGGTGTAGGCGCCCGCCATCATGAAGAGGATCCCGTACATCTGGAGCATGATATCGAAGGCCCAGGGGTGCGGTGCGTCCATGGCGTAGCGAGCGTACACCTCGTAGGCGATCATAAAGGTAAGCCCCACGATGAGCCAGGAGAACATCTGGCCGACGAACGTGCTGATCTTGTCTATGGTGAGCAGTAGTTTCTGCATATTCGGTCCTTCATTATTTAGAGGGATTACCCAAATCGTAACCTCTATTCTGTTCCCATTAACTCGTAACCCCCCCTCAATTCCCCCCTTAACTTAAGGGGGGACGAAGGGGGGTTATCTTCTACCCTGTAATCAGCCATCCTACGCGAGCAGCGTTCGGGTTGCTGATCAATGGAACAATAAACTGCTTAGCCTTTCTTTGCTGGAGCCTTCTCAGGAGCCTTTGCTGGAGCTCTTTTGGGTCCAAAGTAATAATTATAGGCCATGCGCCTACCAACGTAGGTATCCATATCCCATGCCACCGCACGCTTAGCAAATGCGATCTGCGATTCGACGATCTCTTTGAATAGGGGGTTCTCAGCCGACTTCTTTGCCACGATCTGGTCAAAAATTTCGAGCTGTTTTCGCAGGATGGCGTCCGGGGTCTTATAGAACTTAACCTTACCTTCGGTCTGGAGCCAGATATAGTCCTTTGAATAGCGATCAACTGCCTTCCATGACATGTCTGCAGAGGCTGCTTCCACGGCATTTGAAAGAATTGCCTTCAACTTGTCCGGTAGCGCATTGAATTTATCCTTGTTAAACAGAACCTCGAACTGCTCGGCATTCTGGTGAAAGCTCTGGAGCATGCATACCTTCGACACATCGGCAAAACCGAGGAGGCGGTCAGAAGAGGCATTGTTGAATTCCGCCCCATCAAGCAGGCCGCGGTCCAGGGCAGGCACGATCTCACCACCGGGGAGCGCATTCACTGCGAGGCCCATGGCAGTGTATAGATCAACGGAAAGCCCCACGGTGCGGAATTTCTGGCCCTTTAAGTCATCAATCTTGCTGATGGGCTTCTTGAACCAGCCGAAGGGCTGAGTTGGCATGGGTCCATAGAGGTATGAAACAACGTTGGCGCCGATGGACGCGTAGATCTTATCTCGCAGTTCCTTGCCGCCGCCGTATTTGTACCAAGCGAGCAGCATGTTGGCGTCCATGCCAAAGGCAGGGCCGGACCCGAACAGTGCCATGGCATTCTGTTTGCCGTAGTGGTACACAATCACACCATGGCCGCCATCGAGCGTACCCTTGGATACCGCGTCGAGCAGGCCGAAGGCCGGAACAACGGCGCCAGCGGGCAACACTTCGATCTTGAGTTCCCCGCCGGTCATGTCATTCACCTTCTTGGCGTAGTCGAGGGCGAATTCGTGGAAGATGTCCTTGGTTGGCCAGGTGGACTGCCAGCGCCAGCTGATCGGTCCCTGTGCCTTAACGACGGTAGGAAAACCCATGGTTGCTGCGGCTCCTGCCGTCACGGCTGCCGCTTTCAAAAAATTACGGCGAGAAACTTTTTCCTCTTTAATCTGTTTCACTTTTTTCATTAAATCTTCCTCCTTTTAATGTGGATTGAAATATTAAATCACCTGATTGCCTCTGAAACCTAACAGCTCGGAAATAAATGATGAATTAAAAAATACACCTCCTTTCTCTATTATTTTCACATTCGAAAACCGATTGATTACCGGATATTAACTTTTCTATAGGACATTTCTTTCATCATTTCAAGACAACCAGATTCTTTTCTTGAGGAGTAAGGTTTTAGGAATTTTCAGGCACCCGGGAACAGAGAAAACTCCTTTATGAATTGGGCTCAATATTACAGGGACCCTCTAATAATTTCAGATTCGTCACTCCGGTGAAAACTCGGTTTCGAGTCGCAACGATCGGAGTCCATTAATATCAAGACCTTTAATATCAAGACCTTCTGGATTCCGGCTTTCGCCGGAATGACATTTTTAGAGGTAGCCTACAGTTAAACACTCAACCGGACGAGCAACCCTTGGGAAAATCGGTTAAAATGAGTGGACTTCAGAATTGGACAGACCATTAACTTTATTTATCAAGTATTTAAGGAATTTGCAAAATTCCATAACACCTTGAGTAATCTTTGTCAAGGAGAAATTTAAAAACAAAAATGTAAAAACAGGGAGTCCTGTGCATTACAACATCAGTACAACATCGGTTTTGTCTGGCATGTCATTCCGGACTCGATTAAGCTTGCCCCGTACCTGGAGGCTGTGTCGTAATAGGGGAAAGGGTAAAAAATGTCATGCTGAACTTGTTTCAGCATCTTATAGAATCAAATAATTACGAGATCCTGAACTAAGTTCAGGGTAACAAAAAGGGGTTTACAACACAGCCTCCTGATACGGGGGAATCCATTTTTTTCCATGCCCGCTGCGTCTATTTAGTGTCTGTTCATAAAAAGTGTTTTTCGCCAAGCCGGACTTGATTCGGCAACCCAAAGGGGTTGAAAGAAATGGATTCCGGTCGTTGCGACTCGAAACCAAGCTTTTGCCGGAATGACCATCCTAATTGAGGAAGCAATAATAAAAGGGCATGAACGCCCCGATCCCGTCTCCGTCCCGTCCCGATAACGGGCAAATTGGTTTGTTGGTCTTACCATTTAAAATTTGTTGACAAGGCGCTCGCCATTTGTTATAAGAGAAATCATTTCATTTGGTAAAAAAAAGGTTTCGTCCCACGGTAACGAGGCCCGTATCGTCATTCGGTTACGTCCTTCGGTTTAAGAAGTTCACGTTACCCTTTGCCTCTAAACGAAACGGGCTTCGTAGCCGTAACCTTAACCGACAGATCCAAGGCATTTTCATGTTTCGCGGGTGACCCGGCGGCCATGGACATCACTAAACGAACAGAGGAAAGAACGGGAGGTTGTTATGGCTCGATTGTATGAATATCAAGGGAAGCAATTGCTGAAGACAGCAAAAGTGCCTATCCCTCAGGGGGAGGTGGCAACCACCCCTCAGGAGGCAGGAAAGATTGCAGGGAAGATCGGTAAGCCGGTGGCTGTGAAGGCGCAGATCTGGGCTGGGGGGCGCGGAAAGGCCGGAGGCATTAAGTTTGCTTCTAACCCCCAGGAAGCGGAGAAGGTCGCGGGTGAGTTATTGGGAGCCACCCTGAAGAATCTGACGGTGGAGAAGGTTCTGGTTGAAGAGAAACTCGATATTGATAAAGAGTTTTATGTCGGCGTCATTATCGATGCCTCGAGAGAAGTCCGGGCGCCGATCACCATGTTTAGCACCGAGGGTGGCGTGGATATTGAGTCCGTGCCTTCGGAAAAGATCGCACAGGTCACGGTGGATGTTCTTCGGGGGGTCCGCCTGTATGATGCCCTCAACCTTGCGGTGGCATTGAAAGTTCCCAACAAGAACCTGCCAGCCATTGCCCAGGCGATCATGGGGTTGTTTCAAACCTTCAGGGCCTATAACTGCAGGACAGCCGAGATTAACCCCCTTGTTCTGACCAAAGATGGAAAAATCCTGGCCGGCGATTGCCGAATGGCGATTGATGATTCCTCGGTCTTCCGCCACCCGGAACTTGGAATCGATGTTGCCCGGGAGGCATCCACCCCTCCGACCGAATTAGATAAGATCGCCTGGCAGATTGAGGAAGGAGACCTGAGGGGAACCTGCTATATTGCGCAGATGGCCCCGGAGATCAAGGAACTGAATTATGTCGGGTATCATGGCATCGGAGGAGGAGGGGCGATCCTCGGAGTGGATGCCCTGAACCGGCAGGGATTGAAGATCGCCAACTATGCGGATACGAGCGGAAACCCCACTGCGGCCAAGGTATACCGGGCCGCCAAGTTGATCATCAACCAGCCCGGGATTGAAGGATATATGCTTGGGGGGTTCATTGTTGCCAATCAGGAGCAGTGGCATCATGCCCATGGCGTGGTGAAAGCCCTCCGGGAGGAGATTCCGAAGAGGCCGGGTTTTCCATGCGTGATTCTTCTCTGCGGGAACAGGGAGAAGGAGTCAATGGAGATATTAAAGGAGGGGACAAGCGATTTACCCGGACGATTCGAGTTCTACGGAAGTGATAAGGTGTATGAGACCCAATTTTTAGCCAAGAGAATGAAAGCCCTGATCCTCGAGTATCGGAAGGATAGAGGAATAAGAGAGCAATGAAAAACTACTTCATGCTCTCTTGATTTCACACCTGCCTGCCGGCAGGCAGGGATTTCAAAAGAAGATTACACAGATTTTTCCTATTTTTTTCCGTTGCATGCCAAATCTGTGTAATCGGTCTCTAATCAGTGTAATCAGAGATTTCTTGAATTTTTAAGAAATCTCATAAAGGAGGAACATGAGATGATTGAGTTTAAAGAGAGAACGATCAAGGTCATCATCGATGAGAGCAAATGCGTGGATTGCAAGACGCATGCCTGTGCGGCAGGATGCAAGCTCTTCGCTCGAGGGATTTTAGTGATAAAGGACGGAAAACCGGCTCTTGGAGGCGATGCCGCCTATGCCGAAAGAGTCGGGACGGAATGCCTGGCCTGCGAGTATGAATGCTGGTTCAGAGGAAATAAAGCAATTAAGATCGAGGCTCCGGTCG